>JAABUO010004357.1_pt1 | contig 16678 bp, 15 predicted proteins | sample 5559291 | NCBI WGS metagenome assembly JAABUO01 (sample SAMN10711878, study PRJNA513372) | rock metagenome | isolation source: Antarctica rocks | place: Antarctica: Victoria Land, Finger Mt sud | reverse complement strand
CTGCAAGGTTTAGACGACTGCTAGGTGGACCCTTCTACGAACCACCGTCAGATCTGAGTGGGTAATTTATCATTCAGTAGGAGCGGACGTCTGTAACCGAGTTCGTAATATGAAACTTGAGTACTCAGTCCACGAGCCTCTGAATCGAGAACCTTCGGTCAAGGATCTGATCAAGAAGTAAGCTGTCATGGTCTTCCTTGAATTAAGCCAGTGACTATACCTAACACTGCACAGCTACATCACTGACAACGGAGCTTACGACAGGAACCATGGTCCCATACCACACATAAATGCTGAGGACCACGCTGTCCATGTTGATGGCGCCGTCAATAGCACACTGGTGCTCTCGATAGAGACACTCAAGAGTCAGTACACGCAATATGAAGTAGTGTGCGCTCTCCAATGTGCGGGCAACCGTCGTCACAGTATGCGTACTTTGCTTAAGGAAGTTGACGGCATAGACTGGCAAGATGGGGCTGTCATGAATTGCACGTGGAAGGGCCCGAAGCTAAGGGACGTTTTGAACAAGGCTAGAGTCAATCTCAAAAAGGGCCATGTAGCGTTTGCTTGCTATAAGACTCAGGTGCAGGGCGATGATTGGTATGGAGGTAGTATAGAGCTCACACGAGCCCTGAGAGATGACGCGGATATTCTACTTGCTTTGGAGGTACAGTGTCTTGTTTGTTACAGTGTTCGAGTCAGGGCTTACGTTGCTTAGATGAATGGACAACCGTTATCCGCTAATCACGGTTTTCCGATCCGTGTTGTTGTCCCAGGGATTTCTGGATGTCGCTCGGTCAAATGGCTCGATCGGATCACTGTGCAAACAGAGGAATCGTCTAATTACTATCAGCGGCGTGACTACAAGATACTCCCACCAGAGGCTACAGACAAGCACGCAGCTGAGAAGTATTGGGACATTTCTCCAGCTATACAGGATATGCCTGTCAACTGTGTCATTGCTGTGCCCCAAAATGGGGAGACTATCACACTTTCTACCAATGGGACAACTGAGGTCAAAGGATACGCACTTCCCCAAGGAGATCAAGGGCCCATCGCCAACGTCGAGGTATCAACAGATGAAGGCAAAACATGGAAAAATGCTGGATTGGATGCTTGCTCCAAAGAGAAGGGAAGATGGTGCTGGACATTGTGGAGAGCCACTGTACATCTGAATAAAGGAGAAAATCAACGTATATTGTCTCGAGCAACTGACGCAGGCGGTAACACGCAGCCCGCAAATCCACAGTGGAATCTGAGAGGAGTAGGATATAACGGATATGGGGAGTCTCGGGATCTTAGAGTGCAACAATTGTCCGACAACGGACAGGATATGTAATATTATCTCTAAGATAATCATTATTATATCCATGACCAATTTGTCTAACGCATGGCTCTTGAGCCTAGTATCCCGTCCGAACTCCTGTGAATGCAATGTGTCGCCAATCTTCTAGATGCGTGACACCAAAAGTGGAGAGTGTAGAGATATCCCAAGGACACCGCGCTATGCAAACGAGAACCTCCCTACTCCGAAGCCGGCATCCTCATATATAAGTCAATCGCCGCACTAAAAGCGGCGAAACCTCCACAGCCTATTGCTGCCGCCTGTGGCCCAGCCTTTGCTCCCAACACACCGCCAGTGACACATCCAGCGGCTACGCTATTCTTGAGGTCATTCTTCGCCCGATACTATCACAACAGCCTCCGTCAGCTCTCTGCTCCCTTGTTATTGCATCATGTAACCTAGACGTACGCCCTCAATACAACACTCTGTCCCCGCAAACATAGCCCCGACCAGCGCAAAATTCTTCGCCGAGCTAAAACTCCTCGTTCCCATGTCCTTGAAGCCCCTCCTTAGCTGCTCCCGTAGCGGAAGGTCCGATATTTGTTGGCCCGGACCGCTCAACGGTGTGTCGTAGCTCATCTACTCTCGAATGCTCTTACCGTTAGTGAGTTGATCTTGATTGTGGTAGGGCGTCTTGGGAAGAGAATTTTGAGCGAGGGAGGTGGGAAGGGGGCAATTGCGCGAGGATAGCATACACTTGACATGAAAAGTCCAAATGCTCCACCGAGGACGAAGCCCATGCCGCCGGAGATGATAGTCTTGCCGAGACAGGATTCCATAGCTGTTTGCACCTGTTTATCGCAAAGAGATAAGCTGAGATTGAAGGGTGTCGATAGTGATAGCTATAGCAGACTCACACTCCTCACCATCATGGCCTCCTGGTCGCTCATACCTGCTATATCGCTCCCAGCGGCATCAAAGCCCCGCCCAGGAAGTCCAGGTCCAGGAAAGCTCATGATGGCCTCGGTCGTAGCATGTAAACCTCAAGGTTGTCTTGTAGAAGGCTAAGGACGGATCTCCGAGCTTAAGTTTGGTAAACTTACAAGAAATATTACGGATCTAATCTTACAGCTATTGATGATAAACGAACCTGCCTAGGTACCTACGAAGGTAAAGTGTCTTGAGATGGACGGCCTCGAAGTTTCGTCTTACACCTTACGAGTATACTTTATGGAGAATTAAGTGATGAAGAGGATCGGTAGACCTTGCGGGTGCTTGCACTCTAGTATGCGTGTAAGGACAATAATCTCTAGGTATTTGAAATATATCAAGAGATCTGTATTGTGATTATTGAAGGTTAACAATACAACCTTCATGTGGAAAATCAGATCAAGTACAGGGTCTTCTCAATCTACATAGGAAAACAAAAAGCTTCCAAATAAACAATTTTCTGATCCTTCCAACTGCTCTGTGTTATATCTACCGCGAGTGTACATGGCTCTTTCTAACTCCTCCCGCTCGATCCGAACATTTGGCCTGTAATGTTTTACATTGTAAAAATCTTCTATGGGATGGCTGAAATAGTGAGCTATCCGCAGGTAATAGAACACTCGGAGTGGGGTTCGGCAAGAACCTCCGTCTATGATGTTCGATATCAGCTAGGGATGCTATTGGTGGTAGCTTTGCGGCGGATTACATCAAACAGGCAAGCATAAACCAAAGTATCAGGTGGGCTGTAACGATGAAGGATGAATGTAAAGACTTATTCTGAGCAATCCGAACCCTGTGTGGAAGGCAAGGGCCTTGGACCTCTCCCAGATACGGAAAGGGGTATCGACTTTAGGTCGAGACTGAAACAAAGTTTGTTCCGCGTTGGAAAGTTCATGCATATTCGTAAGTTAGGGGCTTGGGAGAACTCTAGAATGCCGTCAAATTTCCTAACTAAGTTTTCCTTTACGAGTGGACCCGTTGATAGCCTCCACACCGACTGTAGCTTGCCTGAGATCTTCGAAGAACGTCCATAAGCCTTGGCGGAAATCGCCAACTAGCTGTTTCCCGGTGTCTAAAATAACATCCTTGGGAAGATTTGCACTTGGTGTCTCCGCTGGAGCTGTTGAAGAAATATTAGTAGGATTTACGACAGCATTCGCTTCAACCGAGATATCTGAGTGGGACTTATTTTCAGTATTCCCTTGACCAAGTTCTGCTGGCTCAGCGTTGGCAGGAAGATTGGTCTCCAAATTTTTCGTAGCAGTGGGCGAAAGCAACGACAACGTCTTCATATGTCGTGATCTAGAGAATACCTTGCGCTGGGACTGATTTCTACCAACTTGTACAACCTCTTGTCTCTCTTGTTCTCTACTGCTTCGTGAAGATTCTTCATCATCAGTCGGTTTCGTACCAGTGATGGATGTATCTAGTGGCTGAAGCTGTGCGACATGCCGCATCTCAATCCTCCTCTTTGCTGCTTCATGCAAGGCCCATTGCCTCTTTAATTTCTCAAGATCTAGCTCTGCTCTGTGGAGATTTTCGCGAAGTTCGAGAACTAAGCGTTCTTGTGATGCCAATGCTGTGAGAAAGCCGCTTGTATCTCCGGTATGGGGGGTTCTCTTCTCCGGTGAAGGTGCTCTTATCGGTATGACAGGTGTACTGAGGACTGAAGAAGATGGGGTGTGTGATCCACTGTGGGTAAGTACCTTCAGAGAAGCATCTTGACTTTGTCCAGCCATGGTCCCGGTCTTGTGAATCATATCCGAAAGCCTCCAGGAGAACAATACCGTGTTCTAGTAAGGGCGCTATCAACGCTATCAGCTTTTTCTTTGACGTGTGGGAGAATCAGTCTTTGGCGAACCATTCAAGGAGCTTATATGGTGGTTGTTAGTGGTATTGGCGCGTAATCGCAGGAGCAGAGTAACGAAATGGGGTAATTGGAAGGTGTTTGATGCACTCGAAAGGGATTCTGAGCTAGCTCGTCTGCATGTTGAAGCAATCCACGGCCGTAAACTTAAACGATAAACAATATGGCGGTTCTAGCGGTAAACTAAACATGAACGCCTAAAACTCCCCGAGGTCTCTTGCATACTTCTGATAAGATACCTAAAATACTTACCATAACCGACAAATAAAGCTTACATCTGTTGAGCCTGTACGTTTCTCCATGAAATCGTTTATGTAGGTAGATTTCTTATTGCTACATTCATGCCAACAGAAGTCAAGGGTTTCTATTGACAGAATTTGAGATCGCTAAAGTTCAATATGATACAAAAATTTGCGCCCACGCTAGACCCAATGGTGTCCAGGAGTAATCATTTACCTTACCCCTCAATTTCCCCAGGCAAGGAAGAGAAATGGTCTAAGTATCTAGCAACAAGAAAAGCTCGCAGTGGTTAACTTGTAGGCGAGATATCCACCTTCGCCAGCGCTATGCGACTATAGACAAGAAGGTAATGAGAAAGAACTCTGACTGATGCCTAGCTTCTTTTTTGAGAGGAGAAGTCCAGAAGACGAAATCTGTGCGATCAAAACGGGTGTTATCCAAGGACCGGCCACCTGTTCTTAAGACCGTCGGCCCATTTGCTGTACAAGACATCAGCCAATTGCTTTGTGTGTTCCATACCCGGGGTCAGCACCCCGGGTAGATTTGATTGCTTTTCCGTCCATCCGTCGTCTGCCGGTATCAACGACGACTGACGCCGACGGTGGCTTTTGAGGTGAGGGTTGTTTTGCGCTAGAACGAGTTTCGGTTTCTGCGGGGTTGTTGGTTGAGCTGGCGGGAGCAGTACTGACAATTTCGGATCACTGAGAATACTATTAGCGTTTCTTGTTGGTTCTCATTCCAAAATCGAGCTCACTTTTGCAACTTCTCCATGATGAGTTTCAGAAGGTGGTACTCTCCCTCGGGATCCTCGTTGTCCAATGCAGTCCAGGCATTAGCAACTCGAGAAATCGCTTCTCTCTTGACCTGGTTTCCGGTCTGCGCATAGACCTTTTGGAAAGCTTCGTCAATGACTTTAGAACACGCTCGTCTCCCAAGGAGAGCCTCTTTAGTGACTGTTTCGGGCTGAACTTCGCAATTCTCATCTCTTTCTGCTACCGTTCCATTTGGTGATCCGTCTGGGGACCTGTCTGATACCCGGCGGAACAGTCGCACTGTAGATGCACTGTTGCCGAAACTCATACTCGGCCCTAGTGGCTGTTTTTGTCCACTGGCTTTTCTTTTTGCAGGAGACGCTACTGGTGTTTGTGACGAGCGTCGTTTCATCGTGGCTTTACGAACTGTTGAAGGAGGCAAAGTCGCTGTTGGATCGCTTTCGTCAATCGTCAATCTACTCATCATACCTTCCGGGCTTTCATGTAACAGATGCGGAACAGCTGAGGCTTTTCGACACCTCTGTGTACCCTTCGGTATTGTAAATGTTCGAGCCTTAACGGTGTCAAACACCCAGTCATCCTTTTCTTCCTGAAACGACATTGAGGTCATTGTCTCCTCGTAATATTTTGGGTGCGTAGGCCGTCCTTGACTGCTATCCCACATCTGACGCCGCTGAACTAGCTCTTGCAACCCTTCAACTCTACCTGCCCCTCGAATGAAGCGGTGCTGTAAAAGTTCCTTTGCTGTGGGCCTACGGTCTGGGTCTTTGACCAGGCAAGCAGCTACAAAATCTTTAAAATCACGACTATGACCGTTTCCTTCAAGCCTAGGCGCCGGCGCCTTGGGAATCAAGAACAAAACTTTCATGGGATGAGTGCTTGCATTTGGCGGCTCTCCGTTGATCATCTCCATGGCGGTGATACCTAGTGACCATATATCCGCTTTGAAGTCATATCCAGCCTGCTGAATAACCTCCGGTGCCATCCAAAAAGGTGTACCCACGAATGTGTTGCGTTGTGATTTGATGTTCGTAAGCTGTGCTGCAACACCAAAATCCGCCAACTTCACCTTTCCAGTCTGTGAAAGTAGAATGTTGGCTGCTTTGATATCTCGATGTATCTTACCCTCCTGGTGCAGGTAATTGAGCCCCAAAAGGAGCTCGCGGCATATTATAGCTATGTGACTTTCGTTGAAAGGACCTGGTTTTAGCTTAGAAAAGTCAGCAAGTCTTGTTCGAAACAAGCCAGCTTCGGTGACTACCAAATCCAGGCATGAGCCTCCACCAAGGTATTCCATCACAATCCACAACTTGTAGCCGCGCAAAAAGCTGGTCTTATATTGTGTGACGAATGGGCTATCGCAAGTACTTAGAACTGATATCTCTTGCTGTATGTCTTGTATATCATCGTCGCTGGACTCTAAATCGATCTATTGATCATTCAGCGCAAGGCCCTAGCAATCAGCCGCTCCTGCATTGTCCGCTTACGTGCTTGATGGCAACCACTTCTCCTGTAGAGCGCTCAATGGCCTTATATACGACACCAAAGCTACCGCCTACAGAATTTTGAGTCAGCCTTCGTGGTTTCTATAATGCTGCTCTGATTGAAGAACGGACTCCCTAGCTCTTCGAGTACTTGGTATTGGCTTGCCATTGCGCCTTCGTCCGTGACGAAATGGACGGCTCAGTTTCGGCCAATTGAGATTTAAACACGAGCAAGAGTAGACCACAGCTTCTAAATAGATATGGAAATATTTGAAGTAGGTATGAAGTCGTGGTCGTTCTGCGCAAGAAGTTTGAATTTTCGAGCGTTGAGTAGAGGTTTTCACAAACAAAGCGTTGACCCAACAACGGGAGTAATCTCCACTAATTCCGCCAACCCCTCGAGGAGCCAAGGTAGGTACTTCTAGGTAAATCACGTGTTGCTTCTCTCTCCTTTCACTTGTAATCCCAATATTTGGGAAACAGCAGAATGAGTGTTATGAAAGCTGAACCCGTACTATTGCTTTACCAGGGATCGGGGATTGAAAGCATCGTCTCCCAGGTAATCTGTACACAGTAAAAATTTACAGCAGTTTCAACGTCTGATGAACAGCTAGAAGTTGTATAACCGGTAGGTATACTATCTCGACGTCTTGTAACTATTTATATTCTATATATACTTGTACGGGTTCATGATACCTTTCTAAGGGCAAGTTAGCTTCGTTCACGGATATGCGTGCGGAATAAACCTACCGGATCATAGAGATCTTTGATCTGCTTCATCAATTTGATCATTGTCTTGCTGCGGCTATAAGTAACAAAAGTTTTCTTTGCAAGTCCTAGTCCATGCTCGGCACTGATGCTTCCACTACGTTGACTAGTCCATTCATAAACAAATGGCTCCAACATCTTTTCTGCTGTTTTGTCAAACCTCCGTGTTGCAACATTGAGGTGTAAGTTCGAGTCTCCCATATGGCCGTAACCGACGACGCCAACTACCGGATACTTATCGTCATCTCCAATCAGTCCAGCCGAATTCAAACGTTCCCTTGTATCCTCGACAAGCTTATAGAGCTCGGAAAGTGGTATCGAAAGATCATATTTATAAACGCCGCCCCAATGTCCAAGGCATTCTGGGATACCTTCTCGCCATGACCATAGCGACTGGACCTGGGTCTCGTCCTGGGCCAGTACACCGTCCGATACAATGTCTTCACCCATCACATGTTCGAGGAATTTCTCTAACTTTTCACTGTCATGCTCGGGATTGGAGCCGCTGGTCTCAATCAAGCAGTAAAAGGGATGCTTGGCTTCCAAGGGCCGTTTCTTATTAGTGACTGTGTGCACAAGATCCTGACTTTGCCCGTCCATCAGTTCAAACGCGGAAAGAATCTCAGAGAGCTGCCCTTTCGCTTCGCGAAACGCCTTCTGCGCCTTTTCGAAGCTTTCAAGACCAAAGAAAGCCACGTTGACTGCTTTCGATCTTTGCGGACAGAGAATGGAGATACCTGTTATTATTCCTATTGTACCTTCACCACCGATAAAAAGCTGTTTGATGTCATAACCTGTGTTATTCTTGCGCAGTTTGCTGAGATCGTCCATGATGGTTCCATCTGGTAAGACTGCTTCAATACCAAGAACATTTCCATGGAGGCTCCCGTACCGCAACAACCGTAGACCACCAGCGTTAGTTGCTACATTGCCTCCAATTTGGCATGACCCTTTAGCACCCAAATCTAGAGGGAATATATGGTTCTTTTCCGCCAGGAAATGGTCGACCACCTCTAGAATACAACCTGCATCAACGACCAGCGTCCCCGAAACCTCATCAAACGATCTTATTTTATTCATCCTAGAGGTATTTATTACAATCTCGTCATAGACTGGCACCGAGCCGCCCACGAGCCCCGAGTTTCCTCCTTGCGGCACTACAGCTAGCATATTATCGTTGCAGTACTTGAGCGCCTTACTGACTTCGTCTGTAGATCCTGGCTTGATTACGAGTTTCGTATGTCCTTTGTATTTCCCCATCCAGTCACTATTGAACGGTTCAAGGTCGCTTGCTGCATCCTTCGAAACACCATCGATAATAGCGGATTCAGTCCCTAACATATCCTTGAAGAATTGTACATGTTCTTCGGTAATCTAGAGCGTAATCAGCCTAGTCGCGCTCAAATACATGACATCAATTAGACATACCTCGCCAAATTTGCCATCACGTTTGAGTTCTGGATAGCTAAAGAAATATTATTGGGCTGCCAAAGGTCAACTGATTTCGAGGCATCAACCTTACGATTCAGATGTAAATTTGATGTGTTTTTGAGAGCTTGGCATACCCTTAGTGCTTCCATCAGCGTCAGGTTGATGGGGCTCCGTTGTCGCTGAACTCCATCGCACCTGAGCAGCCCGGCATAGAGGACGGGGATGTAATGAGCTACAATTACTCTGAGCTAGCGATTTCCATGGCCGAGAGACTACTCTTGATCGCACACGAGCCAGCATACTCATAGTCGCCTCTGAAAGGGTTCAGGTTGGCAAGTCTAAATCCTCAATCTTCGACAATTGGGGGGTCAGGCGGTGGCTGCGGGCCGCGGCAATCTAGCGATTATTTGGCGCGCGAGCTTGGTGGTTCTACCTCAAGCTTCGAAAGGCAGCCAGAACACGAATCACTTTTGTTGTTACACAGCCAAAAAATCTTTGATACGCCTATGCTCTTACACCTGTAACTACAACGCAGTTTTACCTTTACAGCTGCGCTAATCTTATACGACACAATGGCCTCTGGATATGATAGAGCGTTGTCTGGTGAGTACTTCCAAGCAAACTAGACTATCCAGAGACTAACTCCATAAAGTATTCAGGTGGGTTCTAGCTCCTTTGACTGTTTCACAAATCATAAGCTCAGGTCTACACTTTTAGTCCTGATGGACATGTCTTCCAGGTCGAGTACGCTCTGGAGGCTGTCAAACGGGGTGAGTAGCATCGGTGCGGCACATTTCAAAGACATACTCAAGTTCACTAGGGACTTGCGCCGTCGGTGTTAAAGGGAAAGATATTGTGGTGCTAGGTTGTGAGAAGCGGTCTGCTATGAAACTACAAGACACCAGGATTACTCCATCAAAAATCGGCCTCGTTGACACACACGTCTGCCTTGCCTTCGCCGGACTGAACGCTGACGCTCGAATTCTTGTCGATAAAGCTCGGCTAGAAGCACAGTCGCATCGCTTGACTGTTGAAGATCCAGTGACTATCGAATATATCACAAAATATGTTGCTGGAGTTCAGCAGCGGTATACCCAGAGTGGCGGTGTTAGACCCTTTGGTATCAGTACCCTCATAGTAGGGTTCGATAAGGGGGGCAAGACACCAAGATTATACCAGACTGAACCCTCAGGCATCTATTCCGCATGGTAGGCATCCAGGCAGAATTGCTACAATGTTATGCCAGAAAGTTAATACTCTATAGGAAAGCCAACGCCATCGGGCGATCCAGTAAGACAGTTCGCGAATTTCTGGAACGAAACCACAAGGATGAAATGGATCGGGAAGAGACTATCAAGCTCACGGTCAAATCACTTTTGGAGGTCGTCCAAACAGGAGCGAAGAATATAGAAATTGCCATCATGGCGCCAAATCAGGCGATCGAGATGCTGCCAGTCGAGGACATTGAATCTTACGTAAAGAGCATAGAAGCTGAGAAGCAGGAAGAAGCGGCGAAGAAGAAGACCGGGCGAACACCGGGCACTGGTACTGCAGCAATACTTACGCGAGGAGGCGGTCAATCGTCAGATACCTGAGTATTCTAACGCTGACCGTCGCTTCGGTTTTTTAGCCTCTAGCAATTGCATTGTTAGTTCTTTCGGGCAGACTGTACCATAATGTAACCATAATGTAACCATCGTGTCAGAAGCTGATCATGAAACGTGTCTGTGAATTTGCAAATCGAAGCCTAATGCTCGCAAGCTCCGGGAACGCCAATCCATGCCACTCAATTTCCAGGAACATCTCATTGACAAATCCGAGTCTTCATCCCAGCCTATTGGGAGCATCTTCAACGTCGAAAATTGAACGCTGCTGCTGGCTCTGAAGTCTTCCATCCTTGAACATACGAGCATCGATACGTGCATCCTCGCCTTCAATTTTCAATGCTGGTTTCGGCGTCACAGCTTCAAGGACAAAATGATTGTCACAGTGAGGGCAATACTCGTCACTGGTGGCTAGAGGTCAACATAGCCCTCCTCTCGGGAGCGGAGGAATATCTGCTTGTTCACCTGTCTTCAAATTCTTGAGCGTCTTTCCGAAAACATTTCTTGCACTTCTTACAGGCAAAAGTCTGCAATCTCACTTTAGCGGGCGTTACAAGTCAAAGGGTTCGCAAGTGTACCATCTCGAATGTCTGCAACAAAGGGTGATCTGCTTGCTCTGCATGGCATTCGGCACAGTCGAACCACCTTCGACCTGGAAATGCTTTAAGCGGATATCGGCGATATGTCTATTATCTCAAAGTGAACTAACAACATGCAGATCTAATGGAAACCTGAGCGTTAAGAATGTGCCTGCTACATTGTACATTAATTGTCAAGCAGAAAAAGCCGACGGTCCGTGTTAGACGTCTTACCACATGTTTCTGTTTTTTATTGGACAGGAGATGTACAGGATGGCCAATCTACCAAGATATTGACACCTTGAAACTCTGTCACGCTTGGCCTGCGACCAGACTAAGGTAACCGAGGGAACGATAGCGCTAAGATAAGCTTATAAGTAGATCTTCGGCCATGCAATACACTAAGGTAACGTATCCAAGCGTCGGCTATGTACGTATTTTATTCAGTCAGAAACATGGCACACCTCTATATCGATCAGTGCCTCATTCTGTTGACATATAGTAGGCGTCAATTGTCACTATATAATCTTTCCTGGCTGATGGGATCCAGCACGCAATTATCGCTGCTGGTAGGAGCCTTGAATCCCTTCCGGCAAAGACGCATTTTGCAATCAACGTTTGCTTGATTCACAAGTACCAGGAACTGACCTGAGTGTTTCATTCCACTCCTTACCTGCTGTCGAGAGATGATGAGGCTTCCCTGGGGAAGTGTGGATATCTGCCTGATTGTCGTGTCTTGCTGTAGACTTCCACAACTATGAATGTTACATTGTATCAACACCACTTAGCGCTCAAGACCTACGTCAACCACCTGAACATTCTGATCGGCCATCATCGCTGTTCTAGTTGATTAGATACTTATCAAAATGGCAGACGCTGCTGAAGACAATACGGATGGAACATCGATAGTGAGCTTCTTGCTGCATTGATCGTCATGGTTCTGACTGTTGTGCTCCTCAGAGACCCGTATCATCGTTGAGGTCGCATTTCGAGGAGATGGCGAATAAAAAGCAAGTTTCACACCCGGCCCCCTCTGTAATACTTCCGAGATCTATGTCCCAATACAGTCATTCTTCAGAAACGCAGACGCTTAATCGAGCCTCTTTAAACATCCCACGGAAACCCTCCCCATGGTCGTCGTCGGAAGTTTCAGGTTCGCAGTCAAACATCAGAGCTCCCAGTACGCCTATATCACAAAGTCAACTTTCCCCTTCACCTTCACGGCAGAGGCCTATCTCTATGGTCTCGCTCTCTCCCTCCAGGTCCCTTCCTACCGTGACAGTCAACTCGCCTGGATCTCCTCCAAAGACTCTAGATCCTCCTAGTGTGCGTGTTGCTCCACACTCATCTTCTCCGAGCAAAGTGATGCCACGTCGACGGTCCTACTACGTAACATCTGGGTACCCATCATTACCACCTAGTCACTCGCCATCTAGAGAGCCGGGCCAAGACTCGCAAAACGTCAAGAGTGATGGTTTTCATGGTATGGCTTCAAGGCAGACTAATTTTAGAGTTTCTCGCGACACCCCAATAAATAACGGTCCTTCGCCAGTCAATCGTGCAGAAAAACCTAGAATCCCCGTCAAGCAATCATCAGACGTTCGAAGCTCGAATCTTGAGCTTGGGACCACTGTTATTGACGAAAGCCTGTCTCCTTTCAGCACCCCTCCGAGCAGTGACGAAAGTCCTGGATTAGTACCATTGAATCAGAGACCGCAAAGCAAGCAGCTAAAACCGGGTACTGCGAGAGACGTAAAACAAAGCTACTTTCAGACATCTTCCGAACACCATTCCATAAACTCTAAAACCCGTGGCAAAATCAGCATCCCAGCTCAGACGAGTAGACCCTCTGGTCGCCGTGCAAATGGATCACCCCCAACATTCTCAATGCAAGGCGACCATCTAGAAGGCCGGCCTGGGCTCCCTCCACGCCGGAATATCGAACGAATGCCACAACTATCAGCAGCACCCGCTGCCACTATTTCTACGGCTGGCAGAGAAAAATATAACGATGCTGCGCTAGTGCGGGTCACAACACCTGACACAACGACTTCAGAAGTCCCAAAGCCTGCTATCAACCCAACGTCAGCACTCCTGCCTCCTCCAAGAAGAAGTGCAACCTTAAGCAGCTCCAGTTTATCGAAGGCGGGTGGCATTGCGGTGTTACAATCGACTCGTCCCCTGCCAGAGACAAGACATCAATTCGATGTCAGTAAAAAGAATTTTCGTATAGCTGAACCAAAAGGCTCCCCTGTGAATCTGACGGATTTCCCAGATGCTTCAAGCTGCAACAGACGACCTCCATATCCCAAAAAAGGGGTGCGCGAGATTGAAACACATTATGAGACGGGACTACTTGATATATGTGGAGCTTATGTTTGTACCACTGGATATTTAACAAGGGCTTGGGATCTATTATCCGGGGAAATGGTCATGAGCATTGGTCACGTCGAAAAGGAAATACGAGTTACGGCAATGGCATTTAAGCCTGGGGCTACGGCTAACGAGGAAGGCTTGTGTCTTTGGCTTGGCAACAACTACGGAGACTTACAAGAGGTAGAAATATCTACGCAAAGTATAGTGCGCACTAAATCAAGCGCACACGGTCGACGTGAAATTATCAAGATATACCGACATCAGAACTCGATGTGGACCTTGGATGAGGACGGAAAACTTTACGTATGGCCATCGGACGAGAAAGGCTCACCAGATCTTCAAAGCATCCCTTCATCCTACAAAGTGCCCAAGGGACATACTTTCTCCTTGATTGTGAAAGACAATCTTTGGCTTGCGACTGGCAAAGACATCAGAATCTTCCGCCCAAACCCACAAGCGGGTGAAAACTTTTCCGTCTTGGATCACCCCCTCGGTCAGCCAGGTGTGGGTGAAATAACTTCTGGGGCCACCATTAGTGGGCAACTGGATCGCATTTACTTCGGTCATGCGGATGGTAAAGTTACGATTTACTCAACGGAAGGGTACGCCTGCCTCGGTGTCATCAACGTTAGCGTCTACAAGATCAGTTCACTCGCAGGAGCTGGCTCTTATCTTTGGGCTGGCTATAACACAGGGATGATTCACGTGTATGACACTCAAACACAGCCTTGGACCACAAAGAAGGATTGGCTAGCCCATGCAAACCCTGTGGCAAATATACTCGTTGACAGTAGTAGTGTGTGGAGATCTGGCCTTATCCGTGTTGCTTCAATTGGACGGGATAATGCGGTTCGATTATGGGATGGATTACTGGAAGATGATTGGCTTGGTACGAGCAAAATGAGAAATGCAGCGCAGAATTGATTCGCTAATATAGAATCAGAGAGCGACGTGCAAGACCATGACACTGATTACTGCAGTTTCAGAGAGATCAAGGCTATCGTGGTGACGTGGAACGTCGGAGCGGCAACTCCTGCCAACGTTCGCTATGAGGAAAAGGATAGCGATTTCTTCCAGGAAGTGCTTCAACCCCATGAGCCACCCGATTTGCTGGTTTTTGGTTTTCAGGAACTCGTTGATTTGGAAGACAAAAGACTTACAGCGAGTGCGTCGTACGTATCATTGGCTGGAGACTTGGCTGACAGTCGGTAGAGAGCCTTTTCAAAGGTAACAGGAGAAAAGACCACTCAGAGCATGAACACATGAGCCGACAATACCGGGAATGGCGCGACTTCCTCGTGAGATGCCTCGAGGACAATATGCCGTCAAATGAACCGTATCACCTACTGCACACAGCAAGTATGGTTGGGCTGTTCAGCTGTGTGTTCATCAAGGCTTCGCAGCGCAACCGTATCGACAGGGTTCACGCTGTAGAGGTCAAACGCGGAATGGGCGGTTTGCATGGCAATAAGGTTAGTACACATCTCCAGGTATTCGTTCCTGAGATTAATCCGCAAATTCAAGGGTGCCCTCATACTACGCTTTATTCTAGATGATACTTCGCTGTGCTTAATCAACTGCCACTTGGCAGCTGGACAGTCGCAGACACTAAACCGTAACAATGACGCTGCGGCAATCCTCGAATCAGGAATGCTTCCAGCTGAAGGACACCCTGTTGCTCGTGGTAACACATTTGTTGGGGGTGGTGATGGTTCAATGATCATGGACCACGAAATATGTATACTAAATGGGGACTTGAATTATCGGATCGATACCATGGGCCGAGACACGGTCATAAAAGCTATCAGCAGCGCTAACTTTGAAAGGTTACTTGAGAGAGACCAGCTGCTCGTGTCGCGGAGAAGAAATCCGGGCTTTCAGCTGAGAGGGTTCACAGAGTCTTCGATAACCTTTGCCCCAACCTACAAATATGACGTGGGCTCCGATAGGTATGACACAAGCGAGAAACATAGGGCGCCGGCTTGGTGCGATCGAATATTGTATCGCGGTGCTGGAAGGATTAAGCAAGTCCAATATCGGAGGCACGAGATCAAAGTCTCCGACCATCGTCCCGTCAGCGGTACATTCAAAATGCGAATTAAAAAAATTCAACCAGAGAAGCGTTCAATTGCATGGAATGACTCTGTCCGCAGATTTGACGTTATCAGGCAAAAGCTCTTCTCCGAGGCGAAGTATGTTTTCACAAATCCAAGATTGAAGCCAAACAATACTAATCACATATTGTTGCCCGCAGGGTTGCCTACCTTCGAGATGTCCTTGGGGTAGACTCCAAGGAGGCCCAAGAGCTGTTATGAATCTTCAATTTGCCCGCCTGATTTGAAGGGTTGACCGCATATGCGCATTCGGACTTTGAGTGCACTTCTATCTGGCGAAGAGAGTTCTGGCGTCGCTGGGGTTCTAAGCATTAAAGGCCGACCGACATGATAAATAAGAAAGGGGCAGAGAAGCTTATACTACTTCGATTAGGCTGATTAGCCACTCCTCGTGGACGACCATGATAACCGGCTTTTACCAGCCATCGATACATGACTGGTAGTTCTTGAACGAGGCGGTACCATAAGAGGAATATGAGTTCAATGCAAAGAGACACTATCACACTTTCCTAGGGCTCCAACAATGGTTAACTAACTTCTAAATACTGTTAGGTAACGACGTTTTGCGGTATGTTGGTATATATAATTTGCTGACATTGGGAGTTTGGAGTGCTGGACCTGTGAGCCTCTACCTTCGTTCTATATCGATCCAAGCAGCACGTATATTGAGCAATGTGATTGCTCCATCTATGGAAAAGCTTTAGTTTTCATAGCTTAATCGACAATATTCTCACGTAGAGCAAAAGAGAAATGGAGACGAAAGAAGTGCTTCATGCTTCGTCGCGACTACGGTATCAACGAAGTCGCAAAACAAAACCAATGTCTTTACTAGTAAGCGATTTTTTATCTTCGCAATAAGAACTCAAAATAAATGTTGTTGGCACAAGACAAAATGCCATGAATCAGTTCTCGAATCAAGAACACAGCTGCCTTCGATCGTTGCTTTACCCACTTTGCATGCGTTATCGAGATCACTGAACTTAGGTTTTCGACATGAGTCCTATACTTCTTTGATATGCATAGATGACTACATTTCGAGCGAAGGCAGACTTTTATCTCTTCTACTCTATTGCCAACTTGTATGAAAGAAGAAGTCGTATTGTCCTATCTTTACTCCACTCTGCACAACAACAAATTCTTCAACTCCCATCTGCAAGGACAACCCATC
>JAABUO010004356.1_pt1 | contig 16680 bp, 23 predicted proteins | sample 5559291 | NCBI WGS metagenome assembly JAABUO01 (sample SAMN10711878, study PRJNA513372) | rock metagenome | isolation source: Antarctica rocks | place: Antarctica: Victoria Land, Finger Mt sud | reverse complement strand
GGGAAAGGTGTATGGCACCCCTTTGACACCTGAGGGTATTCAAGACCGAGTGTACAGGCTTCACTATAACGAAGGACAGAACCGTAAAGACACATTTTGTCGTGTTGGGGCTGTGGCTGGAGCAGCTGCAGCTGCTGCAAAGCTTGGCGCAGGAGGGACTGCACTAATTGGAGGAGCTGCTCTTGGAACAAGCCTTGCAGTGCTAGCCCATGTAGTGTCATATGAAGGTGCTGAGAAAGGTTTGAAGACAGGACCTAGCAACATGCTCAATGAGCTCAAGCATGAAAATTAAGAAGTGCTGTGTGACAGACTGATGATGCCACAAGGAGGCTTGTCTTGTTCGTGATTTATGTGTTTTGATCAGCAACAAGGCTGTAGCTACAGGTAGTCACTGAACCAGAACAGCTTACTGCCTTGTTGCTGCACAACTGCATACAGCACCTGGTTTCAATGGCATATTGACTTGCTGCAGCTTCAGTCTCAGCGTTCTGAAATGCAAGGTTTCAGGTGACATACAGCAATTCACTCACAGCTTGCTAATATCTTCCCACTCCGGCCAGGACATTTGCAAGTTGCACGCATCATGTATAATTTTGCTCTTGCCACAAGTTGCTGATCAGCATGAGAGAAAGGATGAAGATTCAAGTACATCCATCATAATTGGTGTAACAGTGTAAGTGTGAATCATTGTTAACATGCTTGCCAGCTGTCAAACCCATGACAATGCATTAGCTGTGCTCCTACCAATTAGTGAAATTCTGGTGATGTCGGAAGTTTGACTTACTAGATGACTGGTGTCACATCGTCCCAACAATGTACTGGTTGATATCAGCCTGCATGCCACAAAACGTTTGATCTGACTCTCACTGATCAGATTACCGATCACTCAGATTCAACTCAGATTCACTCGACTTCAGACTTCTCGTCTCCCTCATACGTGCTTTCTCTTGTGGTGAACTCTATCACTTCGTGACGCTGCACTTGGAAGCCTGCAGCAGGTCGTCACTGTCGCGTACTCAGCCCGCAAGTCGGCATGCCGGCGCTCAAAGCAGTTTCGACAAGCCCTAAAAAGCAAGCCAAGCTTCCTGCAGGACCACCTCTCGACTATTGCTTTATGGACATTGGCAGCCTCAAGAGTAGGCTCTGATTCCGCGCATGCAACAAAAGAAACTGACGCCCCAATCTTGGTCACATGCGTGCAGCTCAGCAGAATGGCTATATGTGCAGATCTGAGCGAACTCAACCCTGTGAATGGCTTCATCAAGGGTCATGCTGCATTACCTCAGCTCAACAAGCCTTCAACAGCAGTTGCTCCTGTCATCAAGCCAACAGCCAATGCAGAAGCCAGTGCAAAGCCCATGCAGCCATTGCAGACAGCTGCAGCACTCACACCTTTGCAGTTCGAGCTCAATAGCCAGGCCATCAAGCTGGCCAACAATCCTTTGACAAGTTTGGCAGGTCTTCAGGAAGCAGCTGCAGCAGTATTGGACGAGCCTGTACGTCCCTGCAGCTTTTTGTGGACATGCCTCTTTTGAGTCTTGTGTGGATTCTCCAAGCAAACTTGGGAAATGCACATAGATGCAAACATGCAGCTTTCAGTACCCTATCTACCACTTCTGTATCCTATCTACCTACTTGCAGGCTGAGCTGCGATGGCTGGATCTGTCACAGTGCAACCTGACAAACATCCAGGATGAGCTGACGCGCTTTCCCAAGCTGCAGATGCTGTATCTGCATGCCAATCAGATCACTAAACTGAGTGATGTGAAGAAGCTTGGCAAGCTTTCTGGTTTGCAGAAACTGACACTGCATGGCAACCCCATTGCTGCGCAGCCACATTACAAGTACGCACTGCCGTCTTGTGTTCAATGTACGTTCTGGGCACGCGATGTTTGCAAACTTGCGGTGTGTCATGACATAGTTGCGGTGCTTGACCATTGGAGTTATGCTGTATGTGTCGGACAGGTCACACTGATGCAGCAGATATGCATGTATAATCACATGGGGCTTTGCAGGCTGCAGGTTCTCAGCTGCATGCCAACTCTGCGAGAGCTGGACTTTGTAGCAGTGAGCAAGCTTGATAGGGATACAGTGAGCGTCTGGACGAAGGCTCAGCGTGGTGGACGCAAGGCATAATTTGCACTGTCCTAAACATTTGCTGTCACCTGTAGAGTCTGGCATTTATCACATGATTTTGCATGCCTTCACTTAACTTCGGTTACATCTGTTACAATTGGAACGATACAGAGAAGACTAGCATGGCCCTCGCGCAGAGATGACACGCATAAATCGAGAAATTTTTCCAAAATTATGATTTCCTCCTGCTGAAAACACACATGCACAACTGAGCATGGTCCAAATTTGACCTGATATAAATGAACCTGACAAGATAGGCTGCAGCAAGACCTAGACGTGTACAGTGGACATGAGCAAACACCAGAGTGTTCATTGTATCCCATGCTAAATTGACTTTCATGCTTCCTGTGACAGCATTGCGAGCAAGCAGATGTCTGTGCGTGTGATCGAAGCTGTCTGTATGTGTGAGCGAAGTTGCGTCAGCTTCCTCACTTCCGTCATCTTGGCCACGAGCCAAAGCAAGCTGCTCCGAACAAGAAATCCTGACACTTCGCAGGCAGCGCGTGCGCAAACTCAACATTATATGTGATTGGCTCGTACTCGTCAGTAGCGCTAGCTGAAGCCCAATTTGTTATTTTCCGAGAGAGAACGAACCTGCAGTGTCTCGAAGCAGGTTTTGTTGCTCAGCGGCTTTGCTTATATTCGTGTTCTGGCGTCCTAAGTCGGTTGGCATGAGCACTTTGCCTGAGGGCACCGATGCCGCATCGACCCAGCAGCTACAACAGCAGAACGAAGATCAGGAGCCCTTGATAGGGCAACAGCCGGGTTATAGAACCAGCGAAGACGAGGATGTCACCGGTCCGGCATCAACATCTGAAAGCGTGTGGCAAAAGGCGTTCTTGTGAGCTTCTCTCGGCCGGACGATTGGTGTTTCAAGCAACGCCCGACAGCGTTGACAAAGCTTGTCCCTGCAGACTGGTGTGGGATTCGGGGCTTGCATGTATAGCGGTGGCATCCCTATGCTCAAGTATCGGAGCGTTGTGTATCAAAATCCTAGATGGCCGTATCCCAGTTTTTGAAATCGTGGTATGTCTCTTCACTGATCAAAATTGCAGTGCTCCCTGCTGTTGATTTACGTCCTCACCTTGAGGGCTTGTCATGTTTGCTGCAGATGGTGCGCAGCACAATCAGCTGGGCTGTCACAGATGCACTGGGTAGGGCACAGCACATAACACCCTTATATGGGAGCAGGAAACGATACCCCATATTAGCTCTTAGAGGAATCATGGGAGCAATAGCGATGGCACTGTATTATGAGGCCTTTGAGAGGCTCATGCTCAGCGAGGCGGTGAGCGCCTTCATCTCACTCAGGTGGATGCTACAGTGCATCCTTACTCAGCTGCCATCTCTGTCATGTTATGGCTTTCACAACATCATGGCTTGTCGTAAGCCTAATTGTCCTTGGCATACTGCTCATGTTTGGTAAGGCCTGGCATTGATAATGGATATGCAATGCACAAGAAAAGCGGTGTCACCTCATGTGTGTATGAGTCAAATCGTTATGGGCAGGCACTCGGTTCGCAGTGCAATTGCTGGAATGAGTCATGATCAACCATAGTCCTCTGATGCTAGTGCATGCCATTCAAGCTAGGTCTGAAGTGGTTTACAGCTCTGCTGAAGCTCTTGTTGGTGCTAAATGAGCCTTACAGTCAAGATTTCAAACTCTTGCATCATTCTGTCTGGCTGATCTTGCGATACACATCATTCTTGACAGTCCGATGTTGTCAGCCCAATGCTTTTTCATGACATGCAGATGACACTGTATTTCATCTACCCTGCCATCACAGTAGTCATGGCTTGGCTGGTGCACGGGGAAGCGGCCACTTGGTTGTCAGCTGCAGGCTGTGGCATCAGCTTGCTTGGCGTCGCCTTCATTGCCAGACCGCCTTTTTTGTTTGGCGGCACTGTGCAGTATGATGTGCAACATTGGTTAGGTATGTCACCGACACAACTATGGCAACAGCAGCATGCCTCACCTGAGTGGCTGCAATGATGAGCATAGCTGTTGCAGTACAGGATCAGCACAGACGATGGTGGCTTCACTTTTGAGTCTTGTTCATGCATGATCTGAGAGTGTAATTGTTGCATGTCATAGAGTTCAGATTGCCTGAACGATACTTCTGCAAAGCGCCTGCAGCACATGCCTCACCTCAAGCTACACAACATGCTACTGCATGCTTGCTTCTGATGACGCCTTGACACCTGCTATTTGTGTCTCAGGGTCTGCTTGTGTGCTTGTTGCATCAAGGCCTGTTTGGTCCCTGTGTGCGTGCATGCATACGTGTGTGGCTGTGGGTGTGGCTGTGGCTGTGGGTGTGCGTGTGTAGCGCTTGTCACAGTTTGACTGCAGCTTCATAGTTGGGTTCTTGCATAAAAGTGTGTATGTTCCTGCTAGTTTTCTGTTCTGTGCATGCGTGCATATGTGTGTGTGTGTGGGAGTGAAAGTGTAGCTCACATCACAGTATAAATGCAGCTTTATAGTTGGGTTCTTGCGTAAGGATTTGTATGTTCATGCCAGCTTGTTTGCTGAAGTGTGTGACGTGCACCTTCTTTGCAGGTGTGGCATCTGCGTTTGGGTCTGCATTCAGTGCTGCAGCTGCAATGGTCGCAGTCAGAGCTATCAAGCAGTAAGCCCCAAATACCCTTCTCCAGAACACATCAGCACAAAATGCATGCGCTGTAGAGCTGCATATATCTGATCACCAACATCATTGTGTATCCTACTGAGAACGGCACCACATGTCATGATGTCATGCACTTCTGTCATTGTGCAAGCCTGGGTGACAGTGCCACAGATTGCTGTAGTCATCAGCTGTAGTCACCTGCCTCCTCAACATTTTTGTTCAACAGCTGTGGTCATGTAGTAAAGTCCTTGGTGTTCTTTTAGCTGCACCACTTCAAATGTTGGATCACCTGGTAATCCCCAGTGACAGAGCAGGCAAGTCAGCTAGTCAGTCAGTGTGTTACTCTACACCTTGCTTGCAGGAGTGAGGCATCACTGACAGTTGCCCTCTGGTTTCATTCCCTGGCAGTGGTGGGCGCCATCCTGCCCCTGTCCTTGGGGTACCCCAGCCCCCCTGTTCTACCCACCTTCAAGGAATGGGTACCCCTATTGGCCATTGCAGCCTGCAGCTGTGTGAATCAAGTCTGCCTGAACAGGGGCTTCCAGCTTGAAGTAGCTTCTAAGGCCTCAGCAGTCAACTATACCCAGGTCCGCGGAAAGCTGTTGTCCTGAAAGCTGTGCAAGCAGGCAGGTGCCATGCGCTGCATAGGCTGCAGCGATGTCTACGACTGTCATTTTACTCGTTGTCGATGAACAGTAGACATCACAGTTCTTGTTATAGCCGGTGCATTCACTTACCCTTGCTGTTCAATTCCAAACCGCCAGACACTGCTTTACTATATGAGGCATCCTATCATCAAGATCATTTTCCTTCCAAAGTGCTTCCATCATTTGCAATGCACTCTGGTTGTTGACTGGGACACATGTACAAGAACTTGCCGCCTGTGTGCCATTCATTTGACACATTGCTTTGCTGTCTGCTTGGTGCAGTTGCAGCTTTGCAGCCTGCAGCTGTGCAATTGTGCTGCAGGTTTTGTGGGCTCATATATGGGGAATAGCCTTCCTTGGAGAGACAGAAAAGTGGAGTGGTATCACTGGTACCCTCTTACTGGCTGGCGGTGTTGTCACTGTCAGCTCGTCAAAAAGCAAATCGACCGGACCCGGTCCTGATGACACAACAGCCTTTGTGACCAGTGTTGAATCTAAAGCACCAGAGTATGAGGACACCAGGATCACATTGGGTGATGGCTTTGACACTAGCAATGACGAGTGGCAAGACCCTGCACCTGAGGTTTTTGACAAGCAAGAAATTGAGATGTCTGAAGAAGCTAGCAAGCTGTGACGCTGCTCACAGTGTGCTTTGCAGCGTAATTGAGCAACTACAGTCACTGGTATGTGTATGATGAGTATTGCTGAGATTGTATTTAGAATGCGTCATGCAAGGCAGGATGATTATTCGCATCTGCTTTGTTGAAATCTGAAATGCTTTTGCTTTGTCTCAGTCCTCAGGTTGTGCAGCTCGCAGACTTTGCTAGCTGCCTGAGGGTGATGAAATGATTTGATTATGAGCCTGTGCTTTGAGCTGCTTGCATTTGTTATTAGTATATTAACAAATTATTGAATCATTATAGCCTGGCACACTAAATGCCCACAGCCAGTATTGACCTTTTGCAAGTGATCAAGTCGCACCAGTCCTGCTGCTCATGACCGAATTTATCGTGACCAATGTGATGATCCTAGCAGCCGCTGGCCTTATTGAATACATCGACAGCACCTAGCAAATGTGTAAGCCTAGGCTGCATGTGGATGTGAGCCTGCCTGTCAGATCTGCGATTCTTGAACTGCGATAGGAATACCACATGCAGTTGCATTGAATGCGTTCATGTACCAAAAAACTAAGTGCGTGGGAAAAAACTGGTTCATTCTGAACTGGCAAAGAGCACTACCGCTAGTCAGTACTGCAGCCTTCAAAGCTATCAGGGGGAAATATGGGACGCTGTAAGCACATACCACGTACGACTTCAGGTCTCAACAAAATTTTCATCACAAATGTTGCTGCAGCGCCATTTCCAGGGAGAAGGCAGGGTGGAGGTTCACCATATGATACAGGAAAGAGCAGTTGAACAACAGTCAGTAAATTACTTCCAGCCAGATCATTCTGTACATAGACAGTCACCTAGGCCTTGCAAACCCTTTATGGGCTTGCAGAAGCCTGTCCTGTCGAGTTCTTTCAGCTTGTTCCCTGGCTTGCCTCTCAGCTCGCAACTCACTTACACTTTTCACTTTTGACTCCTTTTCATGGCGACTCTTCTTTCTACTCTTTCTGTGCTTGTGATGCAAATGCTGCTTCACAGCAGCGTCTGTCAACAGAAGATCTGTGCCAGCTGTGAGGGCAATGCCTTGCCCAACATCAGGAAGGCATGCCTCAGGTGGTGGCGGTGATGATGCCTTGCGAGAGTACCAGGGCTGCAGGACATCAAGGTGACATCAATATCATGAAGCACGTACACAGACATGCAGCCATCAAAGGCATACTCTGCAGCTCTGTACTCTTGCTGTGCCCTTCTGGCATAAGTACAGCAAGGTTCATTGCAGGGTTTCAGTACATACAGAATGATGTGCTTCTTGGTGTCCATGTTAGGGAGATATTCTCAGCTGCAGGATGTGTTAGGCGACAGCACATTAGGCATGGCAAGCAAGACAATGCTGACTATGCACCAATGCATCTGATCAAGGGATGTGCACCTGCGAGCCCATTTGGTGACCTAGCTTGAACTGCTCATCAAACTTGGCATCACTGGTTTGAGTATCCTTGTTGCCGCGCCGCTTCTGCTCCATCTTCTTCTCAGCCTGTATGAATGTGCTCAATGAACTGAATCGTGGATTAGTTGTAGAGATTGCCGCAGAGGGGCGCCCCAGAGGGGCACAAGAGTGATCTGTGTGGCAGCCAAACAGCTTGTAGTAACATTGTCTGTGTGCAACGTTCCATTTTTGGAATGATAAAGGGTATAGAGTATAGCGTGAGTGTTGCAGACCAATGTGCTGATGAGTGAGCCTGAACAGGCAGTCTCCACATAATGTGTCAAATGCAACAGCAGAAACACTGCAACATTGTGTATTGCATGGAAGAGAGATGGGACCTGGACTTCAGGATGTGCCATCTTCAGCTCATCTTCATGCCAAAAATTGATGTGCTTCAGCATTTGGCCTTTGTTGTTTTGTGTGCGTAATTGCGCCTCTGATAGCACTGGTTGAACAGCATGAGTGCCTGCACATTCCTGCTTCTCCTTTGGCAGCTGCTGTGTTGCTTCTTGATGCACATGTGCGCTGACAGCGGGAACCACATCGCTTACTTGGTGCTCTGCCTGCTGTGAAAAGACAAAGTCAAAACACTGTAGTCAAAACAGCAGCAGCCGTAACAGCAGTGGTTTCAAACCAAGCATGCAAGCAGTTTTTTCTTTGCTATGCAGTCAAGTATGTTGCCTGTGTGCATCTGCCTGTTTTGCCTGCTCAATTTCATGCAGCAGCAGCAGCTCAACAAGCATTCTGTAAGCACCTGCCTCTGCCTTGCCTTCTGCAGCAATGCAGCCCGCCTAGCTTCTCTCTCTGCCTGCAGTTGAAATTGGAATCTGGACGGGAGGATTCTGACAGCCAGGCGGCAGGACGAGCGTTCTTTTTGCCCTCACACCGGCCTAGACATACCTGTATATGCCTCTCACGCTTGATCTTGTTTTCCTCCTCAAACTTGGCTTCATCTCTGACAACCTTCAACCGATTTTCGCGTCCATACACTGCACGACAAGGTGTGCTGTAAGCTGTGCAGCAACAGATGCAGCTCAGGTTTGACCTTCATGCGCTCAGCAGTCCGAGGCATAACCGTAACATGCCAAACATACCATTCCAGCTCTTTTGTGGCAGTATATTTAGTCCTCCGTGGCCACCCATGGCTTCACGCTCACAGCGTCCTTCACCACAGAACTTTCCCTGCTCAAAGGGTTGGTAGCGATGTTTCGATCGACTCTTTCACGTCACTGCGATTGCAATGGCTACAGTTGTACATTCAGACAGAGTCTTTTTACCAACTGACAAATGGCATCGAGCCTTGCACTCTGATCGATTATAGCTAGCTATGCGATTGCTCTAGCGTACGCTGTGTTTTACTGCTGCAAGCAGCGCAGCTGTGTGCTTGCTGCCAGGACCTCAGCTGCAGTTTCATAGGTGGGCATGACGTTATGTAAATGACAACCACAATTGAATATTGCAAAAGCCATGCCTACGTGTGCACAACAGCACAGTATGTGTGACGGTCATTGCACAAATAAGATGTACAGCTAGAAAATACAACAAGACAAAGCAAGTCATACATTGCCTGAGCATATACTGATACCAAGCAGAACATGCTAAACATTGATGTACACACGTCGAGCTCAAGCTGCACTTGTAGTACACTGAAAGGTGATGGTCCCTGAGCTGAATCTCTGCCAATGAGTTTTGAACAGGTCATGAAGGGCCTGAGCCATACTTTTACTATCCCGGTAAACACACCAAAAGACACAATCAAGTGGCCTTGAAGCCCATCACGCTTTGCACAGCTGGGTCACCTCCCTTCTCTGTGTGCTCTTTCTCCTCTACACAAACACACAATTTAATCAAAGGACTACACTCCACCTCATTAGCACATACAAAAGATTTCCAAGGACTACATGATTTCAGTGAGTGAACCTAGGCAGCTCACCAGCTTCATCACGCTCCCTTTGTTGCATTGTCCTGTTCTCGCCCTTCAAGTGTGCAGAGTAGTCATCTGATTTGTACATCTCAGGATTTGCAGCAGGAGTTCGCTGCACTCCAATTTTCTCTACCATCTTATCGGTGAGCTGCAAGTAGCAACACTTGCTGAGACTCTGTCTCGTGTCTGGCTCAACATTGACTGAGCCAGCATACACTGCTTGACTGCATTGCACAAACGTCAAACTCCAGCTGCAGTTGGCGGCCTAAAAGAATCGAACACAACGTTTCCACCTAAGCTCACCTTGTTCTTGTTGAAAAAAGTGGCCATCGTTCCTGGAGGGGTGCTGAACTGCAAAAGAATTATGCAGGAATCAAGAACATTGTTATACTGCCTTTCAGGCAACCGAATGCCGCCTCCAAATTTGGTGACCTGATCGCTCGAAAAGGGTACAAATACGACCGCAGCGACAGTTGCGGCCAAGGGCCGTGAGTGTCGCTGCCGAGTACGCACACGGGCAAAATGTACCTGTTGAGCGCCGTGACAGTCTCTCTAACGGTTTACAGCGCTGCAAGATCGAAGAACTGAAGTTGACGCGAGGTCAAGTGAGTGAGCACTTGTCAAGTCACCTATGAGATGCGAGTAACATCAGCGTCACGGAATTAGTGGCGGACACACACTGTCACTTCAGAAAGTTGACAAAGATAGAAGAGTTACCTGGCGTCAAGTCCACTTCTGCTTTCAGTTGCTCTGCTTTAGGTCACTTCATGTAATCTAAATTGAAACGCCATCAAATATCTAAGTATATCTGTCATGGTTTGTACACTAGCACTAGTTATTTCTTAGTGGTATGAATCCGATGACCAATTCCCGAAACTGCACTCTTCAGCAAAGCTCGGTAAACCGTCGGGAACAGTGTGTACGTATGAAAGTGTCACTGCAAAATATGTCGGCAGGCATTTAGGGGTTTCATCTGCATGTCGGAAGTATTGTATTAGCACTAGTTTGCCAGAAATCCTTGATCAAGGCAGCGTGAACGTCGGTATATGATCAGACTTGTTGGCCGGCTAAAGCGTTGTAATCTCTCTCTCTCTAAGACAATACAGGGTTTTGTCAAGGTCCTGCAGAGCTAACTATTCTGTGTACAGAAAAATTATAGTTACGCCAGCATTAGACTACATAAACTGTGACATGGAGGGGGGGGTGGTCTGGAGCCCTGTTTGGGCCTGAGGTGAGGGCATCATTGACCAGCAACCAGCTGGTGGTGCATGCCTATTCACATCTCTGCTTGCTTTGTTTCATTTGTTTAGTTTGCACGTTTCTGTATGTTGTGCTGACATGCGCAGTTTGCACTGCATATACAGCCTATATGTTTCACACCAGGTCCTTTGTAATGTTAGTCATGCTACCTGGTTCCTCTCTCTGATTTGATAGCCGAGGCAGACACAAGTGACATGACTGTGGGATGCAGGCTGTGTGTTGCATTGATGTACATGCGTGACTACTTGCTTTTGGGACTTGCCACTATTGCCCTAGGCGTTACGGGGTTCGCCCCATTGCAATGCGACCTTTCTGTGGTAGTCAAGTTACAGGCGGCTCCTTCACTATTCACACACAGACTGAGGACTCAAGCACATACAGACAGCCAGCAAGAGCAGCTTCAGCGCGCCGTTCACGAGCCTGTCTGCCTTGTGCCTGGTTCTGTGGACAAGTACCTGCCTGTGCCTGATTGCACTCTTCGAAAGAGCCTCGACACACATTCTGAGGGCTTTTTACTCTGCTGATATAGGTAAAACCACTGACACAACCTCCAATCTCAGCTCTACATGCGTTGTGCTTGCGCTCGTGGCCGGCCGTCGGGACTGTCAGCCTCGCCCTAATAGTCAGCAACATACGCCATGTTTGTTGACTCAGCAGCTTGTCAGTCAGCGGGTCTGCTCTCCATGACTGCAAATGTAGCCTCCGAGATGCATCTCAATGCATCGCGCAGCCTAACACAACCTTGCTTGACTGCATACTGTATCTGATGCAATACCTCTATGATCCAGGCATTTTACCAAGCTCTGCAAATTAGTGTATCCTTGGGAACGTGTATCTGAGATCCAATCTATCAAGGAAACTGTGACATAATGCAAATAGTCCTTGAGGTGATGCCTGTAGAGTTCTGGGCCAGATTCTGTAGCGTCTGCTCTAGGCTACTGTAGCTTCAGGCCTAGATCATCTATGGATCAGGCCTAGATCACTTGTTGAATTTTTATAAACATTGCATACATGAAGGCCTCTGTTGGGTTAGGCTACACCCAAACCCTACTGCTTGACAACCCTGACAAATCACAGGATAACCCTGAAGTCAGTGGTCAGGTAGGCAAATACATACCTGCTGCGACATGCTACATGTACACCGTGCAGGCAGGCCACATCTGCTCTGCATTGCATTGGTTTTCTTCAAAATTACTCGTGGGGTTTGGATTTGCCCAGAATTGCTAGTAAAGTCTGGAGTGCAAGTGGTCAAATGGCACATAACAGCAAAAGCCCAACAATCTTAGCCTTAGTGAGCAAATGCGACCTATAGTAGCTAGCATCTATATACAGCCCATCAAGGTGTGTCCAGTCTGGCTTGGCACCACGGCCAGGCACCTGCTGTGCACAAACATGTACATATACAGCAGCCGCAGCTGGTGGGGCTACAAGTCTGGCATCATGACAAGAACTGTATGTTGAACACCAACACTATTGGCCCTGTCACAGCTGGTGCCTCATCATGCTGCTGGCACAACTGTCCTACTGTACAGTGGCCCTTTGTGACCTGCATGGCAACCAGATCAGACATGTGAACACGCAGCAAGGCTTGTAAACCACTGGATTCATCTACTAGAGTAGTAAATGAGGGTTACATGGTCAGCAAGACCAGGATGCAGCAGCCAGCCGAGACCAATTGACAGGAATGTATGGTTCCATCAGAAAATGACACAAGCTTCTCCAACAGGGGGGAAAAGTTTGTGAAGGCAAAAGGTGTGGGATGAGTCAGTTACGGTACATTTTCTGACAAAAGTGCTCAGATGTATATAAAAGCTCTGTGAGAAGATACAAGAAGCTCAAGTGCAATGGCACACTGTGGACAGGAAATATTGCCGAACTTTGCAGCAGCAGCACTTGTGCAGGTGCTGTGATGCAAGCAGTGCCTTGTGCAACAGCAGCGGCCTACGTGCTTGCCAAAGCTGATACACTCTGAACATAAGCACTCAGGACAGCTTCATATCGTCTTCATCGAAATCATCATCAAACTTGTTGTTGAAATTCTGGTCCACCTTCTTCTCTGCTACGTGAGGACCTTCAATACCTTCCATCAGTTCTCTGTCAGCCTCAAGATCCAAGAAACTATCGTCATCCCTGCCGATAAGACTGCTTGCGGCGTCTGATGAGTGAGCACCTCGTCTCTCTTTGCCTTTCATTTCATCTTTGGAATGCCGGGACCTGGGCATCAGTTGCTCCAGTTTCATAATGTCTTGTGCAAGGGTGCAACACCGCGCTTACTCAAGCAGGAGCGACAATTTGGTACCGCAGCTGCCTCTGCGGCGGCAATTAGGCATTAGTACCTGCTGACTTTGACTCGATCACATCCCTTCGCAAGCTGCGCGTTCTCTGTGGCAGCAAAGCAGTGGTTGTATCAATGGACAGAGCGTGTGTTGGTCCAGCAGACGCTGCAAGCTGCAGCAGACCCGATGTACCCTTTCAGCCACGCTCTAGACTTGTCAAGGGTTGCAGACCTGGCCCTCGTGAGGAGTATTGTGGGCCATCTGGCCGCAGGCATACTCAAGGTGACACTTTCTGTTGATGTTCCAGACGGCAGAGCCTCTGATACGTCAAAAAAAGGGTACCAGGTGAAACAGTGCCAGGCATGCATAAGCCAAAATCCTGCTTCAGGGTCGCGTCCGGTTCCTCCTTGCAAAGTCACAAACACTGGTGAAGAAATGAGAGACCCAGAGCTGTGGGGAAAATACGACCCCGACATCATTGAGCTAGATCAGCTGCAGATCCCTCAGCCAGAATTAGGCCCACTGGAAAGAAGGGTAGATTTGACATATGAGGACGCCTTGTTTTCAGAGGACATTGATCCAGTTGACACTGAGTACTGGTTCACTGAACCTCCTGGTATGTGCTCATTCCATGCATACATTTCACATCTTGCTTGCAAGTTTGCGCCAGTCCACCTTCTAATTGACAGCGCACTGTGTGCAACAGGGGGCTGGAACCAAGAGAAGAAAAAGCTGAGAAAAGCAACAATCATACCAAATGCGGATGCCTCTGCTGAGCACTTTGGAGAGGGTCGAGTAAGTCATCTCTGCACCTTCTCTGATAACAGCATGTTGCAGCCCAGATCAAGCAGACAGTCACGCTGCACAGTTTGCAGGGTCCCAGAACTGTCAGACAGTGCTGACCATTTGATGGTGCTTTGCAGCTGGCAAGTACTGACTTGCAGGAAGGGCAAGAGCTGACAGGAACAATATCCCGATGCATGCTGTACCATGGTGCCCAGATTGACATTGGCGCAGACTATGATGCGTAAGTCTGTCAGGAGATGACATCCCCAACTATGCCGTTTGATCTTTCATCTCTGAATGCCAAAGTCCACTCAGTTGCACGATGTCTGCAATGTGTGTCAAGTTGTGGCTGCCTGCGTCAAATTGTGCCATCATGTGTGTTTCTGGCTGGCATGTGCGCTCTCACTGGATTGAAGTTCAGGTTTCTCATACCTTTGGTTCATGGTAAAGCGTAGGCTGCTATCCAGAAGCTTACCTCTTATGGTGTCTTACCGCAGCATGCTCCTGCACCTGATGTCCCTGATCTTGCAGAAAACAAGTGTGAGTTTCTGGGTGCAGACTAGTTCCCATCCAGGAAGAGTATTGGGTTCAGGAGGTTCATGAAGCTATGCAACTATTCACTGAAGTGCGTGTCAAGGTCCACAAGGTATCGCCCTGTTGTGTGGCACACCTGGTCTGCCAGCAGATGTGGTCTTCCATTTGTCCAGCCCACTATGTACTGACTCCATCAGCAGATCCTAGCAGTGGCATGCACACTGGACACTCAGCAAGCTTGTCTTACCGCATATGCAGAGGCTGACTTGCATGCCCAGTGCAGCACAAGATGTGAGATTGTCATTATGCACAAGATTGAGGGTCTAATGCTTTAGACCAATCATTTCATTACGGATGATGTCATGCAGGTCATCCAGTCTCCCATTTGCCGCTTTCCAATAATTGTGGAGCTGGTGTCTCCAGATCTGAAGGGCCTTTTGTAAGTGCTCACCCTGCAGCCTGCTGCATCCCCACCCTTGTGTCGATCAATGCTTTCTGCTATCAAACTGCATTCAAGCCTGGTGTCTATGCATGTGCTAGCTCAAGCACTATGTTGATCAATACTACTGTCATAGTCTATGGCTGTTGGGCTGCAATTTGTAACTGTGTTACGCATGGCGAGGATGATGCACATCACGCTGCAACATGAGTGGACTTCTGTGCTTTTGACCCCGTGACACATGGCATGGCTTGTAGGCCTAAGGTTTCAGACTACCAGCCAGTCTTTAATCTGTGTGGTCAAAGCGATATAGAGGTGGCAAAGGAGCTGACTGGACGGGAGTACACGCCCACCAAGTATTGGTTGGACACCACACCTGACTCAGGAGACAGGAAGATCATGGTGAGGATGTTGTATATGACACCAGGTGTTTCTGGGCCCTTGACCTGTGAGCAATCCACATGTTGCAAGTACATGGCTCATTGCTAGGCCCAACTCATTGTCATCATGTTGCAGCACATTCTCGGTCACAACAGATATGCTGGAGCAAGTTTGTGTTTGTTCACTGCACAGGAGAACAGAACCGCTCACACTTTCTTCTATTTTGTATTGGAAAGTCGACATAGGTAGCCGATATTTGAAGTGCGATGCAGGCTGTCAATGATGCAGAGGAGCAGGATGAAGCTCGAGATGTTTCTGAGACTGCATCCCCTATGTTGCTGTCTAGGATTAGGGATCTGGCGATAGCCAGGTAACACCACAAGCACGACTCAAGAGCCGTGTCCGTAGTATTGACTGTCTCTTCAATGGTCCTGTGATTTTGCTGTTCCAGGCTTGAACTCATACTTTGCAGTTGGTCTTTGCAATGGATTATTGTGCCTGTCACAAGAAGGTTATTTGCAAGATTGAAGGGGCTTCGTGCTGGAATGAACTGCATATATCTTGGTTTGTGACTTGCCCTGCTGTCCGGACAGCATCCATTACTTGCGTGACGCAAGTTGCGTCCTGACTGGAAACGAGTAAACAGTCGCCCGAAAGCGAAACAGCGAAAAAAACATACTTACGTTTCCTTGATAGATTGGATCTCAGATACACGTCCCCAAGGATACACTAATTTGCAGAGCTTGGTAAAATGCCTGGATCATACTTACGTTTGGGCCGAGCCGCGGGTACGACTTGCGGTGCTCAGCTAGGCAGAGCAGCTTAAGAAGAAGGGATGAGTCATGAAAGTGAGTGATCTCAGACCCCATACAGAAACCTGCAATCCTCAGGGATGCAGTGACGTCAAGCCTTAGGCAATCAATGATGTCAACCTGGATGTCAACCTCTTCGAAGCCCTTTTCGGGAAGAGTATGGCGGAGCACTGGCGGACATGGCTTGCAAGTACGCAACCCTCCTAGACACGACATAAGAAGGCAACGCACGGCAAACTCGTCCCCACCTATCTCAAGCTCACTCGATACTCAGCACAGCGGACCGCAATCGCCATTTCGCAGGTGGCGCCTCTTGACTTATCGCAACTGTAGCCAGGCGCAGCTTCGGTAATTCACTCATTGTTGGGTCGAGCTTCCCGGTTACCGCTGTTCACCCTTGGCAGCAACAATGTCGGTCAGCAAGAAAGACCTTGGGGAAGAGCACGGCGAAATCCGGAACCTTGGAAGCCCTATCCTAAGCAAAATCCAGCAGGCTTTTCTGTACATAAGAACTATCGCAACCGGCAAAGCGAATGACGAGTTCACCAGCTTTCGGGCGGTCGAAGGTATGAGCCATAAGACTTGAACTTCTACTATTAAAGACTGCAGAGCAGTGCTTTGTCAGGAGGTCTTACATTCTGCTTTATCTACAGGAGCACATAACAGCACTCTCAACATAGGTTGGGACAAGGCTGAGGCAAGGCTTGTATTAGTTGTCAAGGTGAGCTGGGTGATAAGCTGCAAAACCTGTAAAATTTCACCTCATT
>JAABUO010004355.1_pt1 | contig 16682 bp, 23 predicted proteins | sample 5559291 | NCBI WGS metagenome assembly JAABUO01 (sample SAMN10711878, study PRJNA513372) | rock metagenome | isolation source: Antarctica rocks | place: Antarctica: Victoria Land, Finger Mt sud | reverse complement strand
CATCAAGACCATTGATGGGGGCACTCACATGGATGGCTTCAAGGCTGCGCTCACACGCACGGTCAATGCCCTGGGCCGCAAGACCAAGGCCCTGAAGGAAGGGGACCCCAACCTGTCTGGGGACCACATTCGGGAAGGCCTGGGTGCTATTGTGTCAGTCAAGGTAAGTTGCTTGGCAGCCTTGACCACCTGCTGGTGTGACTGACTCCTGCCCAAGTGGGCAACTATGTTTCAGCTCTTTAGCATACAGGAACGTCCCTTTTTTTGGCTCAATGCCGGTTTCATAATGCATGTCCAGTTCATCAACACCTGGGGTCTAGCGTCAGGCTTTTATACATTGTGGACATGAGACCTTTGGAACATAATGGGATCCATGCTGAGTTGCATGTCTGTCACATTGCTTACGACATAGGTGCCTGGTTCTTGAGCGTTGCTGAGTACCAGCACATTGCTTACGACATAGATGCCTGGTTCTTGAGCGTTGCTGAGTACCAGCACATGTCAATGCGCTGCTGGTGACATGTCAGCCAGCTTCATTGCATTGCTAGCAAGCACATTTGCAGCCTCCCAAATGTTAACAGCCTGATTTGTCATGCAGGTCCCTGAGCCTGAGTTTGAGGGCCAGACCAAGACTCGGCTTGGCAACCCTGAAGTACGCAAGGTTGTTGAAGGCGTTGTCTCTCAGGTGAGTGCTAGCTGCACTACCTGGCCAGATTCACTTACAACTTAATGTAATGTTCAGCAATTCAAGCTGACATGTCACATTGTGCAGCATCCAAGCAAGATATGCACTGGCTGCATTTCCTCCCTTCATTTTGAGCTGACACAGCCAGAGGCTGTCAGGCTGCGAGATGCTTACCACAAGTCATGTGATGACCAGAGCCCAATGAGGTTGTGCAGGATGCTCTTCTGTTTGTTGCTAGAACTTGTTGTCATGGCATAATGCTCAGTGTGACCTCAAAAGATGTGACACAGCTCCAGGGATTTAGGGTTTACCATGCAGAACAGCATAGCTGTGCGTTAGACCTTGCTGCACACAGCCATCTTGCAAGCTGAACATCATCCCAGATCCAACTCTGATACGCATCTGCCTTTGCTTGCAGAGTGCAGACAAGCTGCTAGGGATATAGCCGTGTATGTCAAACAGTGTCCTGCAAAGAAACACTCATCAAATCGCCACTTGCACACATTTGCTACCAGAACAGTCATGTCAAATACATTTCTTGTAGGATGTTGGAGAGGTGCTGGAGATGGAACCGGCCATGCTGAACAGCATTCTGGGCAAAGCCTTGGCAGCACAGCGAGCAGCAGAAGCTGCCAAGAAGGCGCGTGAGCTGGTGCGCCGCAAATCAGTGCTCACCAAGTCAACTCTGCCGGGCAAGCTGGCTGACTGCCAGAGTACCGACAAGGCTGAGAGCGAGGTGTTCCTGGTTGAGGGGGACTCAGCAGGTGAGACTGACAGCAAACAGAAAACCTCTTCATCTCAAATGCATCTCAGACCTCAACAATGTAAGCTCCCATCGTGTTTTCCTGACCATATCCCAAGTCATAGATATGTCAAGGCAGCGCAGCAGCATCTGCAAGCAGTATCACCAACCCAAGCGGCTCCTGTCCTGAACATTGCTGTTATGTGAGGCAGCTAATGCCAAGCTTTGCACCTGTGGATGCTCACAGGTTTCATGGATTGAATCAACTGTTGATATGTGGTGATATGCAGGTGGCAGTGCAAAGCAGGCTAGGGATAGACGCTTCCAAGCCATTCTGCCTCTGCGAGGCAAGATCCTGAACGTGGAAAAGAAGGATGATGCTAGCCTGTACAAAAACAATGAGATCAGTAATCTCATCCTAGGGCTGGGCCTAGGGCTGAAAGGAGAAGATGTCACCAACTTGAGATATGGCAAGGTGACATCACTATTGTTTAACCACAATGATGCAATTGCCTTTGACTGTCTCTCAACAGCTTTCATTGTCTAAGACATCTCCCCAATGTAGAAACTCATTTTCACTGTCCCCAAGCGTTTCTGAACCTACATGTCCACTGTAGAATGGACGTTTCTGAGTCAAAAAAGATGTTTCAGGATTGAAAAGAGCTGATAGCCCTGCAGCAAGCAAGAGCCGCAAGGCCAGCCTGACAGCCATATTTGCTTACAGACAATTGCGGATGGCTCGCTGCTGCTCACACATTGCCTCATGAGTGCTGCTTGCTGCAATTGCTGCCTGCTTTGTTGACTTCACCGTGTTCAGTGCATCTGAGTGTCCATCCTGCTCAATTGGACCACACGCTGTTCAAGATGATGTCTTTTGCACAGGCATCACATTTGTACAGGCAAAGTGTGTTGAGAGGCTTGCAGGGTAGTGCAATCTATGTCACTAATCACACTATATACATGTGCAGGTGATTCTTCTGACAGATGCAGATGTCGACGGTGCTCATATCCGGACTCTCCTGCTCACCTTCCTGTTTCGATACTGCCGAGCGCTGTTTGAGGAGGGCCATATCTATGTTGGGGTGCCCCCCCTGTACAAGCTGGACATGGGCAAGAAGGCACAATACTGTTATGATGACCAGGAACTGCACAGCATGACTTCCAAGATGAGCCCTGGATCCTTCACCATACAGCGCTTCAAGGTAAACATTTCCTACATCCCATTTTGCCAGCCATGCAGAAGACTTGTTGCTCTTCAGTCTCAATCAGGCAGTTGTTACATAACTAATCAGTGTGGGTCTGCACATGCTGCAGCATGCCGCTTGTTAATTAGAGCATCTGTCTGTTTGTGTGGTGTGGAAGAGCAGGCAAATGTGTGGCATGTTGTGTAGTTGCTGCTGGCATGTACACAGCGGCGGCGACCTGGGGGTGAAGCATGCTGGTGTTGAGTATTGTGCTTGCTTTGTATGTATGTATGATGATCAGGAGCGTGTATGGACTACATGGATGAACGCCTCTGACAATGCACAGTATGACAGGTCACAATAGCAGCAAAGTGTCCTTGGGAAAGCATGCACCAGGAGGTCAGATTGCCAGTCACTGATCAGGCACCAATCTGGTCTCTGATGTCCGTAACCAGACTATGAGTATGCGGTGCCGGTCTGAATTCCTCATCTGCAGTAATGAACAAATGGGATGCTGGGCTACTTGCAGGGTCTTGGAGAGATGATGCCAGAGCAGCTGTGGAGCACCACAATGGATCCCAAGCGGCGCACTTTGCGGCGTCTCACCATCCATGATGCTGTGGAAGCCAGCCGTGTGTTCACACTGCTGATGGGAGACAAAGTGGGCCCGCGCCGCCAGCTCATTGAGGAACATGGCAGCAACATGACGCTGCAAGACCTTGACATATGACCTCCCAATGACTCAGCTTCACCTTTGTCAACGCATAGGCTTCTGAACAAATGCAACCCATGTTGTCAAATGAACCTGTGCTGCATGCTTTTTTTGCCAGATCAAGTGGAATTTCCAGGCTTGATGTAAGCAGTCAAAAGCAACAATTTCAGCTCTGTCGTCAATATATATACATATTTGCCTAAGTGACTACTGACCATAGGGTTTTCTCTGTGATTTGTCAGATTATGTCACGAAGCATAGGGTATGCGTATGTGTGATAGTCTTACATAGCCGCCCCCAAACCTAAGCAATACTGTATCTGATGCAATACCCCTATGATCCAGGCATTTTACCAAGCTCTGCAAATTAGTGTATCCTTGGGAAAGTGTATTTGGATCCAATCTATCAAGGAAACCTAAGCAATGTTTTAAAGACTTGAAAACAAGCCCTACCTGTCAGGCTAATTCTGCCTAAATTACAGGCAGTTGCAGTTGCAATCACAATTGCAATCACAGTTACAGTTACAGTTAGTTAGTTGAAACGCTTGATTTCCAATTTTTTACGCCTGCTGGTCTCCCGTACCGGCTCCAGTTCAGGCTTGTCTTCGACATGCGGCAATACCGACGACCAGAGCCAAATTGAGCGCTTTTGTATCGACACGACGTCGTCGCTACCTGAGGAAATAGCTCGCAACCCAGACGCACAACGTGTTTGGCCTTCACTGGCACCGAGGATTGCAAGCTGCAACTGATATTGAGACAATTCTAACTGTGTCTTTGCAGCCGTTTCTGTGCATGTCCCCGCGGCGTGCAGCCAGAACTCGAAGGCAGCGGACGCAGGTCGGTCTCACCGTTAGACGTGCTGTCGGGCGCGCTTGTGGCTGTTGTTTTGCTGAATCTCATAGTTTGAGCAGCAGCTGCTGCAACGAATAACTCGAAGCTTCAATGTCTGCAAGTCCATGTGCATGACGTCAGCCCCTTCCTCTCTGCTGCATCTGGCGTACCCTCCCCGCAGATTTGGTCATCGTAGGTGCACAGGCACGAGCATAATTTCAATTTATACAACTGTCATGAAGAGCTTATGCTGTTTCACCAGGCCAACAAAAAAGCAAGGTTGGCTCGAGAGCAAAGGTAGATGGCTGCAAGGGTGGAGTCCCTTTTGCACGCAGCAGCAGCACAGGACAATGCTGAAGTCATCAAGAAGTGCGCCGAGCTCGGGGTTGCAATTGATTGCAGGGCTCCTAATGTATGCCATGACACCTGCAGATGCGTTGCTTCACACAATGCCAAGTCCACTCTTCACTCTTTGCTGTCGCACATAACACATGCATACCCAAACCAGCTTTGATGTGCATTGCAATCAATGTAAAGCATTGTTGCTGCTGGTATTGACACTCGAGGTCTAGTGGACTGTTGTGCATGCACTACAGCAACATCTTCACTCTAGTCTGCCATTGCCCTACAACTGGGCTGGCTGAAATGCAGGGGATGACTGCTCTGATGTTAGCTTGTGGCCTGGGGCATGTTGATTGTGTGGCAGAGTTGATGGCAGGCGGGGCAGCTGCGAATGCCCGCAATGCCAGGGTATGTCACCAGTCAGCAATCATGTTTCAGCAATGCAGGGCAACTGACTCTCAGTTTACAGCAGTGAGGAGTTTATGTTGTTTCATGCTATGGCATGATCATATGCAAGATACAGTATGTTCAAGCCTCTACACAGCATGTATTGGGCTGTCACAAAGACCCATACCATGTCACTTGTTAGCTTTATGTAATGTGTCTAAGGATCGGTGTTGCCTGGGCTGCTTTGTTCCTCCCTGGCTTGACTGTTCAGCCCCAACTTTTCGCTGAACTTCGCATAGACACAAGGTACACAACATGGCACTGCAAATCCTGCTGCTCCTCACAGTTCCCTTTCACAGGCCTCGCATTGTTTGCATAGCCCACAGGGCACCATTCACATGCATGCTTAGGCTCTCAGCCCTTTTTGTAGACATATCAGATGCTGCTCAGGGCATCACTCCAGTGGAGTTTGCAGTGGTGAGGGGTCACCCAGAAGTTGTGAAGCTTCTGCTGGACAAGACTCGGGATGGAGAGGTTTTTAAGTATCTGGTGATTGCTTGCTGCTCATGCGTGCCAAAATTGGATGTACTGAAGGACCGAGTTGCAACCATGCCTGTCTTGACATCAGTCAACATGACACTTTCCCAGCACTGACAACCATCACAGAATTGCCTGCGCACCATGCTGGCACCTTTCTGACTGTGTGTCCGTCTGTTGCCATGTTGCAATGTGTAACAGTGACAGCGCCTTAGCTTCCAGTGGCAGACCTTCCCTTATGTGTGCTCATATGGGTGTTTTCGATAGGTGCCTGCATCTCTACTCTGTCAAAGGTGTACGACTGTGGTGTTGACACCATCGCAATGCAGGCTCAAAAGGCATTGTTCAGTGCAGCCGAAGTAGGCTCGGTAGAGGTCATGCAGGTGGCGCTCTCCTACAATTGTGATGTCAACGCCAAACTGACGGACAAGGTGCGACACAAGGCCCTTGGTCAAGCGCTCTAGTGCAAATAGCCCTGTGTTGGCAAGATGTGCGGCTTTGCCCACTAATGATCATAGGCACAGTACGCCAAGCACATCATTGCTTGCAGTCATGATTGACCAAAACAAACGCACGTAAATTTGCAACAGCTGAACAGCTTTCACTGCCACAGGTTGTGCAGACTGCTTACTGCACGGCATTGATAACTTGTTAGCAGCTTTGTACACCTTTTGGGCTTTTACTTCCAACACCTTCCAGGTCAACGGCAGCATGCAAAGCGTGTTTACCCTGCAGGGCAACACTGCGCTGCTGATAGCCTGTAAGGAGGGCCACTTGGAGTTTGTCAGATGCCTGGCATTGAGACTTCAAACAATCAGGTAACATAGCAATGTGCTATGCTTGCTACAAAACGTAGCGTGCTGTATTGACATGCTGCATCAACATGCTGCACAGTGCAACATTGCCCACATGTTTGTGCACCCCACTCCTGAGTTTTCATGTGCAGCTCTCCCTACACTGCATGATCCACCATGGCCAGCTCTGCATTACACCTGTTTGCTCATTTCACCACCCACCAGCACAACACCATAGAATCGGACTGTAAACACATCAGGTAATGTGCACTCAAGCACAAAACATCCTGCCTGCCGCTTGCAATGCAAACTGCATGTAAGCTGAATTGAAAGATCTGCCAACCCCCAACTTACTGCAGTATTATCTTCCCAGCAATGTGTCATCCTGAACGTGTGCATCATGATGGTCAAAGTGCAATGTGTGCTCCGCAGGGCGACACAGGCCTGATCCAGGCAGCACGTGAGGGCCATGTCGCCATCGTGAAGGAGCTTCTTGCACATGGTGCTGATGCAAACACACCTGAAGACCAGGTGCAATCCTGCTGCTCTGTCTAAGCTGATGAACTCTCTTTGCCTTGAAATTTCTGTCTGAACAGAGAGATTTGAAAGTCGAACACTTGAGCTGAAGAGCAGCTAGACCTGTCCATGTTCTAGGTAGCTGCTGAATCTGCAGTTTAATCTGCAACTTTACAGTCTATGACTACATGATGCAAGGATTGTAAGCTATGGCCATCAATCACATGGGTTCTTCCATCATGACATCCTGCTTCAAGACATGTGGTGCAGACAGAGTGACCGATGGTATGACTTGAAAGGGGTCTGTTGACTGCATGCAGGGCTGGTCACCCCTGATGTGTGCCTTAGCCAAAGGTCATGCACACGTCGCTCAGGAGCTGCTGAAGCACAATGCCAACCCCAATGCTGTCACTGAAGAGGTGGGGCGTGTGCTGCTCTGTGCTGTGTGTATGCTGTGCCATGCTGTGCCGCGCTGTGAGTATGCTGCGGCGTGCTGTGCTGTGCTTATGCTGTGCTGTACTGTGGTTAGTCATGCTGTGTCAGAGCATGCTGCCTGTGCAGGGATGGACACCTATGCTGGCTGCTTGCAGCAATGGGGACATTGGTGTGCTGAAAGAGATGCTTGCCAAAGATGGCAAAATTGAAACTGCTGATGCTCAGGCAAGCAATCGGGGCAATCACAGTATCAACAAACAACATGCCTTTGACGCTTGAGCTGGCAGTTGCGCCAACGCTTATCCCAGACAATGTTACAGCAAGTGCAGTCTTGATGCAAGCAAGTTGGCTTCCAGTCAAGCTCTATTGCAATGGGTGAAAGGCATTTTGCACAGCTATTAATGACAATGACAATGACAGTACCCCCTGCACTGGTCACCAATGATGAAAGTTTTTGCCCACACACTCGATTGAGGTGCTGCAGGGTTGCACCTGCCTGATCAGGGCTGCTCGCAATAATTGCCTGGATGTTGTTCAAGAGCTGCTCAGCAGAGGAGCCAAGTGCGATGCTACAGATGAACGGGTGACTAATTCTGCCATGCTGTGGAGCTTTCAAGTTTGATTTGCTAGACAGCGTGATATACTGGCACAGTTTTGCATCATGTGCATAGAATACACTGACTGCTGCATGTTGGGTGACAAACATGCTGGCTTGCCACTACTGCATGACATACTGCTGCACATACTGTACAGGGGGTTATGCCTGCTTTGTGACTTGCTTTCTCATTCTGAGCTCAGATGATACATGTAGTGGGGATGACATTGGCACATTTTCAAGCAACGCAGGTAAGGCTATTGCAAAGCGCATGCCTTGTACATGCAGCGCACAGTCATCTACACCACTCCCACATGAGCAATGGTTTGGCGGCTTAGACGCTTCTGCAGGAATTTTGCAAGCATGAGGAGTAGGACATCATGTCTGCAAACTGCTTGCCCAGGTCATGCTGATATGGTTGTCTTCGCTCAGGGCAAACTTTCTACGGTGATGATGATAAAGCAAGCATACATGATCATCATATGAATTTCGCAGGGGTGGTCGGCTTTGATATACGCATCGCAGCTTGGTCACATCAAGGTTGTGAAAGCCCTGCTGGCACATGGCGCAAATGCCTGCCTCCGTTCAGACGAGGTACAAGCTCCACACTTGCTGCTTTGCATGCTTTGGCATCTGTGCAACTTGATCTGACACGATTTGTGCACTCGCCAATTCCCAACTTCCCAACTTACAATTGTTGAGGCCACTCTGACACTTCAGACACTGGTGATTGGCAGTCCACTGGCGAGTATTGACCTGTGCAAATTTCCGCTTTGTGATCACATCCTGAAACAGCGTGAACACTGATTTTGGGGCTGCACCCAATTCTCTGTTTTCTGGTTGTACTCTCCCCTTTTGCTGGTTGGCTGTACATGAGTGAATATGTATGAATACGTATGTTATATACGTATGAATACGTATGTTGCGCTGTCTTGCTGATTGGCTGTACATGAGTGAATAGCTTGGCAATGTGCTGCAGCCTGGTCTTGCACACCGTGCCACCTGCTAGCGCTATGTTCTTACTGTCTAGGCAACACTGCAAGCACTTGAGCAGGTTGACGTGTTCACCCTCATGCCTTGATTGCTAGTTCAAAGAATGCAGAGACACCCATCGTGATGTTGAGGCCAGTCATACTGTCCTGCTGCTGGCAAATTGCCAGCGTTGTTCAGCTTGTCTTTTGCCAAATAATGTAAGGCATGCAATAGTCACTTTTGTGCAGTCAGGTGAGCATAAGCATCCTGTCTGGCCAACACCAGCTGTTTAATTGACAACCGGAGAAAAGCGCCAGGACTTTGAACCTGCCTCTTCTGCACATGCTGCATGCTGCGACTCGTCGGGGTGAGGGTGAGGTTTGACGCATTGCAGGGCACGCCTTTGATGTACGCTTGTGCTGGCGGCTTCTTGGACATAGCCCAGGAGCTCTTGACTCACAAGGCTGACATGAGTGATGTTGACAGACAGGTTACAACCTGACCATTCATGTGGACAGACGCCCTGCTGTGCACACAGCCATGCTGTGTTGAGAACTGCAAGTCCAGCGCCACATGCATGCATGCATATACCAGTTGAGTTCTTTGGAGTTCATGCGCCGGTACCTGATGGCAGTGCCATGCATTTGTGACAATTGCCAAAGCTGCTGTGTTTGGTGCACAAGGACATGAGCACAGGGCAGGTCATGGCAGCAACAAGCACTGCTCACATCCATTAACCTTGACAGGAGTGTGTATGTTGAAGACCGACTGCGTGTGTAGGGCAAGACACCTTTGCTGATTGCCTGCCAGAAAGGAAAGGCAAGCATTGTCAAGCTGCTGCTGTCAAAGGGAGCTGATACAACAGCAGTATCCCCTGAGGTAAGCTGAATGGGCATTGGGGTTTTCATCAACATCAAAATACCAACTCAAACCTGGCTTCCACCCTACTTGCCCCATCTTTTGTCTGCTTGTCCCTGAACTCCTGAGAAGGGGCTTGCCGCTGTTGTCCTATCTGTTGTCAATCTTGGTGGCCCAGAAGAACTTATATTCTGAATATTGCCTGCCCAGTGTGTGGATTGCCGCATGTTATATCATCAGCCATCAAGCAGCCAGGCCATGTTGTTTGCTGCTCTGCAGGGACTGAATGCAGTATGCTATGCTGTCTTCAAGGGTCGCACTGACATTGTTGCAGAGCTGCTAGCGCACAAAGCTAATGTCAATGCAGCCACTCCGCAGGTAAGTCATTGTTTGGGCGTATAATCGCTGCAGGCACAGTAGCTAAACCTGTCCACTGCCGGGCATGCACTGACTTGCACATGCAGGATTGTGTGGATCCTTTGGCGCAACCTTAGGGACACCTTTGCATACTTGTGATGCAAAGCAAATCTTTTGGTGCAACCTTAGGGGCACCTTTGCATACTTGTGATGCAAAGCGGAGACTGAAGTCTCCGGCAAGCAGGCATGTGCGCGATGTTGATAGGCCTCTCTGTTTGGATGCTGTAGGGCATTACACCACTGACCATTGCTGCCATGCAAAATGATGACTCTATGATCAAATTTCTGCTGGGTCACGGTGCCAAGATTGATGACAGTGACAAGCAGGTACTGCAGTGTCAACGGCGTCACAGAGTCACATGGTCTTAGCATCTATTGTTGACAGCTGTAGACCCTTCAATGTCGCATGTCTTGCTTCTGTCTGCTACTTACACAGCTTGCAGCTTAACAATATAACCCTGTTTCAGTGTTGACTGGCTTGCAGGCGCAGGGCAACAATAAAGAATCAGAGTCAGATGACAAAAGGGGTCAGGTGGTTGAGCAATGACATCATGTTTATACCCCAGCCAAGCTGCTGCATGCATCATAACCTGATGGCACCACATGCACATTGCAATGCAAGCAGGATTGTGAAGACAACAGGCAGTAGCACGTGAAAATGTGTGTGAGTGTGATGTGAGCATAGCACAGCTAAGCAGCCAGGTCAAAGTGTCACGCTGTAGGCAATGTTGCATTGCTCGAGGGCTGCCAAATTGGATGGAATTGGTCTGAATGGAAAGCCCAGCTCGATGAGGCACTCAGCAAGCTGGTTGTCACCATTTTGAAATTGCGCCATGCCAGTTCTCAGTCTGAGTGGGCAAGCTGAAGGCCTACTGCCAAACTTTTGCTCAACACCGATGTTTGCTGCACACAATGACAGCCTCACGGCCTAAGATCTTGCTCTGGAGTTGAAGAATGCATCAGGCATTGTGCAGTTTGCCCATGCATTCCTGAACTCTGCACTCTCAGTGTCCCTCTTACTCTTGACATGCAGCCCTGCACCTGTGTCTGCAAGTCTACCAAATTCAGTAGCTCTGGTGAGGGCCTGTGCTCATGACCACAATATGGCCGCAGACCTGGCCATGGCTGTAGTACATGTCGGCCATTAGCCATGCCAATGTGCACCAAAATGTGATATGCATATATCGATGCAGGAATTGGAGTTCCATGGCCATATCTCACATTCTATGACAAAAGTCTGTGCAACTGTGGTTCACAACCTGAAGGACTTCGTAAGCTTACAAACCCTAAAGGCAAGAGCTGCAATCAAGGAATGCTCATGTGACCGCTTTGCAGGCAACAACCCTGCTTCCCAACAAACCATTGCCAGCTGCAACTTCAATTTACTTCATCGGTGATTGAGCAGATTGTTCTGTAAAGCACGGACAACAAGAATTGCAATTCTTGTTGTGACTAGACACAATTGTGACTAGAGCGTTGGATCGCACAATGTGCTGAAGACAGAGATAAGCACTAGTATCGGCCCCTGATTCACATGTTGCAACCAATCACTCATTCCTGACCATCAAAACTTATCATGTACTTGCATCACTGCAACTGGCATATGGTGTTCTGGGGGTTCCCACATGCTGTACGAACAGTAGGGTCTAAACTTTAGTTTAGCATAGTTTAGTATACTCTAATTTTAGTTGGAATTTGCTTGAAACTACCGATACAGCCGTGCCTTGCACTTCATGCTACTGAGCTTCACCTCATGGTTTTCAAGGGGACTACTCTGTGTCTCATCCGGATTAGTCAGTAGTCTGAATCCCCAGCAATACCACTAAAGCCATCATCTGTTCTGAAGTAATCAAGGGGCCTGAACATGTTGTGAGGATCATACTGTGCTTTCACTGCTTGCAGCCTGGCCCAGTTGGCCGGTGGAAAACAGGTTTCGGTAGAGTCTGCGGTGTCGAATCTGTTCATGTTGAGGTAGTGGCCTTCACCATACAGGTCCAAAATTTCTCCCCCCTGTGCTGCCCATGCAATGTGCTCAGCATCACCTGCATGGTGGAGCCAGAATGAGGCAACAAGTTTGTTGAACCTGCCTCTATGACTTGACATGAAGCTTGACGAACTGATGAAGTTGCAAGCAGTCACCGTGCACATGCTACTGTCAAGTTTAGCTCACAAAGCTGGTGTTTGTCGTTGCTGAATGCAGCAATGAGCAATGTTTGACATCTCACAGCGCATAGCCTACTGTAACGAGTACCAGGCTTGCTGATACTTGATGAAGACCCACAAAGGTCTTGAGTCAGCACACTTACACAAGGCTGCGGAGCTCAAAAATTTGGTTGGATTGCAATATTTGTCCACCCTGAGCTGCATGACTGTGTGGCATTGAACCTCCTGAACAAGAGCAGCTTGTAGCAGACACACCCATGCACACAAGGGCAGCAGGTGCCACAAGCAGCATTCGAGCAGAGTCTGCAAGACCAGGAAAGTATCTCACCATCAACTGCAGCCCCACCATTGCTGCGGAGCCAGAAAGGCCAGACCCACACAGTCCATGCATCCCGGTACCCAAAGGCAGTATCGCTGTTGTTGTTCACTCCCACAGACCGGCTGCCGGGCTCAATCAAGAGCACAGCGTGTGGAGACGTTGCATTTGCATACAGACCAACCAAGCTCTCGGCTAGTTCCTCTGGAACTGATAGCAGGAATCTGTCGTTGATGTAGTAGGCTGTGGGACCGCTTGGTAGCTGTGCAGTGTACGAGGCTAGGTATTCGCTCAGTGTGTAAGCGCTTGGGGCTACTGCAATTGCTCCTGTCTCTCTTGCACCTGCTTCAAAGACCTGTGTAGACGGCCACAAGGCAACTTCAGGCAAAAGCACAGCCGACAAGGAGCATCGTGTATCAGGCAAGACACAACTGCACCAAAGCCACATAATGCTAGGCAATTTGCCAAAAGGGCAAATGTCCAAGCTGTGTGTCTTCTCAAGCCTATGTTGTATGAACAGTATAGTTCACCAGATATGCTGGTTCAACTGCAAAGATGTCACCATCCAACAACATACTTGACTGTGTGTTCCACAAACACTGCCACACTCTTTTGGATCTATACAGTCAGCCATCCAAACGAAACACATGACTCTGAATTGGCATGTCGCACGCTGTTTCACGTGAGAAATGTACAGTCAGCAGCAGCTTTACCTCAATAGCTTCAGTGACACCAGTGGAGTTATAGGGGTCCCAGTTAGTGATGCTGACGGTGGCCACCTGTCCCTTGGGGGTGGTAGCCAATGCCATGCCAGTGCTCAGCTCTTCAGGGGCATCTGCCAGCCAGTCATTGTACATCTGAAAGGCCTCCACTCCCAAGGGCAAGGGCCAAATGACAGTGACGCCTGTCAGGATGCCATCAACAGGCAAAGGATGCAGCTGTAGCTCAAACCCAACTGCAGTTGCTAGCATTGCGCCTCCACCCTAAAACATCCAAACAGAAGTCTGTGCAGACACTGAGGATGTCTATCATGTATTCCTTGGCATATGCAAGAGCAACCTCTGGGCTACTGCCTCAGGAGGATATTGTTATGATTGCCAGAAGGGGTAGACATGCCTTTTCTTACACTACAGCAGCAATGCTTTGAAGGCAGACAGTACGATGCTATGCCTTACAGTGGAGAAGCAAGGTGACAATGTGAAAGCAGGGGCTGGCCAAGCATGCTGAGCATGTCACACATGTTCTGCATTCTGCTTCCTAGCTCACCAGCATCCCCCAGAAGAGGTCAGGTTCATTGGTGGCATTGATGCGCACAATGTCCCAATCAGCAGTGTTGTTCTGCCATGTGCTGACCACATCAATGCCCAGCACACTGTCTACTGAAGGACCCCACAGACTGCCTCCAATGCCCTCCCCACCTCCCAATGCCACCCCTGCAACACAGCTCTGTGCTGTTGCCCAGTCACTCACATGATATACAGCTTGGCAGTGCTGTGTAGCATGCAGGATGATTTCTTGCTGTGTGTGCGCAAGACTTCGTGATTGATACATACCTCAGTGGTCTGGTCTGCAGCCTCAAAGGCCCTTACTACTCATGCGTCCAGACTGACAATCTTTGCTGTTGCACAGGATTGTACAGCCCATGGAGAAATTTCCACATGAAGCTGCAGCAATGAGTAAGGAGCCTACGCGCTGCTGCGTTATGCTGGCAATTGCAAGGGCTTGGGGAGTTGATAGGACAGACCTGCTACTCCAACACTGCCAACATGCCCTGTAGGCCACATCAGGTTGTACGGCTCCACAGCTGCTACCAGCTCCTCCCCTGTTGTGCCTGCACACCCACCACAAGTTCTCACTGATTCACTGTGTACTGTCAACTGTCTTGTGTAAGCCACCCTTCAAAGTCAGCACTCAGTCTGACTCCATGCAGTATCATCAATAGTCTGTGGCCCTGGCCTGAAAAGCTGTCAAAATGACATCACAGGTCATTGTTACATGCAGTCATTACCTATATAGGCAATGATTGGTTGAGCAGTATCTGGTCATTGCCTGTATTAGCTAATGGATGGTTCAGCAGTTACGGGTAAAGACATGCTGAGTCGGCAAGGCATCTGACATACAAGAAAAATGACATGGACAGCATAGTCAAGATGTAACGACGCAATCAAAAGCAGCTTGCACAGGGACTGCTCTGCTATATAAAAAGTCACATGCACTGCGCAGGATACCTGCTTGCACATAGGCTGTTTCGGTGTCAGGGTTCACTTCAATGGCTGTCAGATTGCTGGTGTCAATGGTGAGGCCATTAGGTAAGAGCTGGACCCCCACCACCTGATGCCCAGCCCCCATGATGGCAGTCTTCAGAGAATTTTCAGCAGCAAACTTCACAGATTCCACAATGTCATTCACGTCTGCACTCATACATGCCCGTGGTCAGCGCTACAGGCAAAGCTGGCAAAGCATAGCATGGTGAGATTATTGTATGAGGGCAGTGACAGGCACACATATGTCTTAACAAGCGTATTCAGCAGGAATATGACAAATATTTCAGAGTATTAGCAAGTGCTTATACAGTTCACTATTGACAGACCATGGGCATTGGCCCTAGACTTACCTTGCGCTACGACATACAGAGCTGGCTGTGAAAACTTGACGTATGGGTTAGGCCCATCCTGCACTAACAGTACATTATCTTGTACATTGCGATGTGCATGTCAAGGCCAGACAGAAGGGCATAGCAAGCAAGCTGGGCTTTGCAAATCAAACTGAATTTCTTTCCCAGGCGTCAACTGTGAAGCATAACACATCCTGAAAACAAATGTTGCTCCATATATTCTGGGCTCTGCACAGCTGAGCTAGGTGACAGGTGGAGCTCTGCGAGAACACAACAGATATCACCTCCAAATAGCTCCACAAGTCAAAAGTTGGCAGCTGTATGGCTGGAGCCTCAGTGCTGACAGTGTATGGAAGGACCGTCCCTGCCAGGCTTTGTGCAAAAGCGGTCACTGTGGTGGTATTTAAAGAGGCCGAGGAAACACTGCCCGCCAACAGAATACCTGGAAAACACACCAAAGAAGTTGTGCAGATTATCGCTCACGCGGATAAAATGGGAGACAGCCGCCGTCGCTGATCGTGACACGCCAGCACATGTACAACTGATCACTGGTCAGCAGGCTTCCCCGCTCGTGCAACCTGACGTACGTGGTTACTGCAAAAACCTTGTCTGGCAGTTTCGCGAAGATGCACGTACCTCCGAACAAAAAAGCCGTCTGAAAAGACGGTGCCATGGTAATCACTGCACCTGCAGCAGCACCTCCCGTCGGCCGAATTCGCGGACGACGACAGGATATATTGGCAAGCCCTGAAAAGGTGTTCGCTGATGCTCTTGAGGGATGTCGAGCTTGTCAGTTCGGTGCTCTGAATCGTTGGAAAGCCTGCAAAGATACGCAGGAAGCGGAGAGAAATCGTGGTGTAATCCTGTGTGACAGCCTTGCGTCAGAGGTTGCGTGATAAATTAGTACCAACTTCTGCCTCCGCTTCGGTCTCCCCAATCTGCAACAGGTTTCCAAAACTGCATTTTCTTAGTGGTATGAATCCGATGACCAATTCCCGAAACTGCACTCTTCAGCAAAGCTCGGTAAACTGTCGGGATCAGTGTGTACATAGAGAGTATCACTGCAAAATGTGTCGGTATGCATGAAGGGGTTTCATATGCATGTAGGAAGTGTTGTGTTACAACAAGGGCTGGCTGAGTGCTGACATTTTGCAAGCTGTGAGCTGTAAAGGGATCTGAGGCTGAGCCTGGGTCAAACTGATATAAGCTGCCGGCCACGAGCTCAGGCACAAAGCATGTAGATTTCTCGCAGGATGAAGCAGTGTTTATACCTATATCAGCAGAGTAAAAAGCCCTCAGAATGTGTGTCAAGGCTGATTCGAAGAGTCCAGGCAGGTATAGGCATGCAACCGTCCACTCAGGCACAAGGCAGACAGGCTCGTGACCGGCGCGCTGAAGCCGTATTTTGTGGTTGCCGGCTGGTGATTTGCAAATGCTTCAGCTGCTAGCCTTTGCGTAAGACAAGTTTACGAAAGCCGCCTGCAGAGTGACTAGCAATTAAAGGTCGCGTTGCATGGGGGCATCCCCGAAACGCCTAGGGCAAAAGTAGCGTGTCCAACACATACACAACACACACACAC
>JAABUO010004354.1_pt1 | contig 16682 bp, 20 predicted proteins | sample 5559291 | NCBI WGS metagenome assembly JAABUO01 (sample SAMN10711878, study PRJNA513372) | rock metagenome | isolation source: Antarctica rocks | place: Antarctica: Victoria Land, Finger Mt sud | reverse complement strand
GGTACGGACAGGTCCCGTCGGCGGCTCCGGTCGCCGTGCCGATGACGGCGGGCGCCCCCTCGGGTATCGTGCGGCCGGTCATGCCCACGCTGCCCGCCGTCGCCAGCCTCGACACGCAGATCGACGAGGCCGAGGCGCGGCTTGCCCAGGCGCGACGCGCGCTTCACGAAACGGACCTACGCGACGACTCCTACGCGGTCCTGTGGCGTCAGGTGGATACGTTGGAGCGTGAAGTAGCGGCCCTCCACTACGAAGTCATGCGGGTCGCGTAGCGCCATGCTGAACCCACTCACAGCCACCACGACCACGAAGGCCCTGCACGTCGATGCAGGGCCGCCAGCCTCGTTCGCCGACGATCAGCCCCGCTACGCCTACGCCGGTCATGGCACGTTCTTGCCGGCCAATGATGCCGCTTGGCGTGAAGTTGAGGGCTGGAACGCCTACGCTGACGCCTGGAACGCGCGCACAGCGAGCAGGAGCCTACGACCATGACCGCTATGCAACAGACACCTCCACCAGCACCTGCGACGCCCTACACGCCGTCCTGGATGCTCTATGTCTACGACGACATCGCCTACATGACTCATAACGGACGCCTCATCGCGTGGGCGTCTGTTGCGACATCGGCCCAGGACGCACACATTACGGGCGTCTTTGATCGTCTGACAGCCCGCACAGTCAGCAGGAGCGGATCATGATGACCAGCACACCCCCCACGTCACACATGTCGCGCGCGGAAGTCAACCGGCGCATGGTGGCCGGCGAACTCACACCCACCGCCGCGCGGGACGCGACCATTGATTTGTACCGTACCGACCCGGCCGCCGCGACGCATCTCGCCGCCCCCGATCAAGAAAGCGGTGAACCGTGGGACGCGACGGCGCCGGCTCTCTCCCCGAAGGTCGAGCGACCGCCGAGAGCGCCCGGCGCGGGTCGGCGCGCGGCCGTCGTCACATCCGCCGACCCGCCCCAGGCTGTTGTTTCCGACGAGCCGGCTCCCGCCCCCACAACCCTCGGCGCGTATCTCGCGATGGCGCGCGAGGAGAAGGGGCTCACCCGGACGCAACTGGGGTCCGCGATCGGGGCGCGCTCCGACATCATCAAAGCGTATGAAGAAGGCCGGCGTCACCCGTCATCCTTCATGGCGCCCCGCCTGGCCGAGGCTCTGGACGTTGACCCCGACTTCCTGCGCGCGCTTGTCGAGGAGCAAGGTCCCTCCCGCGCCACGTCACGCAAGGGGACACGCCGCGCGTCCACGTCCACGGGTAAGGCTACGGGTAAGACGAGGGGCAAGGCCACGGCGCCACGGGCAACATCGGCCAGCAAGCGCGCGCGGACCGTGCCCGGCCAGACCGCGCCATCTACGGTGCAGGAGGATGGCATGGCAGAGGGAGCAATGCCAGGTAAGGCAATTTTGCCACACCTGGCAAAGTCAAGGGATCAGGCGGCGGAAATGGTCGGCGTCAGCCATGGGTATGTGTCCGGCGCAAAGCGGGTGAAAAAGGAGGCGCCCGAGGCATTCGAGGGGTTGCGCGCGGTGGCCGTCCCGCCAGTCCTGCCTCGCCTCGCCTGGCAGGACGCGCGTTATCGCATCGTCCAGTTGCGCGAGAACACGCCAAACCCCCGCGACGACGACGAGGACGGCCTGGGGCTGCGCCCGTACGTGATCGAGCGTGAGGACGGTCACGACGCGTTAGGGGCCACGCGCTGGCAACAGGTCGGCTCTGGGGACGAGGGAGCCTGGATGCGCGTGACGCATCACCTGATGCGCGTGCTGGCCGAGGGTGGGCACGGCGCCACAGGATGGGCGGGAGAGGTGGGGCATGAGTAAGCGCCTCGATCAGCACAGGCGCGGGACATGGGCGCGCGGGCCGCCCTCATAGTCACGCTAGCCCCAGGTCCACCCATTCCGATTTCTGATGACAGCACCATGACAACCAGGAGACTAGACAGCATGAGCACAACACCAACACCTAAGCACACAGACAACACCTCCTCACCACAAGACCCTATGAAGACGGACGCCTATCGACGGTGGCGCGCAAACCAGGTTGAGCGTCAATTGGCCGACGGCCCAGCCCTCCTTGAGTTGGACGACGCCATCGAGATCCTCTGGCACTACCAGAACCGCATTGCCGCATGGAACGGTATCGGCGCCGATGACCAAGACGGGGAACTGTTCAGCCTGGCGAAGGACGCGGGCCTTATCGCCGGTCTCTGCCACGCGATTATTACGGGCGAGGACTTCTATTGCAGTACCCGAAAAGAGGCCCGTACGCACGCGACCAAAGAGGCGAGCCGCGCACAGTCTACCCTCATGGACGCTTGACACTCCCACGCCTAAAGGCTGGGGGATGGCCACAGAGGCTGTGAGGGGCCATAGGGGAGTAGATCCCGATCCCCTATGGCCCCTCTTTCGCGTGCTGGGACGCGTGCAACGCCGGCGCCTGCGTGCGTGCATACCTACCTGCGTACCTGCATAGGCAGGCAATAGGATGCAAACGGACCTGCACGCGTCGTTTCCGCGTCCCAGGCCCCCTCAGCGACTCAGGAAGAGCCGCATCCACCACGGGAGACGCCGACGTTCCAGCCGTTCCTGCGCGGCGACGCGCAGGCGCTCTTGCAGGACGGCGTTCTCGGCCGCTAACTGCTCCGTGCGGTCACGCGCCTGGCGCAGCTCGTCAACCAGCGGTTCGACCAATGCGTGCATGAGGGCGAGCATCTGCCTGCGTGCGTCCGTGCCTGCCTGCACGCGTGCCTCCGTCGGTCGCGTTTCTGCCTGGGTCGGTGTCGCCGTGGGAGGGGGATCGCCGCCCATGGCCGGTTCACCCTCGACGGCATCCTGACGGTCGCGCAGGTCCGTCACATCGTCGGGGCGTAGGCGATACTCGACGGTGCGCCCGCCTTGCACGCGGGTGTGGGAGAGCTTGCCCTGTCGGATGTAGCGGCGCACGGTATCGACCGACTTGCCGAGCAGGGGGGCCGCGTCCTCGACGGTCAGCGTATACGCGTGCACGTCGGTCTCCGTGCCTGCCTGCGTGCCTGCCTGCGTGCCTGCCTGCGTGCCTGCGTCCGTGTCATCCATGCCCATAGTGTAGCGGGCGCGGGTGTGCCGCGTTGCCGCTCGTTAGGGCTGGCTCCCCCCCGCGCGTGCGGGCGTGAGGCCCCGTCTGAGGAAATTTCCTCAAATGGCACAGTGGCTCCCCGCGCGTGCGGGCGCGAGGCCCCGTTAGTGTCCCACCCCTCCCCCCGTACCCACGCCCATCTCTGCCGCCTGATCCCGTGACTCACCCAGATACGCCACTTTTGGCGTATCTGGCAATGCGACGCCCTCCATACCATCTTCCTCCCTCATCGTTTCTCGTTCCGGCGCCCACATAACCGCATGCACGGGCCTGGCGCATGAGGACGCACGACGGTCAGCGGTAGCGTCCGCGTACATATGTGTAAAGTGGTCTTGGGTGGACGCCCCCTAGCCGTATACTTATGTCGTGTGCGCGTGTCTGGCGCGCACGTTTGTCATGCTGAAAGGGGCATCCATGACGCAGGTCAACCCGTCCGCCACACGCCACACCACAGGTAGCCAGCCAGACACCGACGCGCGGGGCCGCGATCGCTACAGTGAGCGTGATGAGGACCTGACGGCGCGCGGTTTTCCGGGAACGTTCGTGACGCGCGACAAAATTGAGGCGGGGATTGTCGCACGCGATGGCGCGCTCACCCTGATCGACCCGCGCCCCTACGCCTCGCTATTGTACGATGGCGCGGGGATGCCGGTGCTGTCCGCGCAGATGCTGACGTACCTGGCCGGGCCTGACCCTCAGCGTAGCGCGGTAAAGCGGCTTATCACGGCGTTAGAGGCGCTCAAGGAACGCGACGAGCGCGCCTACGGCATGCTGTGCGCGCGCTTCGACGAAGGGCACTCGTACGCGCGTATCGGAGCTGATTTCGGCGTCTGCCGCTCGACGGCCCACACGACGATTCTGCGCTGCGTCGAGGCGCTCACGGACTGGCTGGACATTCGCGCGGCGATGGACCTGGAGCAGGCCGCGCTGGAGGCCGGGTCGCTGGACGACGACGCCGGCGACGCGCCCGAGGCACCGGCGGCAGTCATCCCGGCTCCGACTCAGGGGCAGGAGCAGGGGCTACCCCTTGTGGCCGCGCCGCCGACGCCGGATGAGGCGGGGAGAGCGCCGACGCCGCTTGACGCGTATTGGCGTGCGGTCGAACGCCGCCGCGCGCGCGATGCCTACGAGCGGGGGGCCTAGCAGAGGGCAGGGGCAGCGCGCGCGCTCTGGTACGCACCCGCCTTCATGCGGTCGAGGATGTCGGGGCGGTCGCGGGCGATACGGGCGGTCAGGTAGTCGGCATTGTCTCCATGTAAACGGCTTATGTTATAAGCCGTTTTATGACCCCGCCCTGGCTTCGGCATGCCCTTGCCAATCTCTTGAATAGGTTGCGGTTGCGCTACCTCCGCCCGCATCATCAGCCTACCGCAGGGGACGCGGATAGCGCGCTTATCGGGGGCACGCATCGCTCGTGGCGGCTCCCCCGCGCGTGCGGGCGCAAGAGCATAATATTATGCTTCCCGACACGACCGCTCGCGGCTCCCCCGCGCGTGCGGGCGCAAGGTAGTGTCACTACCTTTAATAGTGAAAGAGGGTAGTGGCTCCCCGCGCGTGCGGGCGCGAGGTACGGTAAAAGTTAGGCAAGAGTTAGGCAAGAGTTAGGCAAGAGTTAGGTAAATGGCGGGTCCCCGCGCGTGCGGGCGCGAGGCGGGCCGTCTGTCAACATGTTTACAAGCGAGAAGTGTCTCCCCGCGCGGGCGGGCGCGAGGCAGCCAGGTGTGGCAAAATTGCCACACCTGGGGAAGTCAGCAACGGGTACGTCAGGCGGCGGGGTTGGGGGGAACAGAGCACCTCTATTTATTTTCCCAGTAGAGGGCGGTCGCGGTCCGTGCCTTAATACGATAGGGCGGGTGTTTCGCAAGGCGGGTACCGCCCGAGAAACGAGTAGACGGCCAAAGGTACAGCGGAGGCGATCGCGGAAAGCCGCCCCATCACATGGAGTGGGGGCGGCCACTACGCTTTCCTTTGCCGGCGACCACCGACTACCTGGAAAAAAGATGGAGAGCCGCCTGTGTCTCGCGTGACGTCCATTCCTTTTCAGCGGCGATATGGAGGACGTGCGCCGCTATCTCAACAGGCAAGGCAGGGGTATCATCCTGTGGCGCTGTGACCAGTGCGGTCGTGCGTGCAACCTCTTTCGTGTCGGCAGGCTTCCACTTGCTCGCGGTCGCCGCCTCGGCTAACGGTGTGTACGTGGCGGGGGGCGCGTCGGTCATCGCACGGGCTGTAGTATCGGGAAGATTATTAATATTAATAACATGTTGTTTCACGGCCTCAGCGACAAGAATAAGTGAAACGTTTCCCTGAGTCATTCCCAAACGACGCGCTATCTCAGTTTGCGGCCAATCAGGATGTCGCCCTGCCATCGCCACCGCCAACCGTCGCCGCTCCTTTTGCTTGAGTGGTGACTGGGTCGCGTGAGCGTTCGCTTCGGCGGCCGCGTCCAATGCGTCTGTTTCCGTGCCCTCCTTGACCGTTGCGTGTATCTCTGTGCGTTTGAATAATTAGGCGTGGCTCGCCTCTACCGTGGCCGCCGCCGGCGCACTCTCCACAATCGGCGCGGCCGTTGACGGCGCACGTGGTGTGCCCTCTATCATGGCCCCCTGTCGGCGACGTAGGCGCGTCTTGTCCCACCGGATAACGCGGACCATAAACGGTCGTTCGTTGGCCGCGCTGACGATGAGCGTCCCTTTGGGCAAGGCGCGCAGCTCGTCAGCCCCGATCAGCGGCGCTCCCGTCTCGCTCTTGCTCTTGCTGCCACCTTGCGTAAAGACACGTTCCCGCTCCCGCGACGCGCCCGCGCTGGCGCTGACGACCGTGCGTGTGCCAAGTGTGTCAGACATCCATTGCGCCGTCGTCGGCCCCGCTCCCGCGAAGAATAGGAGCGTGTTGCAGCCGTCCTCGAAGGCGGCTGGCGCGTCGGGGCCGTACTGCTCCACCATCTGTGTCGGCGACTGGAACGCCAACAGAATACCGATGCGCGCCGAGCGGTTCCGGTTGAGCGCATGCAATAGTCCACTGACGGTCCCAATGGTCCCCGCCTCGTCAATTATGTTAAGTACGGCGCGGGGAAGCGCCTTGCCGGGGCAGGTGTTGGCAAAGGCGATCTGTGCGTCCCACATTTGGCCGAACAAGGTCGCCACAAACGGGCGCAGGGTATCCTCGCGGCCCGGTGTGAGCTGGATGTAGAGGGCGACAGGCCGCTCGTCGAGGCGGCCCATGCCCACGAAGTCGAGGTCGTTGTGGTCCGTGACCGCCTGAATGGCGTCGCCTTTGAGGCCCATAAATCTCAGGGGTAGCCCCGTCAGCACTTTCTCGGCCAGCGTCGGGTCGGCCTTGAGATGCGTCAAGAACCCTTGTGCGGCATCGCGGGCGTTGGGGTCGGGGCTTTCCAGTAACTCGCGGTGCATAGCCTTTACGTCCGTCCGCGAGAGGTAGTGCGCCAGTTGTGACAGGGTGCCCGGTTGATTGACCGCGTTCAAGTGCAACGCGCATGCCTGGATAAGCAGGAGCACCGTGTCATTCCAGAATCCGCCTTCGCTGGAGTCTACGCGGCGCGTATTGTCGATCCAGTTCTGAGCGAAGGTTAGCGCCCGCGCCGGGTCATCCCCGATGTGGGCTAAAGCGTTCCAGCCACAGCCGCTTGGGTCGTAGAAGTTGAGCCTGAGTACCCGATGTGTCTTGGAGAGCGCCGCGCTGGTCCGCTCGAACAGCTCTCCTTTCGGGTCAACCAGGACGAGGGAGCGCGGCACGCGCCGGTCTATCTCGCGCAGCAGGATACCGATGATGAGGGTCGATTTACCGGACCCCGAGCGTCCGACAAGCAGGGCGTGGACGTAGACCAGGGCGTCGGGGAGCGCGATCACCCTTCCTCGCCTGAGCAGGCCACCGCTGCCCACGACGCGCCCGAGCACGAACGACCCGGCTCCCCGCCGTGGCCGCCAGTGCCATGCGTCGCGCTGTCCTGCCCAGCGCGCCGCGCCGTGCGCCGTGCCCGGGGTGAGCCGACCGGCCCGCCCGAGGACGAACCAGATCGGTCCCCATAGCTTGCGCAGCAGGGGCAGCGCCACGACGAGGACCACCGCCACGACTTCGGCCAGCATCCCCCACCGGACGAGGCTGGCGTGCCGTGTCGTGGCCTGCAGGGCGTGATAGTTCCGCTCGCGCCAGGCGGGCAGCATCCAGCGCGTCCAGCCGACGATGCGCCAGCCTGTGCGCTGGGTTGTGGTCAGCCAGTGGCCGTGCTGCGTTGTCTCGTAGGCGCTGACCGTGGCCTGTGCCGGCCACGCCACGGCGACGTAGACGGTGTGCCACGTTGTAACGAGCAGAGGACGCGCCAGCAGGGCGACGCCGACGCTAGCGGCTACGGTTAAACATGCGAGTAAGAATGCCTTCACGCGCCTCCTCCTTTGCTCTAACGGGCTGTGCTGTGACGGGTGTCACGATGGGTTGTGGTTGTTGACGCGTCCGTGCCCGCGCGACGAGCGCCGCCATGTCACGCTGGCGCTCTACCGTGCGCGCCGCCTCCCGTGGGAGCGATAGCCGGACGCCGGCGGCGATCCCGGCCTGGCGCATCAGGTCGAGGTGCTGCCTCTTGAGCCGGACGCCTATCTGCTTGCCGTCGCTGCGCCGGATGCCCGCGCCGCTGATGAGCACATGGGCGTGGGGATGGGCCGTGTTTCGATGCACGGCGGCGCACCAGGTGAGATCGAGGCCCAGGTAGTTGCTCAGGGTCCCGACCACTTCCCGTGTCCATGCTTCCAGCTCGCGCTGTGTCGTCAGACCGTGCGCGGGGCTAGGGCTCATAATCTCGCGGTGGTACAGGACGCTGCGGTCGCGCCGTTCCCGCAGCGTCAGGCGCGCTTGCTTCTTCGTCACGTCTCCCTGCGCCCCGAAGAGTTGGCGAGGCCCCGGTTCCTCATCCCCCCCGTGCTCACGGTTTTGCATGTAGTACACGGCGCTACAGAGCCGATCGACCGCCCGCGCGTTCTGCTTCTGATAGTGGCTCTTAATCAGCGTCGGGGGCATCGCCTCGATGTCCGCGTCGTCTATCATCATGGTTTCTCGCCCCTCTCTGTCGTCGCGTAGCGGCGTGTGTGGTCGTCGTCGTATGGGCCAGGCGTTGGCCCCCGTGCTGTTCACTAGGAGGCACCAGCTTTATCCAGCTCACGGATTGCAGGCGTCCCGATTGGGGAAAACTACAGGATTTTCCAGCCCCGAAAATGGCCCCCGCGCTACTAGCACGGGGGCGTCATTCGACATAACTTACGCGCTGCGTGCTTTGCTCGGCAGGCACGCCAACAGCAGCAGAAACGGCGGGAACCACGCGCTTAGCGGAGCCCACACCCAGGCTCGCCGCCCCCGCTTGCTGGCCAACCACACGGCGGCCACGATCATGACGACGTACAAGAATGCGAGGAACAACATGGCTTTCTCCTTTACCCTTTTACCTATCCACCCGCGCCGCCGGTGGCGGCCTTGATACCCACGCTTGTCGCGCGGCCGACGATGTTCGGCCCCTGTTTGACGACGATCCCCGTCAGGATGTTGACCAGTAGCGGCGCGCTGCCCAACGCGACGATGCCTGCGACGCCCAGCAGCATTTGCAAGACGCCCCCGAAGCCCAGGCCGGCCAGCATCACCGTGGCGACCTTGATGGTCAGCGCGTAGCATGGCCCCCACAGCGACAGGTTGACGTAGGCCCGCAGCCAGGTTGCCGCCGCGCCCCGTGTCGGCCCCCACACCAAACCCACGACGGCCAACGGAGCCAGGGCGTAGAGCGCCGCGAGCAATTCAAGCCCCACAATGCGCGTGATGCCGATGAGGATGACCAGCACCGTCGCCGCGACCAGCATGAGCGGCCCGAACACGACGAGGCCGAACGTGCCCTTGAGTCCGCCGAACGCGCCGCCGAACGCCTGCCCCAACGCCGTGCTGTCGGCGCTCGATTGCATGACCGTGTCCGTGAAGGCGTTACTCAGCATAAAGCCGGTGTGCAGCAGGAGGGGCAGGCCGTTGACGACCGCCGCCGCGATGGCCGCATACCACACGATCGTCACGGCGTCGCGCGCCGATCCGCGCCACCAGGCCGGGAAGAACGACCAGAACGCCCCGAGTAAGACCAGGGCGCCGAAGAGGTAGTTCGCGGTCGCGCGTAGGTCGTCCTGCAAGACGTTGAGCGGCCCCCACGCGCCCCGATCGCTGTAGTCGGGGGTGGTGGTCAGCATGGACACGATGGGCCTCGTGAGGCCCGTGAAGGCCCCCACGAGGTTGTCGTGCGCGGCGGTGATGGCGTGCGCCCACGACTGGGCGATGACGGCGAACACGTCGAGGCAGAGAGGAGTACCCAGGATGGTCGCCAGATGGATGACGCCGGGCGCGCAGCCGTCCGTGCCCACGCCGGCTGTCCCCGCGCTCACAGGGGGCGGTGTTGGCGATGGGGATGGAGTCGGCGACGGTGACGGCGTCGGGCTGGCCACGACGATGAGGACGCGCGCGGTGCTCGTCGGCATCGGGGTTACCGTTGATGTCGGCTTACTGGCCGCGCTCGCCAGCAGGGGCGACCCCCATGTGAGGAGGAGCAGGCTGGCCACGATGGGTAGGCGGCGGCGTGTGGTCATACTCTCTCCCCCTCGGCGAGGCGTTGAATCGCCTGCCACATATCGCCCGCGCAGGCCGCGACCATGCGGTCGCGCGTCTGCCTGTCGTCAGGGTCACTCGCATAGAGCCATGCCTCTTCGGTAGACAGGGGCACATTAACGACGCCCCGCGCCGTCCGCGCCGCGTCCCGGTCGCCCCGGATCATGAACAATTGCGCGTAGGACCCCTTGACGCCGGCCAGGCGCTCAATCTGGCCCACCTCGTGGTCGGTGAGCTTCAGCTTGCTTGCCAGCCAGGCGCGCGGGTTCGTCCCGTCGCGCTCGCCGCTGTCCTCAATGCCGAAGATGAGATGCACGCTGGCCTGATTGAAGTAGCCCGCCGCCGCCGGGTCGTCCGTGAGGTCCGATAGCTGCTGGCTAATGAACGCCGGTGTGACGCCGGAGTGGCGGCCCTTGCGCCCCAACGTGTTCACCCATTCCCGTGCGCCACCATGTTTCAACATCCACCAGCCTTCCTCGATCAGTAGGAGGTGGTCGAGCGACGATGAGCCGGCCGCCGTGCTGTGCGCCCGCGCCGTGCGTGCGCGCCGGTTGGCCAGCTCCGTGACGGCGAACATGGCGAAAGCCCGCACCGGGCTCCCCTCTTTCAGGTCGGCCAGGTCGAACACCAGCAGGCGCGCGTCGAGGTCCACCGATGTCGGCCGGTCCACCATGGCGGCATGCAGCCCGTCGTTGACGTAGGGCCGCAGGCGGATCGCCATGCGCCGTATCTGGTGGGCGTCGTCGGCGTGCGCCTCGGTCGCCGCCTTACTCTCTAGCCACGCCACGAACGCGCGCTCTAGCGGTGCTGTCGTGTCCTGTGCATCGCTGTGCGCGGCGTAGACGGCGTGTATGCCCTCCTCGACCACGGCGTACTCGTAGTCGTCCAGCGCCCCGCTAGAGCGCGTCAGCAGCATCTCATGGCACGCGGCGACAAACTCCACTTTGCTGGCATACTCTTGGGGCGTCGCCCGTGGGCCGTCCCACATGTTGAGCGCGGCCGTGCGTGGTCCCCCCAGCGCGATCGTCGCGCCGTTGGCTAGGGCGCACAGGGGGCCGTAACCGCCGGCGTTGTCCACGATGGTCACATGGCCGCCGGTGAGCAGGAAATATGTCGCCAGTTTCTGCGCTAAAACGCTCTTGCCGCGGCCCGCTTGCCCGAGGATGTCGAGCAGGCGGTTGCGCAGCGCCGGGTCGGCCAGGTCGAGGCGTACAAGCTCACGACCCTCGGCCGTGAAGCCGAGCGGGTAGCCCTGCACGGTGCCGGGGCTGTGGCGCGTCATGGGCAGCGCGTGGGCCCATGTGACGCTATCCCACCTGTACGACGAATGCGCCTCGTCACGCGCCCCTAGACGCGTCGAGCGGTACAAGGGTAACTGGTGGCAGAGGCCATAACCCGGCTTGCAGCCCATGTCGTCGAGGACGTGGAGCAGATGGGCGGTGCGTTGCTCCAGCACGGTCCGTGTGGGGGCGTAGATCGTGATGTAGACGCCGACACGTCCGAAGGCCAGCCGCCCCTGGCGCATCGTGCGCGCCTGGTCGGCCGCTTCGTCCGCCGCGCCCTCGGCGTCCACGTCGAGCCGCTTGCCGCCGCGCTTGGCGTCCTGGCTCACGTCGTCAATGAAGCGTCCGCGCGTCTTGAGGCGCTTGCGCTCCTTGCCTTGGTCAAGCCCGGTCAGATGCAGCGCGATCGCGCACGGCGTGTTCAGGCCGATGAGCGGGTCGAGCCAGCCGGGATCGGTCGCCGAGGGCGGGGCCACCATGTAGATGCTGCGCGCCCAGTAGGCGGGTGTTTCTATGGCGTCCCTGTGCTCGATAACCGCTTGGGGAAATAAGTCCCCAAGCGGTTCCCTGCGCGCCACCGACACACCGGTCCGCAGGGCGATCTGCTCGATGGTGGCGACGGCGCGGGCCAGGCGTACCGCCTCCGGCGCCTTGCTGTCGTTCCCGTCTTGCGGCTCCGGCCCGATGGCCAGCGACACGCGCAAGTCGGGTGAGTGGTGGTCGGCGAGCGCCGCGCCCCACCAGTCCAGCCACGCCTGCCCGAAGGCGTCCAAGGCAGGCGTTGGCGGCCGCAACTGGGCGCGTAGGTCGCGCACCACGGCGTGGCCGTCGAGTGGGTTGCTCTCGATAAGGACGTGCAGTTCCTGGCCGGGGTGCAGCGCCGGCACGAGCGCGCCCCAAAAGCCCGCGACGCGTTCCTGTGCGTCCGGGTCAAGGCTGGAAAGGTTCAGGCCACCCACGGCGAGGATGGCCCGTAGGGGGTGCGTGGTATTGGTACGACTAGTCGTAGCTATCATGAGCCCTGTCCCTTCCGTGCGCGCTCCCGCGTCCGTGCGATGGCGACGGTGGTTAGACGCACGGCGTCGTCGATGGCCTTGCGCGCATAGAGGCCCGCCTGCCGGATGGTGTAGCCCCATACCTGACGCGGGTAGCGCTCCGTCCGTCCCTGGTAGAGCGCGCATACCGCCAGCATCACCAACGTCGGCGGCAGGATGACCACCAGGATGCGCCACTGGCCGGAGATCCCCCCGGCCAACGCGTTCAGGACCACCCCGACGAGGACCGCCGCGGCCCCGCCCAACAACTCGGGCATGTTCGGCCCGAGTTGCGTCGGAAGCGGGTCGTCGAGGTACTCCGGCGTCCGGTGCGCCATCACTTCGCCGCCTCAAGCGCCGTCGCGATGGCCGGCGCGGCCCACAAGACGGCCAGGGCGACGGCCGTGGAGATGGCCACGGCCTTGGCCGCTTGCATGTGAGCCCACATGGACACACCCAGGATAATGAGGGCAATGAGAGTGATTGCGGGGCGAATGTCCGTAATCCAACCGACGATGAGGTTGACGATCGGTAGAAACGGATTGGCGGCTGCGGCGGCTAGAACGATGGTTGCGATAACTGTCTCCATGGTTGTCCGTCCTCCTCGTATGCTGTCGTAGACTACGAGTGGGCTACTATAGCCCACTCGCTGGCATTATAGCATAACTTAGGTGTAAGATAGGGAGAGGTTAGACGATGCCTAGAAAACAAAGGAGTGACAGCGAAATGACCTGGCGTACACCACTGCGGCTACCGGACGACGGCGCGGTGAAGCTTGAGGATTTGGCCAAGCGTTGGGGGCTTACACCCGCCGTCGTGGCGCGTATGATTGTCATGCAGCGCCTGGAGGAGGAGGACCGGAAACGTAAGCAGGAAGAGGGCGGCCATGAGTGACATTACAATCTATGCCCTGTGCGATCCCGACACGGGCGACGCGCGCTACGTCGGGCAGCTTGAGTGCTGCCCGGAAAAGCGCCTTGCAGGTAAACCCGCGCTTTCACGGGTGGCGACGCCGTGTCACACCGTGTCACGTTATGTGACGTTTGGGTATTTTGCGTGAAAGCCCGCTATTACTTTTGCGCAATGGCTGGCTCATTTTATGACACATGTCCTGTGTCCATGGACACAGTGTGGGTACACACATGCATGTTATCGCACTTGACAAGCGCACGCCATGGCGCGACACTGAGTGTAGAACAAGAAAAACGCGCATCCCCGGTCGAAGTTTTCGCCGACCAAAACCGGGGGATGCGCGTCTTTACAGGACGGCACAGGACAGGCAATCGAGAGTCTGTGCCGTTCATCCCTAGCATGGGCTAGCGACGCTATTCTGTCAAGCGCATGCGAGCGGGTCGCTCCGTTATCGGCGAGGTTTGAGGTTCACGCCCGCCATGAGTGTCGCTCTTGCACTCACCGGCGGGTCTTATTTTTTAGGCAACCAGCGTAGTAGGGGTAGCTGAGCCAGCGCACTGATAGAGGAGCCTGCCGTTTCGCGCAGGACAAAGAGAAAGCCGGCCACATGATTCGCCTGCCAAGATGTTTCATGCAACCGGCTCGTAGAGATAACGGAGTCATACAGCATGACCACTCTTTTCATTATACCATGCCGGGATGCCCGGACGCGGGGCGGTGTACGATGAGCGCCGCCGCCCACGCTACTCATACCCCACCGCTCGGCCTCGACGCTCCGCCCTCCGAACTCGCCGAACGTCTCATAGAGATTGCGGCGGGCTTAATCGTCCTGGTTAGGCGGCCCGGCCTCAACGACCCCAGCGTGCGCACCCTAGCGCGCCAGGCGGCCGATGAACTCCGCGCTGTGGGACAAGACAGCGCTGATGATGGTGACGAAGAGATGCCCCCGGTGGAACTGGCCACGGACGAGCGCCTACTGGGTGAAGCGCTGGCTATGCCGCATCCCCGCCTGGCCCGCCGCTACCTGGACACAACCAAGCGACTCTACGCCGCGAACACCTACCTGGACCTCATCGCACGCGGCAGCAAGCACGCGGCCGTTATCACACCCGAGGACGACCCATCCGCCAAGCGCGCCCGCCCTGTGCTAACGGCGACCGACCGCACCTGCCACACCAACGCGATCCTGGATATTCGCGCCGCCCATCGGGGCGCGCTCTCCACGCGCCCGGTGCCGCTGTATCGCGCCGCGATCGCGGCCAACTCAGCGTCCGACAGCACGGTCTCCCACGCGATGGCGCAGCTCGTGCGCGTCGGCCTCATCGCGCAGGAGGAGCGGACGGATGAGCAGGGACGCCACCTGTACGCGCTGCCCACCACCATGCCACACGAGATTCCCCGCGACAAGGTCCTCGCGTTCGACTCGCCGCGGCGTGCCACCGAACGCCTACGCCCCTGCCCGAGCTGCGGCGGAACCGCGTTCGAGCGCTCCACGCGCGTACGCATCGCCTGCCTATCCTGCGGCGACATCATGACAGACAAGACGCACGTCATCAAGCTCTCAGACTATGACGACGCCGCCGCCAGCATGACAGCGGAAGCCGAGATAACTGGCCGCGGCGTCGCGCATGGCACGCCTACCCCCGTTGCAAATTGCAACACCTATGTTGTTGACGAGGCCGGCACGTCGGGGGACGATGGGGACGGTGCAGCGGACAGTGACGCCGTCGATGGCGTAGCCCTGCCTACAGGTAAAAGTGCTAAGGCGTTGCAAATTGCAACGGCCTCCCGCACTGTGCAGGGTGGCGCATGGGCGGCACAGCGCCGTCAGGCCATCAGCGCCGACCGGGCAGCCGCGCGTGGGCATCGGGATTCCGACGACCACTGTCCGCGCCCAGACGCCGGCGTTGTGTTGGATGATCTACCGGCCGACCCCTATGGAGCAAGCCTCTTTGGGTGACACTCCCAAGGCTAAAGACCTTGGGCTTTTCGGCTAGGCCGAGCTACCTGCGGTGTGTCCGACCGAACTATCCGGCTCACGCCGGAATACTTTGACGGGGCGCGCATACACGACCTCCGTTGCCAGGGCTTGCCCGATCCGCATCGCGCCCTCACGCCCGATGCACAGGATATTCGTCGCCCCGATCTGGTCTCGCGGCGCGACTGTCCCGCAGTGCCGGCAGCGATACACGCGCCGGCAAGTGTGCCGTGTCCCGCAGTGGGGACACGTCTTGCTTGTATAGTGTTCATCCACCTGGATGGCGCCGCTCGTTTTATAGTCGAGTTGGCGTGTGATTTTGCCATTGCTGGCCTGGCTCACTTGTTGTGCCCACACGCCGTTCATCTTCTGGCTTGCCTCATTGAACGGCTCACCGACATAGCAGGTCGCGCCGGGGAACTCTTGGGATACGCGATGTGTGGCCTTGTGGATCAGGTCGTTCAGGCGGCGCCGTGTTTTAGTGAGCATCTGCTTCTTGCGCCTTTGCACACGACGCCAGCGGCTAGACCCTTTAACCATCTTCGACTGTTTGCTGACCGCCGACGCCAGCCGCTTGTTACGCCATTGCACGGTCGCCTTGGCTTCACGCCCGCTGATGAGCAGCGCCTTCTTGCCATCCGTGGCCGCGATCAACGTATTCACCCCAAGGTCAACCCCTATCACCGTTTGTTGGTGGCGCGGTTCGTCGGGGACCTCACACACCAGCAAAATGTGACCGAGGCACAGGCGTACCTCCATCAGCCGACCCGGCAACGGACGATCTTGGGGAAGGGGGATACGCAACGTCCCGCTCGTGCCATTGGGCAACACAAGCCGCTTGCCTTTGATGCGGGCGTCCTGGTTGGTGTACACCACGTCCCGATAGCGCGGGCGCTTCCACGGATACCGCGCCTCGTCGTGCCCTTTCGTACGCAGCTGGCGCGTGGCGTTGACCGCTTCCTGAAACTCCCCGATGATCTGCTGCACCGCTTGCGCCGACAAGCCGCGATACTTGCCCTTCGCCCATTTCTCCCACCGCGCCTTCGACCCCCACGCCCAGTTGAGTCGCCGCAAGCGATGGTGGCGCGTCACCAGGTCGCCCCACAGCCGCGCCGCCTCCACGCGGGCGGCTGTATAGGTTGCCCACTGTGACGACCTATCGGGCATCCATCGTATCTCTACCGTGCGGTAACTCATATCTACAGTATACCCTACCGTGCGGTAGATGTACAGCTGAAGCCGCTGAAGCGGGTAAAGCCCTCATATCCCAGGGCTAAAGCACCTGGGCTCTACGGGCTATTCTTGTAGAGTTTGACGCCGCGCGGGCTGTCTAGAACGCAAAAAGGGCTGGCGTCTGACAATTCCCGTCAAGGAACGTCAGACGCCAGCCCTTGTCGTACCCACGATACCCGCTACGCGTCACCACACGCCCCGTACAGCGCGCACGCGCTCGACGAGCCCAAGGCGCTAGGGGGCGCGGGACCGGCGTAGGCGGCTTCTCCGCGCGCCGCAGGGGGGTCAACGGCTGGGAGCGCCGCCCCAGTCCGTGCCGCCCGTCGCGCCCACTCTTTTATCCTCCTGGCCGGGCAAATAGCGCGTCCGTATGCGCCCCTGCCCCATCGCTCTTTAGGCGCTCTGCCCCCAATCATACGTGTCCTCTTCCTTGCCCGCGCCATGGGGCAAAGATGCCAGCGGACGGCCAATGACC
>JAABUO010004352.1_pt1 | contig 16685 bp, 20 predicted proteins | sample 5559291 | NCBI WGS metagenome assembly JAABUO01 (sample SAMN10711878, study PRJNA513372) | rock metagenome | isolation source: Antarctica rocks | place: Antarctica: Victoria Land, Finger Mt sud | reverse complement strand
ACTCGCGCCACCTGGCCCCCAGCGGACCTGGGAGCCTTGCTGGCGCGGCCATGACTGCCCGCGCTGTCCGCCTCGCTCATTGCGCCTGAGGTTTCAAAATGCTAGGCAGCCAGTTGTGTCGTTTACTAAGAACACGAAAGAAGCACTCACAATACCTGCAAACACCTCATAGGACAGCTACCTGGAGAGTGCGTCTGGTCGCTATGCAAGGAACAATCAGTCTGGCAGCGTGGCTACCGGCAAGGACAGTTTACGGCTATCGAGGTATGCCCGTCCACAGCAGTCCACACATGCAGAAAGTGCACGCAAAAAGTCAAGTTGATGTCTTTTATACTCACAGTCTGTGTATGCCGAAGGACCTGCGGTTGGTCTGGCCTCTCAGCTAGCGAAGCATGAGTCGTACTCGTCGATTCGAGAACCTCTCACCCCTTTTCGGTAAGCAGGCCTCAACAAGATCTCTCTAGAACTTCAAGGTTGCAGCTAACATATTTGGTCCTGAGCAGGGGTCTGGAGCGCAAGCAGCAGGAAGAAACATTCTTATATGATACACATACTCCAATGAATCTGCTGCAGAAAGGCGCTATTGCTGTTCTATCAACTGCAGCAGCTTTCAGAAAGCAAGTGGTGGAGCCGTTGCGTTCATCTGCATGCCTGCTTGCATACCTTGGCCTGTTGCACATACTCACAATACATGGATGCTACCTGCAGTCCTGCAAGAGCTGACATGGTTGCAGCTCTTGGAGAGACAACAGGTGACTCAATAATGCTCTCTTGGCAAGCTGCATTTGCCAAGCTATGCATCTCAACCCTTCTGCGCTGCACAGGAGTTGCAGCACTGCAGGGCATGCTGCGTAGAATGCAGGACAGCGAGACAGGCCAGCAGATACTTCGTGACAAGCCAAGAGTCACTGTGAGTGAGCTTTACAATCTGTAGCTTTGCATACTTCACGCTATGTTGCAAAGCAGCAGATCAGGCCAAATCACTATGCCAAAAGGGCAACAAACTGTGTTGACTGTAGCCCTGCTGCAGAATGAAGCTGTTGCACATGCATGGGACCTGCCAGAAGGAACCTTTGGCCACGCCTATGCAAAGTTCATGGGTGACAGAAACTTCACAGCAGGCGATCGACCCCCAGTCAGGTTTATTGATGATATAGAGCTAGCTTATGTTGCAGCCAGAGCTCGAGAAGTCCATGACTTTTGGCACGTGTTGTTTGGCTGTCACACAAATGTATTTGGGGAGCTAGCACTCAAGGCTGTTGAGCTTGTTCAGGTACCAGGTTCACAACCACAATTTTGCAGTCTGTATTGCCTGGCCCAGTCTGCTGCCCTGCTTCAAGCTATTTCCATTCCCAGAAGAGCTGACATGACACAGTGACCTATAGCAGACATCCTGATGCTGCAGCTGCATGAAGCTGCTGCATATGACCTGTTACAACATGCATGGTTTCTCGTCTTTATGTTGCTGTCCTCCTGGTTAACCTGTCTACCTGCCGTGAAGGCTTGGCTTTGGCTCCACAGCAAGCCTTCTGCTTGGCAGTGAACTTGCTGAGCTGCTTTGTGGCTGGCTTGCAGACAGGAATGCCAATGACCGCCTTGTCAGTCTTGGGTGGCCAGTTTCGTCTCAAGGCTCAAACCCGTGCTGAGCTGTATCAAGACTTCTTGCCATGGGCACTCAGGGCCGGCTTCAGAAGCGCTGACCTCATGTGTCTATACTATGAAAAGCATTTTGAGGTGAGTCGTCTAGCACATTGTTAGCATGAGCCTCTGTATGCGATGCAGCCTCCCAAGGCATCTGGTCTGCTTACTGTTCAGCGTTGATGCTGGTGATGGCTGTTTGCGCACAATGTGTGCATGAGTACGTGAGCAAGGGACCGAGCAAGTGAGTAACAAAGCAAATGAGTGAGCTTTTCACTGATGTGCAATGCATCCATGTGCCAGGATGACCTAGAAGACTTGCGAAGGCAATGGCGAATTGAGATAGCTCCAATTCAAGCCAGGAAGTCTAAAATAAAATTGCAGTAGATTAGGTACAAAGGAAAGCGTGTCGTTACGGCAATGTGCGGGCTTTCTACTTCCTTCGCTGGATTACAGCACTTAATGCATACCACAGGCTCATTCCCAGTGACGTCATAAGTACAGCAAGTGCGCCGCATGGGGTTGTGTTTTTTCAAGGGTCTTTTCAGCATGACACGCCATGGCAGTATAACACTAAGCTACATTGCAGGCTCCATACTGCATCTCATGCAGCTCGACACGCCTTTATATATCTGTGCAGTGCAAAATTTGCACACTAGGCTATGCTCTGTGAGCAGGAACCAATCTGATCAATCAGCTTTGTTAGTTCAGAAGTGTGTGCGGTAAAGAATTTACTGCGTGGCCAAGCGTGGGTTTTTGTATGAAGACATGTACAATTTGTTGTGTCAGCATATACACAATACACATGTCATGGAAAAAGCACTGGGTGTGGATCACATCTGTTTGACAACATGACCATTGTGTGATATGTCTGGACTGTTCTAAATGACATTGGTGCTCTAACCTCCAAAGCAGTTTACGCAAGAGTTGATGCCTGCTGGTCTTAAGTTGCTGACTAAAGTGGCTATGACTTCAGCCATTCAAGTGCATCGAAAGCAATCTGATTTGTGCTTACGCAAAGGACCACTGACAGTACACCCATGTACAAATCTAGAAGCGTATGTGTCTGCAAGGAGCATACACTTGCAAGCTCTGACCAACACCCAGCATTGATCAAGAGTGCACCAGCCTTACAGACTGCATGCGTTTCAGCTGTGTCAGGGATCTGTTCCTGCCAGAAATTTGGTGTTGCTTGCGAGGCTACGAGCTTTGCGTTTCTGTGGAGTCATGAGTCCCTGAGTCTTGCCCCTATAAAAAATTCATGCTTGGGACATTGCCTTGCAACGCGCAGGACCACAGTCTACCCTCGCCCTCTACCAGGTGCTGCTCCAGCCTTTGCCTTGGCACGAGCTGCCACTGCTCTACCCCTGCCACCAACTCCCATGGGCACATTTTTCATCTGCAGGCCAGAGGTTAATTAGTGAGGCAAAGCAAGCCAATACCAGCCCATGTCACACCATGCCGCTGCTGCACACAAGCATTCTGTCTGCTGTCTTCAAGGTGACTGTACTTCAGAGCGTACCTTCATCTTGGGATCAATACGCTTGAACATGGGAGCATTCTTCAACATGTCTGGTATGATGACAAACCTGTAGCAGAATGACATGACCATCTGAGAGACTGCTTTGTACATTGTCATTGGATTTGTCAGGCACTGCATTATGTCAGCACATGATTTCTGCATGTGTCAGCAATCTCCCAAGCATCTGCATGCAAGCACATGGTGTGACTTGCTCACAAATTTTGCAGAGTTTGAAGAAATACCTGATTCGGCTTCCTCTGATAAAGATGTGCTCTAGATGCGATATTCTACCATCCTGCATGTGAAGTGCATATGTCAGTTGCAATCTATATTGACTGACTTCACAACAAGCACAAAGTGACAGCAACACCAGCAGTAGGTCTGCTGCACCTTTGCTGTAGCTGTAATATTTTTCAGCTGGCAGTTCCAGTTGTCCTCAGCCTCGTGCAGCTCCCCACGGTATGCTTCTCCAGATTTTAGCTCGACCTATGCACAACGTGGCGGTTGGCAAGACAGCTAAGCGGTGATCTGCAGAATTTAACTAATAGGATCTCTGCTGACCGTGAGTGTGTGACCCTCTGCTTCGTGCAACAGCTTAACTGGGATGCCCACTCCTTTGGACGAGGACATCCTAAATTTACCGAGGGCCTGGTCTCAGCTGGGCTCAAAAAGGCCTGGCACAGCTGAAGCGGTTGCCGAGCTTCCTCTCAAGGACTGACGGACGCAGCGCTACAGATCTATATAAGCACCTGTTTTGATACGATGCTTTTGCTTCCGGATTTTGAGAAAATCACGAAGCGCATAGCCGGCCCTTCAGAGAATTGCCCGAACTGTTCTGCTGGAGAGGGTTTGCATGCTCTTGCTCAAAGCCCTACCGAAAGCCAAAACGCCAGCATCAACTACAAGCACAATTCACCCGAAACTGATTCGATAGTACCTGTGATTCCTAGTTGTTTTCATCCTTGCACATCGTTTCAACTGTGCCTGTTCCTGATTTGCGGACCATTTCAGTGCCCCCTACAGACTTTTGCCTGCCTTCAAGCATGGTTGTGCAGTGCAGTAGCCATCCACTGCTGCAGACTCGTACCCCTTGTTTATCGACTGGCACTCGCCCCGCATTCACCTCCACAAGTTTGCCACAGAGAAGACAGCGACTGTCCTTAGTCAGAATACTAGCTCAAGATAAAGGTAGGACCTGCAGCAGTTTTATTGTTGGTTCTGTGACGACCTGTTTGTGTGTGTGTTTGGACTGCCGACATCCCATGCCGACCTGCAGACAGAGGACCATTTGATGAAGGAGCTGCCCAGGTCAAAAAGCTGCTGACAAGGGACAAACGAGAACTTATGGGTGTTGAGCAAATAGGACAAAGGGCCAGAACAGAATTTGATGAGGATGATAGTACACCGTCAACATCTGACTCTGATAATGGGTCCAGCAGCAAACCAAGCACCAGATTGTTTGGCGAAGGTCAGTACAGCAGGTAGCAAACATGTCAGAGTGATGCATAACACTCTTTGATGGGGAACATGGTGCACCTTGTGTTCTCAGCTGCATGAATGCCAAGCTCTTGTCAAGCCACAAAAAAGTTGAGCTGACCCTGTGATAGCATCCTTTTGCAAAGCTACATCCTGCAAGACTGTGGAAGATTGTGTGGTCGCTGATTGCACACGGGGCCACGCCTCTGCAGGTCGAGACAGGAGCAAATCTAGTAGCTCACCCTTTGGTGACTCCAGTCAAAAACCTGCAAAGAAGGTGGCCAATCCTTTTGGTCCAGATAGCAGATCAAAACCATTTTCAGAGCCAGCAGACTTGTCGCCCACGATGAAAGCTATTCCCATAGATGATACTCCATGGTACAAGAAAATCACTGTTGCACAAGTGGTAAGCATCACAGTGCTGAGCATGGTCAGGGCCTTCTGCATGTCGGCATGCCTGACAGCACATGCAATCTGCTATACAACAGGTATGGGCCCGGCAGGTCTAACTGGCAGGCTAGACCTGCCAGGCTCAAACCTAGGTATCTGCATCATGTTCACACTTATTGGTGCAGCAGTACTGCTCATTCTAGCTGCACATACCCAGCAGAGTTGTGGCACGTGGTGCGCTGACTGTGATGATCAGCAAGAGTCTTAAGAGTGCTCATGCATGCAACTGTCCATACTCAGGATGCACGTACATCTGCATGGCTTTGTTGATAGTTTGCTGCAAAGCAGCTCCAAAAAATGCTGTTGTGCTGTTGTGCAGGTGATTGTCATCAGCTTCACACTCATCATCAGTCTGATGCTGGGCACTTTTGCTTTTGTGCTGAAAGTTGGGGCAGTTCGGTTCAATGAGTGATGTAGCTGAAAACATTCAGCAGCCTGTTGTTGTGCAGCTGGTTGATGACTTTCTGATACATCAGCAGGTTGAAACACTGCCTTGCATTGTTCCCCCGGGCCATGCATGCAGGCATATGCAACTCTCATGCACTGACTATTTCGTTCGGCACAAATAAATCGTGGTTGTGGTTTCACTGGCCAGGATTGGATAAGCGATTCGTTCAGCGATGCTCAGTGCTAGTGTTTCATGAGTTTACATTCGATTTCCTGAAGCTTTCTGTTTTTCAACATTTTTGAATCATAAGATGACATACAATGTTTCCGTAATCATCTTGCAACAAAGTGGCACTCCCTTACAAGGCCATGCATAGTTGCACACAATGTGCTTGACTGCTCACATTGCATCATGACTCCTGGACATGCTATGCCTCGCATACAAAACGAGTGTGTGCCGGCGCTGCAAACTTTTATCACCTCTAATCACCTCACCTCTATCACCTCTTTGCAGCCGAATTGAGGCTGCAAACCCTGAGAAGTGCGAATTTCAACAGGTTTGGCAATTTGCTCGTGCAGCCTAGCAAGCGTTGGTGTTAAGGGGAGGGACTAGGGGCGCCTGCGCTTTTGTTCGGCACCCTCTGTTCTACAGAAGCTCACCTTCGGAATCCTTCAACCTGCAGCGTCGACGTCTGAATTTTTCCCCTGACAAGCATGTCAAGATCTGATACACTGACCTGAACGACTCTTTATTTCACCCCGCTCAGCTTGCATCGTTGTGGTTGCTGTAAAGGTTCTGCTTGCTTGCTTATGAGCTTGGCAGCGCAGACGCAGCAGACAGCAGCAGTCCATGTCCAACTCAGACTTGTTTCAAGAAGACCTGGTTTCAGAAACAGACAGTGGCACTTCTGAAGACAACAGCGGCTCTGAAGAGGAAGTGGCTTCATGGATATCATGGTTCTGCAGCTTGCGAGGCAATGAGTTCTTCTGCGAAGTTGAGGAGGACTACATACAGGATGACTTCAACTTGAGTGGCCTAAGTACTCAAGTGCCTTACTACGACTATGCCCTGGATCTGATCTTAGATGCTGAGCCACAGCCAAACGAGATCCTGACAGAAGAGCAGCATGAGCTTGTGGAGACCGCTGCAGAGGCCTTGTATGGTCTCATACATGTGAGATACATACTGACCAGTAGAGGGCTGAATGCAGTGGCAGACAAGTTCAGAAATGTTGGTTTTGGGAGATGCCCCAGAGTCCTGTGTGAAGGGCAGGCATGCCTTCCTGTTGGCACTGCAGATCTCCCAAGGCAAAGCACAGTCAAGCTGTTCTGCCCAAGGTGTCAGGACATATTTTGCCCACGCAGCAAATACCAAAGCAATGTAGATGGTGCCTATTTTGGTACAACACTGCCACATCTGCTGTTAATGACCATGCCTTCCCTGCGTCCAGTAGATGCTTTGGTGCCCTACACCCCTCGCGTTTTCGGTTTCAAGTTGCACTCCAGTGCAAATCAGTCTGCTGGTGCAACCTCTGCAGCTGCCCCTGCTGCCAACCCCCGCAGCAATGCCCTTCAGCAGAAAGTAGAGGATGGTGATCATGACATGCTGCCTGTGTCCTGACCAAACTTGCCGTTGCATTGACATTTGTCTCTTTGTTGCAGTGTTTTTCAATGCAGTGTATGCTGAACTTGATGCCAGCAACAGACATGAAGCTTTCTTTTCAAGCAGACATTTACATTGGTTGAACTGTGTCAATTTGCAATCAGCGCTGCTGTGCCATGTCCTTTCCCAATCTTGCATTGGCTGTGTCCTCAATTTGCCTGAAAGTTTGGTGTGTGTGAATAGTTTCACATCATTTCGACCATCAGGTGAATCTGCCTGTACAGACCCCTGAACACTAGGTTGATGAAAATTAACTTGCACTTGTTGTTCTGCATTACAGGCGCATCGGGCTCATCACAACAGCTCAGTGTGTGCAGACATGCATAAGCGGTAAAGCACACACAATGCTTCTCAGCTGTCTTGAAGTGGCCATGCAAGAGATGTACAGAGTGGCACGTAAAGCATCTAGCTGCATCCGACATGATCTCAAGACCTTGTGGATTCGACTTGTTGGCGAGTTTGTCCTGACACATGCATCACTTCAGGGTTAGAATGCATTGCTGAGCACTGAATTGCACCTGACAGTTTCTTAAGTCTTACTCAGGATAACACCTGAACTGGTTGAAGATGAGCAAACGTTGAAAGGTTTGATTAAGGCAGCAATGACTGAAGGTCGATTTGTACTACACTGCAAGTTGCTACTGATGATACTTGCACTGTACATTGGTCCTTAGCACAACAAATCACAGTCTAAAGGCTAATGATGAAGCCCTACACATGAAAATCAAAGCACACATTATCTATCCTACATCAGTATGAGGCTCATTCATTTCATGTACACATAACAAGCATGAACAGCAAGAAACGTTTTCAGGCTGCGGCTGGGTGAACACCAGCTGACATCTCAAAACCTTTGTTACCAGAGCTCCGCTTCTTCTTGCTAGATTTGACAGGCTTCTTGCGCTTTGCCTGAGCAACAGGCGCTGGTGCTACAGCGATTGGAGCACGTTGCTGTAGCAGAGCAGGGGAATGCGTGGGAATGCCCTGAAGCCATCGTCGTGTTGCTTCGCCAACTAAGTTATTACACAACCTGACAGCACTGCTGCAGCCAAGGTACATCCAAAGGACATTGCAATGGTCGAACATTCCTCTGTCTATGCCGCTGACTGCTTGATACCTCAAGTTAGCTGACAGGGCCATGTACATACCCATGCCGGCTGTGCTCTTGGCCAGGTCTGGGACAGGGACTGAGGGAGTGAAGCTGGGATCACGCTGCTGTCGAAGGTTGACTGCTAGCTGTGAGAGACCTGACATGGCAGCACCAGCAATTGAGCCAACTGCGCATAGCTCTGCTGACTTGACCACAAGACTGGCTGCTCTGTTGCCCATGGAGAACTGCCTGTAAGGGGTGGAGGCATCAAACAGGTTGTTGGGCATGCTCTGCAGCATGTTCTGCCAGGGAAATTTGTGCACTGCCCCATAAGATCTGTTGGGGGCTATGAGCCAGACAAGAGCTCCTGTGGATGCTGCTACTGACAAGGTGTTGATGGCAACCAGGTCAAGCTCCTTGGTGAAAATTTCGCCACGCTGTCTGGCTTCCCATGCTAAGCTGCTGGAGATAGAGATGACCTGTTCCACCAGCATCTTTTGGACAAAGGCGGGGTCTGCCATGAGTCTGCCAACCACACCTCGTGATACCTGGAAAGGTGCCACGACACTTTGAGACACTGCACCAGCATGCTTCTAAACACATTATCAGGCTGGACCTGTGCAGACAATACATGCAGACAGGAAGTAAGCAAACAGAAGCAAAGCCCTTACCACAAGCACACACATTAAAGAAGGCAGACTGACAAAAAAACGCACATATCAAAACACATAACAGGCAGACTCTATGTGCGGGGTCAGGTACTGTGGCTTTGACAGAGCGTGGAAGCCTTAGCACTCACCGCAGGAGGCATTGTGCGTGTCACAGCACGTGTGACATTGGGCCTGACATCCATAGACAAGAAGCGCACTAGCTGTGCTGAGCTGAACAGGCCCATCTGAACAGATTGCCGTATGATGGCTGGTAGATCAGTAACTGTTCTGAACCACTCTTGCAAGACAGCATCAATGGCCTCCTTGGTATAGAGCTGCTGCACAACTGTTCTGAAGAAGTCGTCACCATCGCCATCGCCGTCTCCGTCACCGAATTCATCGAAATAATCATCATCGTCACCGTCATCGCCATCACCACCACCTCCGTTAAAGATGTTCTTGCCGTTGTTGCCACCTCCGCCGCTGTTGTCCACTCTGGGCTCCTGTGTCTTGACTTCCTGTTTGGTATCTAGCTTTGAGCGTTCCAAAGTAGCACCACCGAATGACCCAAGGCCCTTCGCCATACCAGTGGTGGGGATGCTGACGTTGCTGCTGAAGCTGTCATGACTGCCCTGTCCTGCTCGTTCCTGTACGCATACAGAGAGCAGCTCAACAACACCATTGCCAACATATACAAGGCAAAAAAATGCTTCAGAAATTAAAGTCCACCCAAGCTGATGCACCCACACACAGAACAGCTGTAAGTCTATACAGATAAGACTTATACTCGCAGGAGAGTGCGTGCTAACCTCTTCAGGGTGAGCTGTTCCAGCACCACATACTGTTGTCTGTCGACACCCACAGACAGAAAAAGAGGGACAAGAACAGTCCTTCTTGTGCTGCTTCAGCTGTCTACGGCAGCTACGAGCGGACCTGGCAAACTGTTGAGGTGCCGGTGATTGTGTGCGAGCGTTCAAGGATAACCTGCTGGAAGGGGATCTTCTAGAACAAGTAAGGCGGCCAGGTACCCTTGTTTGCTGGTGTGAAGCACAACCCTTTCTGATCGAAGAGCCCTGCAATAGGCTTTGTGCCACAGGCATGTTGAGGTTTGTTGCGCGGCTTTGCTGGACAGCAGCTCAGGCAATTGACAAGCCTTTGCAAGCGCCTCGATAAGGTTCTTCGAGGCCTAATGTACTGTGTCGCTCACGTGAAGTACGCATTGTTGAGGTCGCCGTCTCAGCACGCACGCCGCGTACAGTTCCGGATGCGTGGCACGTTTGCATGCAGTTACCGTCCTTGACGTCTTCCGTAAATTCACGCGGATTGCTGAGAATTGTTTCCTTGATAGATTGGATCTCAGATGCACGTCCCCAAGGATACACTGATTTGCAGAGCCCGGTGAAATGCCTGGATCATAGGTACTGTGGTAGATACAGTATGCAGTCATGCAAGGTTGTGTTAGGCTGTGCAATGCATTGAAATGCATTGAAATGCATCTCGGAGACTATTGTTACAGTCAAGTAGAACCGCTGACATCAACAGCTGCTGAAAAACCATCGTAGCGTCTGTTGCTGACTGTGAGATCGAGGCTGACAGTCCAGAAGGCCGGCCACGAGCGCAAGCACAACGCACGTAGAGCTAAAATTGGAGGTTGTGTCAATGGTATACCTATATCAGCAGAGTATGCTGAGAATTGTTTGTTTGCTCAACGCCAACGGCACCACCAACGCCAAGCGCATCTGTATACAGACCATGACATCTGTATATGGTCGAGCGCTCGCACAGTGGTAAGAGAGCACGACCCGCTTCTTGCAACACAATTTCTCTGTATCTCAGCATCACAGCATGCATGTGGCATGGCCAGCACATGTGGTTGTACATGCCGCGGGCCGCAACTTCACAAATCATGCTTGGTGACATCTTTTTACAATAGAAGAAGGTAAATGCAGACGTGAAGCTACTTGGAGTGTCATTCGCTTTCTGTTATTGCTTCGTAGTTGGACGGATCAAGGGTTGACAAATGTACAGTTAACGATGTTAGACATTTCTTCAGACAAAGAGTCTGGCCTCTATGCTTACACTGCAGTGTCTCTCTTGAGCTGTTACCATGGCTGCATGCACCTTGTCTGTCTTGCATGCATAATAGCTTTGTTGTCCGCATTACATGTGGTGTTGCATTGCTGACACCAAGCATGTTTTGGTGCGTGCTGCCTGTCATGTGCTTCACTCATGATCTTTGTAGCTTTTACTCAGTATTGCATGAGAGATTGCCTGCTGTTGGACACCCTACTTTTGCCCTGGGCGTTTTGGGGATGCCCCCATGCAATGCGACCTTTCTTTGCTAGTCACTCTGCAGGCGGCTTTCATGAACTTGTTTCACACAGCTGAAGCGTTTTCAGATCACCAGTCAGCCACCACAGAACACAGCTTCAGCGCGTCGGTCACGAGCCTGTCTGCCTTGTGCCTGGACGATTGCTTGCCTATGCCTGCCTGGACTCTTCGAATCAGCCTTGACACACATTCTGAGGGCTTTCTACTCTGCTGATATAGGTATAAACACTGCTTCATCCTGTGACGGACCTACATGCTTTGTGCCTGAGCTCGTGGCCGGCAGCGCTTCCATCAGTTTGACCTAAGCTCAGCCCCAGATTTCTTTACAGCCGACAGCTTGCAATGTGTCAGCACTCAGCCAGCCACTGTTGTAATACAATACTCCCGACATGCATATGAAACTCATGCATACCTGCCGACATATTTTGCAGTGACACTCTCTATGTACACACTGATCCCGACGGTTTACCGAGCTTTGCTGAAGAGTGCAGTTTCGGGAACTGATCATCGGATTCATACCACTAAGGAAAGAGTCTGGCCATGCAGGGAGATGAAACGGGTTTTTGACCAGCGATACTCTGAAACTGTGCTCAGCGGCACAGGTGCGCGTCAGCCCTGCGTACACAGAAAAGCTTCAACAATGGCTCGAAAGAAGATTCGTGAGTATAACAGTAAGCAGTTGCTGAAAGCACATTTGGCCAGATTGCTTGGCATCGAGCTTTCATTGCAAGTCGCTCAAGTGACGCAGAGTACGAATTTTACCGACCTTATAGATCAAAATCGCTGGTTGACCACATCAAAGTTAGTAGTCAAGCCTGACATGCTGTTCGGGAAGCGCGGCAAGCACGACTTAGTAGGCCTTAACCTTTCCGTCGCTGAGGTGGAAGCGTTTATCAAGGCCAGGATGGGCAAGCACGTCGAGATTGACGGATGCGCAGGAGCTGTAACAACGTTCATTGTCGAGCCATTTGTTCCCCATGATCAGGAATACTATCTGTCTATCACAAGCCAAAGGATGAACAATCAAATATCATTCTCAGAGCATGGTAAGGTCTCGTTGTGATACTTGGGTTTTGACTTGTCAAGCCCTGAGCAATCTCACTGCATCGTTCTGGGCTTGCAGGCGGAGATGAAATTGAAGAAAACTGGTAATTTTAGACTGCATGACATGCACAGACAGCATTTGTACAGGCTCAACATAGCCGGAGGATGCAGGGATTATCATGCAGGGACAAAGTTCAGCACGTTGCTTTACCAACACAAGATGGTGTCTCTGGTGACAGTTTGGCACCCCTAACATCCAATTTGCCGGTAGAACTTAGAAAGAAGATGGAGAAGTTTATCTCAGCTTGCTATCAGGCAAGTCTGCCATTCAACTGAACACAGTAGAAAACTAAGACAGTAGTATGCTGGATGTCATTTAGCTTCTTCTGCGTGCCCACGTTTAGGCTCGTGTGCTGTCTGGCAAGCAGGTGTTTTTAGATCTGGACTTTACACTTTTGGAGATGAATCCATTTACTCTAGATCCCAAAGGCATGCCATTTCCTCTGGACATGCGAGGCGAGCTTGATGACACAGCAGCTTTCAAGAGTGGCAAAAAATGGGGAGACCTTGAATTCCCTGTGCCTTTTGGAAGGACCATGACATCTGCTGAAGAGCATGTGCATGATCTTGACAGCAATACAGGTGAAAGCTGTTGCTCACTGGCTGCCTGTGCCCGCACTGCGCTATACGCTAACACCAGTATTGACCACAAGCTCCACATGAGCAGGCTGTTGAGGCCTTAGTCCATGTAGCAATCTGTTTGGATGCAAGTGCCATGCATCATGTGTAACATGCCCTTTTCAATCACTGCTATGATCTCCAACACTATTGGCTTGCGTATCTGTCATAGCCATCTCTTTGTCACACTGCGCAACCGTGACCAATCTGCTGCCATGACATTGACGCATGCATGCAAGATGATGGTGACGCATGCATGCAAGATGATGGCAACGCTGTGTTGCCATGTCTGATTGGTGACCAAGACAGGTGTCATCTCATAGAGCTCTGGACAATTGTCAGGTTTTGTGTTCTTCAGGAGCATCTTTGAAGCTGTCCATCCTGAATCCCAAAGGCAGAATTTGGACCATGGTTGCTGGTGGAGGTGAGTCTCTGCCCAGCACTGGTACACTTTAAAGGCATTGCATTACATTGCATTGGGCAAGCTTGTGCACTGCTCACAATTGTTGCACAATTGTTGCACAGCTGCTGCTGGCACTTGCAACCTGCGCATTTCTGCATGCTGCTTGACAATCTTGCTCAGGCTCTTTTCCGCTCATCCAGTCATACGAATTACTGAGCAAGTATTGCTGTGTGGCGCTGACCAAAGTCTGCCGTCATCTACAAGGATTGCTTGTTACAGTCCTCCTTCATGCTCTGCAGGTGCCTCTGTCATCTATGCAGACACAGTGGCAGACCTGGGATATGCAGGAGAGCTTGGCAACTATGCAGAGTATAGCGGAGCTCCAAACCAGCAGGTAACCTGACAGAAGATGCCATGCAAAAGAAACCCTCCAACAAGCTAATTTTGCATGTTCACTGCCTGCTTGTATATATTGTAGTTGCAATCTACCCTCGTCATGATGCAATACTGTAGATGCATTACTGAAGCTGGTGATTATGGCCAATAGCTTTTTAAATGACTGTGCTCAGTCTGTGGCTGTTCTGAGCTGCAAGTTGATCCTGCAGGAGACGTATTTGTATGCAAAGACATTGCTAGGTTCCGCCACCTCAAGCGCTGATGGACAGGGGAGAGCTCTCCTGATAGGAGGTGGCATTGCCAACTTCACTGATGTGGCAGCAACCTTTAAGGGTATCATCAGAGCCATCAAAGAATATGTGGAGCAGATCAAGGCAGCCAAGCTAAGAATATACGTCAGGAGAGGAGGACCCAATTGTGAAGCAGGGCTGGACCTGATGAGAAGTCTGGGTGTAGACACAGGATTGCATATTGAAGTGTTTGGGCCAGCAACCAGCATGACTGGTATATGTGAGCTAGCAATCGACTGGGTCACCAGCTCAGGCAATTAGAATGGCTAGCAAGCATCTTTGCACTGTGTTGCAAGTGCAACTACTGTCCTGAGCAAGTACATTCTGTGATTGAATGGATACTTGGCCATTCTCAACAAGCGATCACAGTCACTGAGCTGTACACAATTAGCAGCAATACACCTGAATGCTTCCCAGCTGCTGCGATACAACCTCAAGCCAAGTGTGTATGCAGCATGTGCTGACAGGTTTGACAGCTATATGGCTGCCAGCAAACACAGTCGACTCCTTAAGTGTCTTCTGTCAGCTGCTTTAGCTGTCTCTCAGCTTGTATAACAGTAGTGTGTGCCTTTCGTGCAATATCTTGCCTTCTTTCCAGTACCTTCAGAATAAATCAGACATTGTCAGGTACTTGGCAGCAATTGCTTGAGATTGGCTGGTATGCTGGCTGTCATTGCGTCAAGGGACTCATGACATTGATCACATATTCAGCATTGCAACAGTACTCTTTAGTCAACCAAGATGCAACAAGACCCATCCTGTATATATTGTATGCTGCCAAAAGTTCAGAGGATCAAGGTCGCAAGTATTCAAAGCTGTCTCTGACAGTACACACATCAGCAGCTTGCTGCTCACATCAAGTTTATTTACTACATCATGGATTTAGAATGGGCTAGTCTATGTGACCCTACTAGTTTAATTTCGCAATATTGATTATGACATTAATGGTGCAAAACTTTAAGCACTTTGCATAAATAAGAAACCCACCTGCGCTACAGCTGCAACAGCTGCATCAGCAGCTGCTGCCTCCCATCTGGCCATGAGCAACTCATGCCGCACAGCTGCACAACGGCGGGTAGGCTCAAGCATGAGGGCTTGCTGAGACTCTCTCTCTTCCTCTGTCTCCACCGCCGTACTGGATGGCCTTATATCTGATACATGCGCATCTGTACACTGCTGCTGGACTGCCTGCAGAAAGGGACCAGAAAAATAGTGCCTGCATGCTGACATGCATACAGGGCAAAACTGTCTGACCTTCTTATATTGCAACAGAATTAGACACTCAAGGCCACAGGATGCAAGATGACTGCATAAGATCCCCACTCACAGACCCAGGCTTGATTGGTCCACCAGCATCACAAATTTGGAAGACAGGCAGCATTCACCTGAGCATGTGTAGGCAGAGTCTGATGCTGTGGCGCTGTGCTGGCGTAATGCTGCAAGCTGCCTTGCGGTCGAGTCATCGACAGCAAGTTCACTGCTGCTGCACGTTCTGTACCCATCTGTGCCAGGTCTTGCTGCTGGTCGCATGCTGCAGCCTGAGAGGCTGCCCATACTTCATCTGCTGACTCTGAGCTAGGTTGGGAACAGTCCTACAGCATCAGGGAAGCGTGGGTGAGTTCAGAGCGTATGGCTAATAGCTATAGATAAGGGCTGTGTATTGCAAGCCAGCTCCACAAAAGCTGTCCTAGTGTCTGTTGTGTGTCACGACAAGTTCAGAATCTAGGCATGCAATAACATCACGAGCAGCACTTACCAATCCGCTGTGTCAGTGTTGTACAGAAGTTTCTGATTAGCACTTGCAACAATTGCAGCATGGAACGTTGCACTTACTTCTGTGTTGTTCTGCCACAGACGACTCAAATGAGTTTTGTTCTTGCTCGCACTGTTGACTTTGTGCAGCTGGTGCTTGAAGCTTGCCTCCTGAGGCTTGCTCATGCGGGACACTGCCCCCTAAACAGACCGATACAGAGCTGAGTGGGTGGTCCCCTCTTGTAACGGCAGAAAAGAGCATATAATGTACGTTGCACTGTATATTGCAATGTATGTTGCAATGTTTGTTGCAATGTTTGTTGCCACGTATGTTGCAATCAATGTCACAAGCTTAGAATCCACGCTAGTGGTGCATGCTTGATGGCAGACATATAACTCCTTTGTCTGCGACGTTCTATATGGATAACGCTGTGCATTGATCACCTTCTTGAGTTGCTTTTGAGCAGCTAGGTTTGAGTCTGGCCGCTGATGACCTCTCACATGCCGCAGATGCTTCACACCACATGCGTTGCACAGTGTCCTTGGCCCTGTGCACAAAGTAGCATTATCCTTCTGTCAACAAGACAATGGTGAACAGGAACACTGTCCTCAGTAGTGATTCTCACCACAGGGACCCTCTCTCCATTGGGGAGTGCTGACAGTCCCACAGCTTGTGCAGGCTTTCTTGCTGCTTATGTTTGCACCACCAGGAAACTGTTGTTCTCTCTGGAGCAGCATGTGACCAAGTGTGAGACGACGGTGCTACAGTATGCGCATTCTTTATCGACGGAAATCACCTTCAGTTTGCTGCTGTTGAACAGGAGGCTGTCGTGCGCCATAAAGCTGAGCACAACTCAGTGAAGGATCTGCCTGCAGGCCAGCGAGGAGAGTTGCAGCTCCACAGCTCAGATACAT
>JAABUO010004351.1_pt1 | contig 16685 bp, 17 predicted proteins | sample 5559291 | NCBI WGS metagenome assembly JAABUO01 (sample SAMN10711878, study PRJNA513372) | rock metagenome | isolation source: Antarctica rocks | place: Antarctica: Victoria Land, Finger Mt sud | reverse complement strand
GCTTCGCGGGGGGCAACGGGTACGACGCGTTCGCGGCGCGCATCGGGGCGACGCGGGTGATCACGTACGCCTACGATGGGGTGAACCGCGTGACCGAGGCGGCGACGTGTCCGGGCAACGACTATCAATACACCTACGACCTGGCGGGCAACCGCACGGGCGAGACCGTCAACGGGGCGCTGGCGCAGCGGCTGGGCGACGACGCGGCGAACGAGGTGCTGACGGCGACCACGCCGGCGGGCACGGCGCTCTACGGCTACGACGGGGCGGGCAACCTGCTGGGCGACGGGACCAACACGTACAGCTACGACGCGCTGAGCCGGCTGACGGGGCTGACGGGGCTGACGGGCACGGTGCCGGGGGAGACGTACGGCTACAACGGGGACGGGACGCTGGTGACGCAGACGGTGGGCGGCGCCACGACCCAGTATGCGCAGGGGTTCCGTTGGGTTCTGCTGACTTGACCGATTATGGGTGTAACGCGTTCGGACTCGACCGTCGTGAGCGCACCATTGTCCCTTCAGATTGACCTTTGGAATGCCTCATGAGGCGCGACGTCATACGTTTTTGGCCAGACCCGTGCGAACAAACGAACATCTTTCAGTCGTATCAGCAGGACCCAACGGAACCTCTTGGCTTGGGCGTGCAGCTCGGCCAGTCCCACGTGTGCCTGCGAGAGCCCTTGCTGCATCGTCGACTGGATCGTGTGCAGCCCCTGATCGACGCGCGCGTGCGCCTGATCAATGGCACTCACGCGCTCGGCAACGCGGCTTATCTCGACCTGCATGGATGTCATCGCTGTCTGTGTCCCCTGCATCAGGGTCATCATGTTTTGGACCATCAGGTGCGCATCGCTGCTCGGAGCAGCCATCCGGGAACGCCTTAAGAGAAGCGCAACAAGCGCACCGAGCAGGAAAATCACGATCAACAGGCCACCCACGATCAACGAGTCCATTCCCCCTCTCCTTCCTCAGTGTCCGCCGGAGCGATCCCCGCTAGGGACACTCTGCGTGTGAGGCGATTCGATCGGCAATAGCCCGGATGGCTGCGACGAGCAGGGAATAGGACCTGAACCTGCGAGGTGTCGAGAGCCAAGAGCCCCGTGAAAGGGTGAGGTGCATGCCACAGCAGGTAAGGTTCGCTGTCATAGCTGTCATAAAGGCTCTTGCGCGCCGACACCGCATCCTCCTGCGGGGGCGGCCCCGCTCCGGCGTGGATAAGGGCGGGCGACGCGGCAGGGGCGTGCTATGGTAGAGCCACGCGTGCCCGTTTCAGCGCGCGTCGACGGGGTGGTTGCCCGAAGGGGAGAGTGATGATGAAGGCGATGGCGTCCCAAGGCGCGACGCATCCGGGCGCGGCAGCGTGGCGCTCGCGGGAGCATGGCCGCGCGGAGGGACGGGCACCCGCGGTCCTGTGGCTGGTCCTCCCCGGCGGCGGCGCGCTCGCGCTGGGGGCGGGTCTCCTCGCGGTGGCGGCGACGGACCGCGTCGGCCTTCTGCTCGTCGCCGCCGGCGGCGGCCTTGTCGCCCGCAGGGCCGTGGGCGTCGTGCGAGACCGTCCCCGGTCCTCCCCCCGGTCCTCCCCCCGGTCCTCCCCCCGGTCCCTCCCGGCTCGTCAGACCGGCGCTGTCCCTGTCGGCGACCAGCGCGTCGGGCGCGATGCGCAGGGTCGGGTACCCGGCGCGCGGGACGGACAGGAGAGGGAGCGGCGCGCGGTGGACCTGCGCGCGCGGGTGGCGCTACCCGCGGCGCGCCACGCTTGGAGGAATCGCTGATGCCGCGCGACCAGCAGGACCGGCAGGAGTTGCCGCCGACGCCGCTGCTGGAGTGGCTGCGCGGGACGGTACGCCAGGCGCTCGCCGCGTCCAACTTGGCCGACGAGCGGGGCCGGCAGCGCGTCGCGCTGGTCCTGGGCAACTACTTCGCCGCGCTGGGGGACGCCCTCGACCGTTACGACGGCCACACTGGGCCGCTGGACCGGGAGCAGTTCGGGCGCGAGGAGGCCGAGCGGTTCCTGGCGATGCTCACGGGAGCGGAGGCGGCGCGAGCAGCGCGCATCGAGGAGCCGCACCTGCGCGTGGTCCCGCCGCTCGACGACGCTGATGCGTGAGCCGCGAGAGACGAGAGTGCGCCGGCCGCACCCTCTCCCGTGCCCGGCCCTGCGCTAGCGTCAGGCCTTCGTTGACATCTTCGCTTTGGTCTTGGCGGCTGGCGCCTTCACTGGCACGGCTGCGGGGGCAGCAGCGTTGGTAGAGGCGGGAAGGAACTTGAAGAGCTTGAGGGTCTTGCCATCGCGGGTGATGGTTGCGCGGGCGGCGGGCCGGCCGTTGGCCATGGTGGTGCGCTCGACCTGCGCGTCGGGCACCTCGATGCTCTCCTTGGCCTGGACGCTGTAGAACTGCATGACGATGCTCCTATAGTGTGGATGATTAACGTGATGCTTCACCATAGCACGTCGCAGCGGTGGAGGACACGTCTCCCGTGGCGTGAGGAGTGCCGCATGTGACTCCCAGAGGAGCTCACGGGCGGCCCTGCCCCATCAGCCTCACAAGGCCCGACCGCCCGGCCCGACGGCACCGGACTCCCCAGCGCCATGCCCCCTCACGATAGCGCCCCGCTCATGACCGCCGCATGAACAGATGTGCTGCCCGTCTCTTCCACACTCGTACCCCCTCCAAAACGACGCTGCGGACCCGATCGACATAGGGGAGCGGCGGCCTTCACGGACTCTTCACGCTCCCCTCATAGACCCTTCATGCAGACGTGAGATGCTGTGGATGTAACCCGAGCGGGGCGCGTCCGCTCAGGCCGACCCAAGCGCGGAACGGGGCACCGCGGGAGGATCGTCCTGGGTCTGGTCACACCTCGCTCGGGCTATCTCTCCCTTCCCTGGACTCTCCCCTCGTCGCAAGCCTCCCGTGTTGCTACACTGGCACAGGAGGGAGCCCCATGCCGTCACACCTCGACCTGCCGACATTCGTTGCGAAGTGGCGGCGCAGCACTCTCACCGAGCGCAGCGCCGCCCAGGAGCACTTCCTCGATCTCTGCGCCCTGCTCGGTGAGCCCACGCCCGCGACGGCTGACCCCGATGGGAGCTTCTACACGTTCGAGAAGGGGGCGCGCAAGACCGCCGGCGGGGGCGGCTGGGCCGACGTGTGGAAGCGCGGCTATTTCGGCTGGGAGTACAAGGGCAAGCGCAAGGACTTGGCGGCCGCCTATCAGCAGCTCCTCCAGTATCGTGAGGACCTGGAGAATCCCCCGCTCCTCATCGTCTGCGACCTCAACCGCTGCGAGGTCCACACCAACTTCACCGGCACGGTCAAGCAGGTCTACGCCTTCGACCTCGCCGACCTCCAGCGCAACGAGCCGACGCCGACGTGCGTCCTGCCACCCCTGGAGGTCCTGCGCGCCGCCTTCACGCACCCAGACCTGCTCCGCCCGAACCGCACGACGGCCGGCGTCACCGAGGACGCCGCGCGCGAGTTCGCCGCCCTCGCCGAGAGCCTGCGCCGCCGCGGCGAGGACCCCGAGGCCACCGCCCACTTCCTGATGCGCCTGCTGTTCTGCCTGTTCGCTGAGGACATCGGGCTGCTCCCCGCGCGCCTGTTCACTACGCTCATCGAGCGCACACGCACCCGCCCGGCCGACTTCGCCGCGCGCCTGGGCCTGTTGTTCGCGGCCATGGCCACCGGCGGCTCGTTCGGCGCCGACGACATCGCCCATTTCAACGGCGGCCTCTTCGCCGACGACACGGTCCTTGCCCTCGCCGGCGACGACCTGGCCATCCTGGCGCGCGCGGCCGCCCTCGACTGGGCCAGCATCGAGCCGGCCATCTTCGGCACTCTCTTCGAGCGCAGCCTCGACCCCGCCAAACGCTCCCAGCTCGGCGCCCACTACACCAGCCGCGACGACATCCTCCTCATCGTCGAACCGGTCCTGATGGCCCCGCTGCGCCGGCGCTGGGCCGCGGTGCAGGAGGAGGCACGCGAGTTGATCGGGAAGCGCGACGCGGCCAGCGGAGGGGCGCGGACGCGGCACCAGCAGGCCCTCGGGCGCCTGCTGCTCGCCTTCACCGACGAGATCGCCGCCGTCCGCGTGCTCGACCCCGCATGCGGGTCGGGGAACTTCTTGTACGTGGCCCTCAAGCGCCTGCTCGACCTTTGGAAGGAGGTCAGCGCGTTCGCGGCCGCCAGTGGCGTCGCCGGCCTGCTCCCCGACACCGTCGGGCCGCAGCACCTCTACGGCATCGAGGTCAACGTCTACGCGCACGAGCTGGCCTCAGTCGTGGTGTGGATCGGTTATATCCAGTGGCTCCACGACAACGGCTTCGGCGTCCCGGAGGACCCTATCCTCAAGCCTTTGCGCAACATCCGCCGCATGGACGCCGTCCTGTCGCACGACGCCGCCGGCCAGCCCGTAGAGCCTGTCTGGCCCGCGGCCGATGTCATCGTGGGCAATCCGCCCTTCCTCGGCGACAAGAAGATGCGGGCCGAGTTGGGCCACATCTACGTCGAGGAGTTGCGCGCGCTATACGGTGGACGGGTGCCGGGAGGCGCGGACCTGGTGGCTTATTGGTTCGAGCGGGCACGGGAGTTGATCGCCGCGGGGCGCGTGAAGCGGGCAGGGCTGCTGGCGACAAATTCGCTCGCCGGCGGCATTAACCGGCGCGTGCTCGACCGCATCAAGCAGACGGGCGACATCTTCCTGGCCTGGGACGACCGTCCCTGGGTCCTCAACGGCGCCGCCGTGCGCGTGGCAATGATCGGCTTCGACGACGGGCGCGAGATCGCGCGGCACTACAATGGCGCCACGGCGACCAGCATCAGCGCCGACCTCAAGGGCAGCCTCGACCTCACTCAGGCGCGCCGCTTGCGCGAAAACGCCGCCCTCGCCTTCATCGGCGACATGAAAAAGGGGCCGTTCGACATCCCACCGGCGCTGGCGACGGACCTGCGCGCGTTGCCGGTCAACCCGAACGGCCGGTCGAATAGCGATGTGGTGCGCCCGTGGATCAACGGGCTGGACGTCACGCGCCGCCCGAGAGGAATGTGGATCATCGACTTCGGTGTCGCCATGCCCGAAGAGGAAGCTGCGTTGTACGAGGCGCCGTACGAGTACGTCAGGCAGCACGTCAAACCGGAGCGTGACAAGGTGCGCAACCCGTTGGAGCGGAGCCGCTGGTGGCTGCACGGGCGCCCCGCGCCGGACTTGCGCGCGGCGGTGCAAGGGTTGCGTCGCTACATCGCCACGCCCCGCGTGGCGAAGCACCGACTCTTCGTGTACGTGGACGCACCCACGATCCCCGATGGCCAGATCGTCGTCGTCGCGGGCGACGACGACTACCTCTTTGGCGTGCTCCACTCAAAAGTACATGAGTTGTGGACGCTGCGCATGTGTACGTGGTTGGGCGTCGGCAACGATCCGCGCTATACCCCGACGACCACCTTCGATACCTTCCCCTTCCCTTGGGGACCGGGTCGGGAGCCGGTCGGCGATCCGCGTGTGGACGCGATCGCCCACGCCGCGCGTATTCTTGTGGAGCAACGCGACCGATGGCTCAATCCACCAGGAGCACCGGAGGCGATCTTGCGAGAGCGGACGCTCACGAGCCTCTATAATGACCGCCCCACCTGGCTCGCCCTCGCCCACGACCGGCTCGACCGTGCCGTGCTCGACGCCTACGCTTGGCCGCACGACCTGGGCGACGACGACATCCTGGGACGACTCCTCGCCCTCAACCTCGAACGCGCGGCCCGCCCCGCTTCGGGCATGTTCGCCGGTGTGGCCGACGCCTAAATCATGGGATGTGTCATCTGCCGGTGCAAGCGATAGAATGCCACCAATAGATTGGATTACAGTTGCGACTGTCGTATCGGCGCTGGCCACCGTCGCTGTCGAGATCGCGACGATCACGACCCTCCTGTTCTTGCGCAAGCACGTACGACTGGCAGTGGAGGTACAGTACGATCAGCGGCACCTGCTACTTTATCCGCCCGGCACGATCACGCTCATCGACCAAGCCGGTCACATCGATCGGAGCGAGCTTGAGCGTCGCATCCCGTTGGCAAACGTCGGATCGGGTATTGCCATCAACCTATGCGGCGTCCTCGTTGGCCCGCGCACCGTGTTGAAATCCGACCGCTACACGCTGTGATAGGAAGCACCGCTCACGACGCTGGAAGGTATGCGCCCGCTGCAAGTTAGGCGCAGAGGGGTGAGAGCTTCGCTTTGGCCTTGGCGGCTTGGCGATTCCCGCGCAACGACTCTGACGTGACGGCTCACCCTCAGCGTGGGTCCAGCGCAATGACGTTGACGTCTCGCAGGCACGACTTATAAAAACTATGTGTGGCTGCCGGGACTCGCTACAATGGGTATGCAGTGAGATGAGCAGCGCACATGTCCCCTGAAGAAGCACGACTGGAAGCAGCCCAGAAAGACCTGGACCGTGTCAATGGCGTGCTCGCCAGCACGGAGACAAGGGCGTACAACCTGCTCACGTTCCTGGCGCTGTTCACCGCCGTCGTCGCGTTCCTGGGAACTGTCCTTTGGACAGGCTTCGACCACTACTACCCGCGGTTGCGACTCCTTAAAGGCTCCGCATATGCCACGGTCATGTTCGATACGCACGCCATCGCGTGGTGCATCCTCATTGGGATCGTGCTCTTTATCGTCAGCGCGGCTCTAGCGATCCTGTCCGCAAGCGATAGAGCGCGTGGTCCCGACGTGCAAGGGGGAACTCTTACGATAGCCGCGGAGGTGTGGGCGGCCCGCAAGACCACCTTTGCACTCATAAAGCGTGAGCATGCGGCCATGCTAGAATCTATCTCGGAAAGAAACGCCCCAACGGTGCTAGCCATCGCGTGGCATACCGTCAAATTCGTCGTCTCGTGGCGGGCACCCGCACCTAGATCAAGGCTCTATCATGCGAAGGTTGCGCGATTAGATCGGGAGACCTTCAAGGCACAGATGGCGGTCAAGGACCAGGCAGCCATCGAAGAAGAGGTTGTCAATCAAATCTATGACCATGCCGTCATCCTCCAGCAAAAGACGCGTATGCTGCGGCTGGTTGGTTGGTTGGCGGTCTCTCAACTCGCGCTGTTCGGCGTGTACGCCTACCTCGCAGCGAACGCAATATACTTCCTGACGAGGTAAGTGGAACGAACAGTGGCCCGTTATCTAGAGAGCCTCGGCATAGTAGAATGGCCCTTCAAGCGACGCACGACGTGGTCGACTCGCTGACCTTTTGTAGCCACGAGCGTTGCCGTGCGGATTAGCACAGCACACTCACCACGCGATAGCTTCCACCCGCGGCGACGACGCCCATGGTGACTTCGCCACCAATATCAACTTGCGTGGGAACTTACACCGCCAAAAGAGTCTCCACAAGCCCCTCGTCAGACAAGACGGCGCACGTGCGTCCTAATACCGGTATAATACTGGCACAAGGAGAACATCATGATACTCCAGAGCCTACCGGCGGGCATCCCTGTCGTTCCGAACGCCAGTCAGGTGCGCGGCACCCTAGCACGCGTCGCCCCCGAGCGCGACGGCTGCGGGTCGCTGTGGGAGATCGTCGTCGATGAGACGCGTGATGTCGATGGGATGCCAAATTTTGCGCAGCCCTATGTCGGCGCGACGATCCAGACCTACATCCACCCGCGCCTCGAGACCGATGTCCGGGAGAAGGACAGGGTGCAGGCGCGTGTCGCCTTCCGTGGCGATGCCCGTGGGGGTCGCTTTGTCTTGATCGACGACGACGTCCATAAGCTCTAGCCGAGACGCCTCGCCCTGCGCGACCGACGGCTACAGCCCTACACCGTGACCCGACAGGTGACCGTCGCAGTGGCGTCCACGATGCCTGTCACGCTCACGCCTTGTGGTCGCAGGCGCTGTGGGTCGAAGCCTGGCGCCGTGGCGGCGTCATAGCGCGTGGCGTTCGCATCGCCGGGATACGGGTCACCGGCGTCGCCGGTATTGCGCCCGAGTTCGAGGTCATGCCGTCCGTCCGCCTGCTCCAGCCCTACCAGGTAGGCCCCAGGACGCGTGTTGTCGCGCTGCGTCTCGTCGATCCGCCAGATCAGCAGGCCGCTCCCTGGCAAGGCGCTGTCGAATCCCGTGCGTTGCCGCGCCTCGATCAGGAGATAGTCGTTGGCAACCACGCCCCCTGTCCATAATCGATGCACCGCGCTCCTATCGTGCGCGACGAGTTGTAGTGCTGCCGCCCCTGTCGCGTTGGAGGGGGCGATCCAGCCCAAGCGCGCCTTCACCCACGCGCAGAAGTGGCCGGGCGTGCGTCCGCCGCCGTTCCAGCTACCCGTGCCCATCGCGCACCACTGCCCGACGCCGGTCGAGCGATACGTGGTGTCGTACAGGTCGGGCAACCCAAGCATATGACCGAATTCGTGGCAGAACACGCCGATCTGACCGTCTTCCGGCGTCGTGCAATACGCGTACGCCGTGACGCCGTTTGACACGAACGGCTGGGGGACATTCCATTGATGCGACCAGATCGTGGCTGCCCGTGCTGTCGGGTCGATGGCCGTTTCGGCGCCGCTCCCAGCGTGGACCACGAAGAGTCCGTCGACAAACAGATCGCCGTCGGCGTCGACGTCCTGGAAGTTGACCTGTTGCGCGGCGGCGGTGAGGGCATCCTCGACCAGCTTCTGCGTGTTCCGCGGGTACGCGCCCATGCCGCTTTGCCCATCTGCGTAGGAAGAGTAGGGCTGCGGCATGCGTAGCCACCCGCGGACCTGGCCGTCGACGTCTAGTTGCCCGTACGAGTTCTCCTGGTAGTAGTCACGCATGCTGCCCGTCGGATACGTCCCCCGCGAGAAGAGCATGTCCTGGACATCCGCCGGCGGGCGCACGCCCGGTTTGTCCACGAAATCGACCAACAGGACGAGGCAACGAAGGGCACCCATCATGGCGCGCTGCCGTGGCGCCAGGCTCGGGGCTGGTTGCAATCCCCGTGAGGTCGGCTCCGGCGGGTAGAAGACGCCTTCGTTCAGCCCCGGGATGTCGCGTGGCTCTCCCACCGGTGCGGCCGGGGATAGGCCGCGCCCTTGGACCGCTCCCGTCCCACCACGATCCGTCGCCGCCGCGTGTAGCGCGGCGAAGACCGCTGGCGCTGCCGCCACCGGCCGTGGACATCCCCCTGTACACCGAGGCATCACCCCTCCATCCTCTCATTCGTCGCTCACATTCCCCATACGCCAGCGCTCGTATCCACCTCGCGCATCGGTAGCATACCGCAGCGCACCGACCGCGACATCGTCCCCGCGCGGACAAGTGGATAAGACAGTGACAGGCCACCGATCGCCGGTCGGAGCTTGCCCCGACATCATGTCGATCCTTATCGCACCCACGTCCTTCGTGACGGCGGCGTGACGGCCATGGCGCCCAGAGCGCGGGCCGCCCTGGCAGACGCCCATTCTCCAGCCAATAGCCAAGGATAGGGGCAGTGCGGCGTATCGGCCCTTGTTCGATCTATCCTCCCGGTAGCGGCAGCAACGCATCGAGTGATATCTCTCCACCCTCCCGTGCGTGCGCGTCTCGCACGGCGCGCCGCAGCGCCCGGAGCTTCTCCCAGCTGCCATCGAGGCATCCCAGGAGCGCGTCGTCCTCTCCTCGCTCGATCACGGCCACGGTGCAGAGCCCTGCTCCGAGCAGGCGCAGGTAGTCGGCGCGCGCCAACCGATCGCCCGCTAGCAGGGCGAGATCGACCGCCGTGGCGGGCAGGCCGAGTTCGAGTTGCGTGAGCAGGCGTTCCTGCCGCGTCGCCAGGTCGAGGCTCGGATGCAGGAGGCTTGCAATGCGGATGACGGCCGGGAGCACGTCGCAGGTGCGCGCGCGCACCGCCCGGATCGCGCCGGCGGCCTCGCTCGCGCCCATGAACTGGGTCAGCGCGCGCTCGATCGTCGCCAACGGCTGGTCGGTCATCCAGAGCAAGCAGGCGACCGCCCGCTTCGCCCGCAACGTGGCCGTGTGCTCGTCGCGGACCGCGCGGCGGAGCTGTTGCAGCAGCGTGGTGGGGACGCCCTGCCGCGCCAGTTGCCGCGGCCACGCCTGCGGCTCCTTCGTGGTGCTCTTCTTGTTGATGGGGAACGGCGTGAGGTCGTCCAACTCCACGGCGAGCTGCGCGAGCGTCACGAGCGTCACGTCCGTGATCGCGGCCGGGGCCAACGGCCTGAGCGCGTCGATTAGGCGGGTAACCGTCTCGACCTCGACGCCGCCCTCCGCGGCCGCGCGGCCCAAGGGCGTCAGCGCGTAGCGGCCCTCCGCGGCGCGCTCCACCAGCCCATGCGCCTCCAGATTGGTGAGCGCGCGCATCAGGCTCTCGCGGTTCCACACCCAGCGCCCATTGGCTTGCCTCTGCTGGAAGGCGCCGAAGCTGCCTTCCAGAAAGGCGACGATGTCCTCGGCGTCCAACCCCTGCCCACCCGCCCGCGCGGCGGCCGCCAACACCTTGACGGCCAGCGACCGCGGGTCGGTCCCCTCGGCGAGAAAGCGCGACCGCACATCCTCTGGCGTGTTGCGGACGTATCCCGTCCACGCGTCGTGCTCCTCCTTCGGTGTCCGGGCGAGCAGGTACGATGTCCCACGCTGGCTCAAGCCCAAGCGCCCGGCGCGGCCCGCGATGTTCTTGTACTCAGCGACCGTATAGGGTTGGGGGCCGGGATGTTCCAGGCCAACGATGATGACGGCCTCGGCCGGCGTGTTGACGCCCATGGCCAGCGTCGTGGTCGCCACGATCACACGGATGGCCGCTCCCTGATCCCGGAAGCCCTCCTCGACGACACGGCGCTCCTCGCGGTCGAGGTCCGCGTTGTGGAAGGCCACGCCACTCGCAAGGACCGCGCGCAGGGCAGCCGATGCCCTCGATGGGTCACCCTCGGGGAGGGCGTCGAGCGCCGTCTGGGCCGGCGGCAGCGCGAGCGCCCGCGCGAGGTACTGCGCGACGCGCACAGTCTCACCTTTTGTCTCGCGGAAGACGATGACCTGCTTCCCCTCGCCGACGAGCTTGTGGAGGAGTGGGATCACCCAGTCCTGATTGCTGTCTGTGCGGCCCTCGCGGCGGATGCACGGCTCGACCCGCTCGACGCCGTCCGGATCGAGGTACCGGAAACTGCCGTTCGCCCGCAACACCCCTTCGTCGAGCGGGACAGGTCGCTCTGTGCGCCGCAAGAGGCGTGCGCCGAGCCAGCGTTCGAGGCCGTTGGTGTCACCGATCACCGCCGACAGCGCGATGAGCTGCGGCCCGGCCCCGTCCACCCCGCGCGCGCGTAGCGCGGTCAGCAGGAACTCCAGGTTCGCGCCGCGCGACGGGTCGGCGATCATCTGCACCTCGTCCACGACGATGGTCCCCACTTGGTCGAGGAGATAGGGGTTCCCGAGCACCAGGGCGGCGCATTTCTCGTACGTCATCAGGCACACGTCGTACTGCCCACGCATGAGGGCCGGGATGTCGTCGGCGATCTCGCCGGTCGCCCGGATGACACGCAGGCCGAACGGCTCGTAGGTGTGCACGAACTGCCGGTGCTTGTCGTTGACGAGCGCCTTGAGCGGCAGGAGGAAGAGGGCGCGCTGGCGCTCCAGGACGCCCCTGAGCGCCGCGAGTTCCCCGATCATCGTCTTGCCCGATGATGTCGGGGCCGAGACGACGAGGTGCGCGTCCTCCAGGAGGCCGAAGTCGTTGATGGCCTCCTGCTGGAGCGCGTTGAGTGACGGGATCGCGCCGCCCCACGCATCCAGGAGATCGGGGGGGAAACCATAGGGCGCGAGGCTCACGATATCGGCTGAGGCGGGCACGTGGTTGCGCTCGGGGAACGCGGCGCGATAGCGCGGGCCCGGGCGGAAGATCGGCCACGTGAGTGTGCCGTCGATCTGGCCACGCATCGTCGGCTGCTGCGTCTTCTTGAGGCGCGCCGCCGCCTCAGTCACCCGCGCGGAGACGTACTCGATCAGGCGATAGAGCGAGACCTTGCCCTCCTGACGCACCTCCTCCGCGCCCTGCAGCGCCTCCAGCAGGTAGTACGTGAACAGCCCATGCCGAAGCGAGGCGTTCTCCCAGGCTTCCTGCGTGGCCGTCGAGGCTGTCACGATCAAGCGCCCGTTGCCGGAGAGCTGGTCGAGCGCCTGAGCGGCCGACGCCATGCCGCGCGGCGCTGAGGCGACCTGCAGGACCTTCGCCCCCATCCCTCCCGAGAAGCAGCAGTCCAGCAACAGGATAACCTGGCGCGCGGGAATGCGATTGAGCCAGGCGCCGAGCGTGTCGAGCGGGATGGCCGTGGCCGCGAGGTCGAGGCCATCCGCGTCGTACGTCACCAGTTCGTGCGTCTCGCTCCCATGTCCCGAGAAGGCGATGACCACGACGTCGTCGGGCTGACTCATCGCGAGCCGATCGAAGGCCTCGGCGATAGCTGCACGCGTCGCCCGCTCGTCGACGAGCAATTCTCCCCCCTCGCCTAATGTGTCACTGAAGAGGGCATGGAGGGCGATCGCATCGCGCGTCGCGCAACTCAACCATTTGATAACGGGCGACGCATAGCGATCGACACCGACGAAGAGACCCCGAAACTGCATCTCATCTCCCCCTGCTCGACACAGGTCCCGCAGCGACGTGCTGTCGCACGGGGCAGCTTTATCACATAAAACGGGCGTGCATACGCCGCCAAGTCGTGCCTCATCGACGACGTGTCTCGTCACACCGGAGGTGCAGACCTCCCTCCGCAGCGCGCTCTACACTGTGGGAGCGGCGCTCAACCCCTCTCCGACGCGCCGATACGATGCAAGGCGGGTCCGCTGCGCCGCCACGCGGGCCACGGCCTGTCGGCGCCATGCATCGAGCTCCCGCATGACATCCGCGTTGACGTTATCGATCCACTGCTGGACGCCCCGTACCATGCCGTCGAAGCGCCCCCTGATCCCGGCCACGTCGGGCGTCGTCTCCTCGACCGTGAACCACAGGCTCGAGCCGACGATGTCGGCGCTTGGGACGACGAGGGTGTACGTCGACGGTGTCAGGTCGAACAACGCGGGCGAACCGTCGAACGGCACGACGAGGGTAAACCGCGCGGCCGGGACAAGGTGTGGCCCTCCGTCATGTGGGCACATAGTTGAAGGTATGGCCGCTGTCGATCTGGACCTGCTCGGGGCCGTCAATGCGCTCCTGCTCTCGGTGCAGCGTAACCGGCCGCGGGCCAAGGCGGGTAACGAGGTTGCTGATAACCTCGTCATCGGTCTGGCCGTCGAGCACCTCGGGCGTGAGGCGCTCGACGGCCGTATTCATATCGTGTGTTGCCTGATATAGATATGCTGAGGTCGTGCTGCGTGAGAACAACTGGTCCATGAGGTCTCCAATCTCGCACATAAGTTCTAGATTCGCGTAACTTCACTATACCATACACTGCTGTATTCACATACGTGATGAAGTATCCCTATCCAGGTGTAGGATTCCACGCGAAGTGCGCCCTGTTCGGATGCGTCAGCACTCAGAATCAGTGGTGGTGGGGAGCCAACGGGTCGGGTATCCTTGTCCTTCTCCTTTTATAGGGATGCATTGAGGAGGAGACGATGGGCTGCCCGTACTGCCAGGGTGATGCGACGCAGGAGGTGGAGCGGAGGACGGCGTTGGGCTACCGCCTGTTCCGCTGCCGGCCCTGCCGGCGGACCTTCAACGAGCGCACGGGCACACCCTTCAATCACCTGCAGGGCCCCACCGACATCGCGTTGCTCGTCGTCCTGTGGCGGCTGCGGTACAAGTTGAGCCTGCGTGACCTCGCCGAGATGTTTTTGACGCGCGGCTTCACCTTCACGCATGAGACGGTGCGGGAGGGGGAAGGGCGCTTCGCCCCGCTGCTGACCGAGCGCTTGCGCGCCTAGCGCCGGGGCAAAGCCGGCAAAAAGTGGCATGCGGACGAAACCTATGTGAAGGTGGACGGGCGCTGGTGTTACCTGTATCGGGCCATCGACGCCGACGGCAACCTCGTTGACTCTATGCTGAGCGAGACGCGGGACATGGACGCGGCCAAACGCTTCTTCCAGCGGGCGCGCACCGTTGTGGGTCACGCCCCGAGAAGGTGACCACGGACGGGCACGACGCCTATCCGCGCGCCATCCGTCAGACGTTGGGGCCGGAGGTCCAGCACCAGACCAGCCGGTCTATGAACAATTGGATGGAACAGGACCACCGGGGCGTCAAACAACGGTACTACCCCCTGCGTGGCTTCGGCTCGTTCGCGTCAGCGGCCCGCTTCTGCTCCGCTCACGACGAACTGCGCGACCATCTCCGCTCCCGCCAACACCTGAACGAGACGGTGCCCCTGGCCGATCAACGCCGCCTGTTCCAGGAGCGGTGGGACGAGGTGTGCGCGGTGCTCCAGGCTGCGTAGGGGGAGGTCGAGGAGGCAACACGGCGTGCCCATACCGGTATCGGCCCGATTGTGTTCCGAGTCCTGACGCATCCATCCAACGTGCTTACTGATGGATTAATCAGGGGTTATAGAGTTCGGCGCCGGACAGGTTACCGGATGTATTCGTCCCACCCACAACGAGGACTTTGCCGGATGGCAGCAAGGTCGCTGTGCCTCCAAAATGGCCCATGTGCATGCGTGCCGTCTCGACCCATTGACCAGTTTGGGGAACGTAGATTTCCGCGCTGGTGTCTTTATTGCCTCCTGTCACCAGGACATTGCCATTAGACAGTAGGATTGCCGTGTGTCCCGAGCGTGCCTCATGCATGGAGCCTGTTTCCGTCCAGGTGCGCGTGCGTACATGGTATAGCTCTGCGCTTGAGAGAAATCCATTGTTGCCGCCGCCTGCCACGAGGATCGTGTCATTGGGCAGGAGAGTTGCTGTGTGACTCCCGCGCAGCGTGATCATGGGCCGTGTGCCGCCCCAGGTCCCCGTCCGCGGGTCATAAATTTCGTCGCGGGTCGGGTTTGCAAACAATATCGGCTTGTCGCTTCCCCCGGCGACGAGCACCGTCCCGTTGGGGAGCAACGTGGCCGTGTGGCCCTCCCGTCTCGTTGTCATGCTGCCCGTGAACGTCCAATGATGCGTCCGCGGGTTGTACAGTTCCGCACTGGACAACCCGCCCGTCTCACCATCGCCCCCAGAGACAAGCACCAGTCCTGTCGCGAGCAACGTGGCCGTGCAGCCTTTACGCGCCGTGTGCATAGGACTGGTCGCCGCCCATCGTCGCGTGTGCGGGCTGTAGAGTTGTGCGCTTGGAGTCAGTAGCGCGCTGTTGACACTGCTGCAGACGACGAGGACCGTTCCGTCTGGCAGCAGCGTAGCCGTTTGACCGCTCACGGCCGCCACCAACGGAGCAGTCTTCGTCCAACGATCCGTCCGTGGATTGTAGATTTCGGCACTGCTGCTATTGAGGCCATTGGAGGTGAACTCACCAGTGAAGCCACCGGCAACCAGTATCGTGCCGTCCCGCAGTAGCGTCATCGATGTGTCGGAACGACGAGCGATCATGGGCGCAGTGGGTATCCACGTGCTCTGGGTGACTCCGATCATCAGTGACGCCTGATGCACTGTCCCCACTTGAAAGGAAACGAAGATTGTGAGGGCAAGGGTGTGTACATAGCACGAACATGACGTTAGATGACGGCGGAGAAACCCTTTTTTGTTACGATCGTTCATCATACTCACCCGTCCATTGAAGATTGCTCGGCCCCACCTGTCACCCTAGTACTTCATCATGTCATCACTTATGCGAGTGATCCACTATATCCATGGACCACGTCACAACCCCCTCATCCCTGAGTGAAACACGTAGCGCCGGACTATGTACACGGCGTAACTATTGATGGCTAGGAACAGCAAGATGAGCGGTAGTGCAAAGACCACACCCGGCGATGAAAGATCGCGGGTGACAAAAAGCTGCAGAAGAGCGCAGACTATGGTACCTATCAGAACGAGCGCATAGACGCCGACCAACCCTACAATGAAGGGCATGAGAGAACTCTTTCCCTGCGTCAAATAAAGTGCGCTTGCCCCAAGTAGACCCACAGCGATCAAGACGATGGGCCAAACAAGGGCAAGAACCAGCCCCGCACCGACCCCGTAATCGTCGTGTCCTGGCATATAGGGGTCCGTTGCACTCGGCCCTCCACCGATATTCAGCAGTGCAAGTGCAACGAAGATCGACCCCACCGCGAGCACCACGAGCGCGAGGACGGCAAGGCCGTCGGCGAGAAACTTTGTTAACATACGGGACTTTTTCCCCACACGCGCTCATGCCTGCCTACGAACCCTAGTGTACTGGCTTTCGGCCATAGGTCCCAGAGCCTGAGTACATCAGTTTCTTGTCGCCCTCGCTTCCATGTCTACCCGCAGGCTGTTAAGAATAGTACCGTCCTTGAAGGATTGATAGTACCTATATGTCTGGCAGTACTCGTTATTCTCGCCATCAAGACAGGGTAGATAGGTGCCCCAACCAGGTGACCGGGCTGGTGCATCAGTTCCGACCCTCACTCACCAAGTTGGACCGCGACGTGGACAATTTGCGCACATGGATAATCAATGACCAACTGGAGCACGCTGGGGGGATCCGGCGTCATGTCGTGGGCCATCACTGTACCTCTCAGGCGACCACATAGCCGTCGTGGGCGTCCGTGTGGTAGACGGCTGTCCTGGCTCCTTGGCTCATCCGAGACAGTTTTTCGTCTCGGATGA
>JAABUO010004348.1_pt1 | contig 16688 bp, 17 predicted proteins | sample 5559291 | NCBI WGS metagenome assembly JAABUO01 (sample SAMN10711878, study PRJNA513372) | rock metagenome | isolation source: Antarctica rocks | place: Antarctica: Victoria Land, Finger Mt sud | reverse complement strand
ATTTGCCTGGGAGCTGCACCTTGACAGGACGCTGTCCACAGTCCAGCCTGCCTTGCTGAGATCTGCCAGAGACTGAGGACGTGACAGGCCCTCTTCCATATGCTCTACTACTGTTGGCAGGCGGCTGATGCCTTGGCTGAAGGCCAAAGACAGTCTAGACTGGAGGTCATCAGTGCCTTCAGCAGTGTCTTGCGAACCCCAGGCTGCATCAGCATGGCCTGGCAGAAGCGCAGGGTCGATGGCAGATGCTGTGGCGGGGCTTGAAAGGGCTCTGGCCATTGGGATGTCAGTAAGGGAGACTGTTGACATGGCGTCGCCTTGCGAGGCATCATCAGCTGCGTTGGCTGCTTGCCGCAATGGAGAGGTGTCTTTGTCGGAGGCTGAGCTGCGCCACCAGTCCTTTCGATCTGCTTGTGAGCCAGACGGGCTTGAAGCCTGTCACAGGACAGACAGCCAATCTGAATTTCGTTTTGGCAAGTTCATGGTAGCCAGCAACAATGATGGCAGCCACTCGACAATGTCGCGCAGAAACAGCAGTCTCAAGCAGATGCAACACATAGACAGTCACAAGATTGAACTGTCATTGCTGGTGTCGATTTGTAGCCGCAGAGGCATGCCGGCTGCATACATCTCAAACACTGTTGCTGCGGCAGCAAAGACTGATACAGTTGCATGGCAAGAAATGGAAAAGCCAGCATGTTAGTTACGCGGGTATTTCTGTACCTGTCACCTGAGTGGCTGATGCTACCAAGTCTATGCAGAAACCTTGAGTTCAAGCCATGTACAGAGTTGTGAGTACACCAGCAATGAGAGTGCAGAACATCAGTGAACAAAGATTCTCACCAACATGGGGGACACAGACTGTGGCACAGACTGCATTCTGCGAATCTGACTGTTCTCCCGCTGCTTCTTGCCTCCACGCTTCCCACGCCTGGTCTTATTGGGTTTGGATGTCATATTGCTGGCATCGCTGGTCACGCTGCCATCCATGACAGTGTCTGTGTACATGCTGCTGACCAGGGAATCATCGTTGCTGCTGTCCTTGCTGCCAATAGCGATGGGTGCTGAGGCTGTCATGGATGAGGATCTGTACATGAAGTCTGTTGACTGGCTTGACATGTCAGCTCCTGAGCTGCTGCTGTAGCGCTTCATGTCAGACGTTGCTGGCTTTGGCGTCATTGAGATGCCTTGCATGGCTTTCTGTGCAGCTGAGGCAGCTGCGTTTGTGGTGCTCTCTGGCACTGGCGTGATAAAGCGTTGAGGCTCAGCATACCAGCCATACTTGAAGTAGCCTGGCTGAATGTCAAGCTTGCTGTGGGAGCCAGCAGGCTCACAGTCTCCACTGCCAATGCATAAGCAGGCATCTGGTCCTCGTGCTTGCCAGAGGCTGACACCTCCAGCTGACGCTCTTGTGGCGAGCACACGCACCTATAATTTGCAAGTTTGTCTGAAAGCATTGGTGAAGCACAATTGCTAAAAAGCGCCGTGTGCACTCTCTGTGGCTTACCTTCTGGCTGTCAAAGCAGAGAAAAGCGAAGTCACCCTTCAGTTTCGGTAGGAACGAAGTGCCGAGCGTCTGGTACAGCTCGCAAACGACCTCAGCGGCCTGCACACACACCACGGTTTCCACATATTGTTCTGCAGTACGGAAGCCTGAGAGCCGTGTAAGACCGCACAGAAGCGGCACAGCTCGAGCTACACTGCTCACGGTAAGTGGCGCGGCTTCTTTTATCTGGTTCAGCGTAGGTGTCGCATCTTGCTGGAGGCGTCGGACACAGTACTTGCGGACCAGATACGGGTAATTTTCAAGTCTCCTGCAAAATCACGTCATGAAGCTTGGCAGACTGTCCAGATATGGCTGTGATCCAAGGTTGCACCCTGTTCCGCTCACCCCTTGAATACAGCGAAGCACGCCTCTTGAGTAGTCACAGAAAGGTCAGGAGACGGTGAAAAGACGAGCCCGGCGCCTGGACAATGAATGTGACTGGCGTCTTGGCTTTGAAACGCGCCAACTGCAGACAGGCGTGAGGAGATCTCAGCTTTGGAGTTGTCTTTGCTCTGGTCAAAATGTATGGTCTTCGGGGGACAGATGCACAGAAAGCTGGCCCCCATTCTACGACGGAGGCCTGAGCTACATGGCGCGGACACCCGCAAAGCCGCTTGCCTGCCAACGAAGATAAAGCACAGAGAGATTGACGAGGACGACGCGGCGCGTATATGTACGGTACGGTCGCTCTGCGTGCAGCTCTGATACACGAGTTTGGTCAAACGTACCTGTAGGTTGCACGCATTGCATCGCCATATTGTGACCATGGTCGCTATCCAGGTGTACAAAATCAGCACAGCGAAAAATGACAAGCTTCCCAAGCACTCTGCGATTGCTCAAGAGCAAGAGATCAATCCAATTTGCTTTGCCTACGCTCGCGACATGCCGAAAAATGAGCAGAACTACACCTGGTACGTTGTAGGAGCATTTGACGCTGCTCACAATCGAGGACTTGGTGGTTGAAAAGGATGGAACAATGTTGTATCTGCCGGTAATACCCTGCCCAGACCAACTTGTTCTCAGCTGCTTGCGTATTAATATGTACGCATGCATACGTCTGGATGTTATACAGGAGTCCTTGTCCAGGCCGACCCTTCAGTTTGAGGACCTGAAAGCAATGGAAGCCGAGCCAGGTGCAGTCAGGATCAAGGCGCTAGCAATCTTGCCACCGCCGACGCAAGTCAACCCCTTGTAGATAAGCATGCACGCAGATGTCACGGAGTCGAGGTCGACCTCCTCAGTCTCCAAACATTGCCAACCACAGGCGGCGTCAGGAAAGGATATGTGCGTGCTCATGACAAGTCAGCTGGTTTGTTTGCAGATGATTTGTCCTTGCTTTGCTGGCAGATGCTTCTCGAGCAGATCAACTGGGAGCTTGCAAGGACAGTGCTTCAGAGAGAGAGAGTGTACCTAACGCAGCGCTTGCAGCTACCTCCGCAGTTCAGCAGACCAGTAGATCAGAAGAGCTGTTGTATACAGCTGCATATGTATTGCTGCAAGAAATACTCTACGCCTCAGTAACCGTTCAGCTCAAAACTATTCATCATGGCATGATTGGTGTCTTGGGTCATACAGGTTTTGGAGATGTATACTTGCCCTCAAGAAATTTGAACACATGTGGTTCAGCATTTCTGTATTGCTTGTAAGCTTAGATGGTCCTCTTCGTGCTCTGAGCTATGCTCAAGATTAGTTGCATGCTACTTGATCCCTGACCTATCAGAATGAACATTGGGCGTAAGTGTGGTGTTGAGCAAGCTGCTCAGCTGCAGATTGCATGCTGCCGTTGCTTTGATTGTAAACACCCTAGCTGTTGCATGTACAATACACTGCGCCTGCATGGCTGTTGGCATAGCGGCTGTAGCTGCGGTCTTTGCCGAACATGAGCACATGAGTAGCGTGCATGGTGCAGCCATATGGATGCATAATAGCATGCCATAGATATCAACATCAATACTGGTAATATTGCAAAGTTTTGGGCGCAGTGGCGTCCACCAAGACCATGATTCCACACCCGTGAAGACACAGATCATCATGTGTCAATGTGAGCCTGGGCCTGATATTGCTCATGCAAGTGGCATGCTGGCTTCGTCGCAATTATTACAGCTACGAAGGCCACACATGTCACGCATCCTAAGCTCATGAAGCCTGATCATGTATAGCAGCTGGCAGTTTGTAACAGCCTGTACAGAAATGCTGCTACAGGTTGATTGTGTGACCTGGCTTATTAACCAATGGACAGAGCAACTGCAGAAGTAACATCATTCAGCATTGCAAGAAGGTACAGTCAATGCATGTAGCTGTATTAAAGTTGTGATGGAACTCCTCTTCAAGCATGGAACTTCTTCGATTTTTTCAAGGCAAACTTCAAGAAGTCATTTGTTCCTGTCCACATTCATTCCTGACACAACATTCTGTCCAGTCAACGGCCATGTGCTGTCTATCCAATTGGCTTTGTGAAACACAGCTGACAACTGCCTGAATCACATGTGCTACTGATTATACACTTTGCAATGAAGACATTCTACACATGCTCCATATGTGGATCGGAATCCAGTACACCCGTGGACATATCAGAGATCTCAACAATCTCATCCCCTTCAAAATGCACAGCTAGATTGGATGCATTGAAGCCCCCCTGTCGTGAGAAGCTGCCAGCATCTGAGATCCAGCTGGACTCTGAGCCCTCAGGATACAGCTCTCCATGCGCAGAGTGACCTCCTCCACTCTCTAAGGATGCTGTACGTCTCTGCACAGGCAACATAACACTTGAACCACGACGCAGGCAGCAGAATGTGAATGATTTCCACATGAGACATTTGGGAATTGTGTTCAAATTGTTATACTTAGAACAGGTTTGCAAGACTATTGCAGACATATGTAGTCGACACTAACATGCATGCGGTGTGCATCATATTCATTGTGATCCAGTCTGCAGCAAATTTACACAGATGTTATGCTGGTGTATAGTGTGGCAAAGCGCAGCTCACGGCCCTGACTCGCAACAGAAGAGCAGTGCGGGCACACAAAGCACATGTAATGTCACAGGTCTTGTTGCACATGGCCAAAATGTTGCAACAGCCTCTTGTACTGCATCTCAAAACATCATCCAAGTCACAAGTCAGAGCCTGACATTTGCAAGGTGCAGGTTGTTTCTGCACAAGCTGAGTGTCACTTACATGAGAATAGCGCCTCAATGCTGTTGATCCTGCAAACCTGTCACCATACATGGCCTGCTGCTGTTCCTGGGCCCCCAGATTGGTGCTGGTCAGCCTGGTAGGGTCCAGATAGGCTGCCTGATTAAGGGCTGACAGCCTACTGCCAGCTGGCACTGATTGAGTAGCTGCAAGGGGCAGCTGGGCTCTGGCAGGTCGCTGGTGAATGCCCTGCCCTAGGCGGCTGGTGGGGGCAGGGCCTCCCGGAAGGCCTTGCAGATCTGGGGGTAAGCTGATTGTATGCTGAGGCCCTGCACGTGATCTACTAGTCAGTACAGCTCCTGTGGTTCTATATGAAGAGAAGTACCTAAAACATCAGAAAATGCAGCAAACATAAGACATGGTTGCTTGTGTCAACAATTGCATTCAGAACTGGTTTGGAAGAAACCCAAATGGCTGAGCATGCAGCCAAGCAGTACCAAGTGCAGACATGTGTATTGCATGAATGAAAGCATTGCATACACACCATTAACATAGCGTTGAATGATGTGTATGTGTGACTTATGGTAGACCCTGAATGCACCTTCATGCCCAGTCCGATCTCTGCGTAACATATGGTCAAGTCATGTGAGGCAACCACACCAGCCAAGGAAACTGCTCCACATCCATAACCTAAGCGTTGCTGAAAGCAAAGCAAGGCATGAACGTTGAATCCTGATCTGTCATGATCTGTCATCACAAACACTCAAGCCCACACCACAAAACCAAGATGCTAAGCAGTATGACGCAGTACTTATTCACTGACCTATGCTCTCACTAGAGGGTAAGCTAGGAGTGGGTGCTTGCATCTGCATCTGCAGGGCTCGGCTTGACAACGTCCTGGAGCCCTCTAGGGAACCAAAGCGGTTACTGGCATCTCTGAACTGGTTGTGCCGGCCTGACACAAACAGCTGAGCCACCTCACGGGCGTACACCGTGTTGGGGGTGGCCACATCTGAGCCTGAGTCATCTGCTGAGTCGCTGGCTGCAACCTGCAAGCCAGATACCAGATTCCAAACTGGTTACATGGCTGTGATCTTCAGTATGAGCTGCCTAGAACTCGAAAGAACAAAAGAAGCAAAGTGTATGCCTTTGGGTTGTCAGGATAGGAGCCTTGTGACGCAGCGGCCCAGAAGACACATGGGAACTAAGCTTTGTAACTTTGCATGCAACGCCTTCTGCTTGCGTAAGGGCGCGCCAGTTCCTGGTTCAGGCAAGTTTCACGTCAAGCCCAGACAGAGACGAGGTGCATGGTGACTGCATCTGACAGTGGAAGGGAGACACAGCAACAAGTATGGACCCCATCATGTCAAGTGTGGCCTCTGACAATGAGGGAAGCCTAATCACATGAAGTGCATGATAGTGGCCACCCCATGTGCACAATGTGTGAATGCGCATTTGCAGGTCAAATGTGTTGTGTCGTTGGTGCGTGCTTTTGCAGGTGTCTTACAGGTGAGGTGACTTCCACCCTTAGCCGCTTCTGCAGTGCCTCTAGGCCGGCAGGCTCCTGTGAGGAGGGAATCTGGAGGGGCTGTGTCACACCACTCCAGTCCCCCCGTCTCCCCCCAGCCCCCTCACCCCCCCTGCTGTGGCCTTGTGGCCATTCCAAACTCCCCAGAGTCACTGACTTGTGATGCCGAGATGGGATTCTGGCCACCTGCTGTCAGTTGCATGTTCTTACGCTTACGTTCTTCAAATTGTGATGCGTGTGACAGCACTGCTCAGACATTGCTGATGCACAGATGCGCAGTAGCATGTAGAATTCTAGATTCACGCAATGTATATGTCTACAAATGCTCTAGTGCACTGCACATGTCATGTCAGAGGTAACAGCCACAACACAATGCAAACACAGGTAGCATGAGCTCTCAATCGCTGTTTTTGTCTTTGATTTTGCACCTGCTGCTGTTGCATGTAGTTGGCAAAGACAGGGGACATAGATGCTGAATCCAGGGAGTGATGAGGGGACAGGTCTGAGTGGGAGTGCTGCAGCGTGGGGGACCCCGAGTGCTCCCTGCTTCTACCCCCAGCATCCTGGAACTCTGAACCTAAGGGATACACACATTTTGCTGAACACATGCAAAAGGATGAAAGGCAGAAGAACCAGCACACACAGCAAGCATGCACGTCAAGCAAGGGTCAACAGCAACTCATATTTGCGCAGTATGTACATGCATGTGCACGTGAACATGTTGATATGGCACTGTGTATACACAAGTCACATTCCAGGCTGCCGCCTGAGGAAGCTGCCTTTATGATTGCCAAAAGGCACAGACTTTTCTTTTCGTTTCACACAAGGGGTGGCTACCTGACGCGTTGTGGCTATCAGGCGAGTCTTCTCCCTCAGAGGCAGACCGGTGCTTGTTGAGTCTAGAGGCAGGTACCCTCACAGGTGGGGGCCCACTGCGTCCCAGCTCTGGGTACGCCTCTGCAGTGGGAAAACAGCCATGCGGGTGGATTGATCGGCAATCATGCTTCAGAAAGCGTCATTCAAATGAGGTAGGCATCACAAATACGCAGCGCCTGCTGAATGGGGAAGAGTGACAGCAACTGGTACTGGGAAACAATATAGAAGAAGCAAGAGAAGAAGATAGGAGGCTATTTCTTGGTGAGAGGGTATGCTTGTATCCCTGCCTCTCATCAGTAGTCGTTCCAAACCAACAGCAACAGCAAGACTACAGGCTTGCAGGAAGTTGGTGAGGAAGTGATGTACCAAAAGTGGACGATGGGTCTTGCAATGACCCCACCCCAGCCAGGGGGGTTGTTGGGCAGCTGTCCCTCCTGAACCCACTCCTAGATAGCAGCGACATGGTCCTCCTGCCAGGTTCAGCCCTGGGGCTGTCCTGCCCAGCCCTTACGCCCCGTACCCTGTTGATCACGGCCTGGGCCAGACCCCCCATGGAACCTAGGGGGGAGGGTACATAGGCCTGGGCAGGGGTCTCCCCTGGGACAAGCTGACTGTTGTGGCTTCTGACCATTTCCAGTTCACGTGGGGAGGGCAGGATGATTGTGGACCCTGCCCTGCCGGCGGCTGGGTCACTGGCCCCTGTGGGCCTCACATCTCCCCCACGTGAAGAAGAACGGGAGATCATGCCAAAGAGAGCTGCATGCAATAGAGGGTTGTGATTAAGATATTTGAGCAAGGTGAATGGAGGCAGTATCTTTTGGAGCGTAAAAGCAGTCTTGTGATGCCTTCTGATGCCAGCAAAGTATGGTATTGGTGCACACCTGACATAGCCAATCCACAGCAAACCTTCCATGTGGGGTGTTTGCTGCTAGCCCTAGCGTTAGATAAGGTACCTCTGACTAATCTCGAGCCAATCGCTTGACCGCCTTTTTGGCTGCCGCACAGGCCAGAGCATGCGGGAGAGCATGGTCGTAGGAACAGGTCATGGTCTAAAGACTCACATGTGAGGCGTTTGCTGTTGGCCCTTGCAGCAATGATAAGGCTCCTAGCGGGACTGTCCTCTCCAGAAACAAAGCTGGCACCCATCTTGAGACGCTTCAGACTGGCATCACCCGGCACCCTCTCTGCATTGCTGGCCAGCTCAAAGGTGCGCCCTGATAGGGACGCTGGCAGTACCTGGAAGATAAGCTTGGGATCATCCAGCCCCTGCAGCCAACCACATGGGTCAAATTACTAAGTGCTTGCTACAGGAGGACAATTCAATGGTCAATCCGTACCAGCGGCAACAGCACATGGGTCAATTTGTTTCTAGGAGCATGCTCCAGAAGAATCAGTCCCAGGGTCAACCTGTACCTAATGTAAGCGCATGTGGATCAAGCTTCACCTGTGAGGGACACATGCGAAACACAGAAGCGAGCGTGGGGCATTCACCTCCCAATCTCGATTGGGCAATCATTCAGCGTCTCTAGGCATGCCACACAGATGATCTGGCATGGTGACAGGAGCTGCAGTATGTATGAAACTTCCATGTGAGAGGGACAGTTCTCAGCAGCTTGAGATATACTGACTAGTGAACGACTAATGAAATGACTGATGAATGACTGATGGATGAATCATGGCTTGGGCCTTACTGACTGGTGAAAGAAGATCCTACGGGGGTAACAGCAGCGTCTGGACAACAGTCTTGGGGAGGTTTTGTGATGAGACAGAGTGCTGTGCATCTGTGCTTAGCAACACAAGGGTGCTGCATGCAACACCTCAAAGTCGTGAGTCCAAGAGCACACTATTACTCTGACCATCTGTCTTTGCTGCACCTTGTGACAGAAGCAGCAACACCATGATGTGCATAGGGCTTGCTGCACAGTTTTGCCCTTCAAGCACCTCCTATGCATGCAACTGCAGAACAGCAGTGCAAGGTAATGTACACTTGCCTTAATGGGATACTTGCCCAGCTGCACCACTTCCACAGCTTCATAGTCACTGTCCCCTTGCACCATGCTAGGCTGCTGTGGCAGCAGGGCAGTTAGCTCATCCTTATGTAACAGCTCAGGGCCAAACCCCTGGAAGCCCTCCAGCAGTACCTGCCCTGGAGCTGCCAGCGCCATCACCCTAGCTGCCAGGTTCGGCAAATTTCCAAAATAGTCAGCACGCCCTACACAGGTAATGAAGCATGCTGTCATTGCAGTTGTGCCCTAGAATTGCGGGATGGTTCCAGGCACAGAATGGCACTCACACATTTCATTCACACAGGATGTCACAGTTGGGGCACCTGTGTTCAAGGGCTTCTTGTACGAGGGGCGCCCCCAGGACATGCCCATGCGCACTCTGAGCCCCCGCCAGAGCAGGGCCCCAGTGTTGGGGTCTCGGGTGGGTTGGCAGTCGCACCACTGCAGCAATGTCTCTGGCCAGTTCATGCCCAGCAAAGCCTTCTGCACTGCAGCACTCCACCTCACTGCCTCCTCAAGCCGCCTGCACACATGGACAGACTCACAAAGAGAGCCAGGGACATCCAAGACCGGCTGCAAAAATAGTGTCTTGCGAATTGAATCACCCTGATAAGATTCTTGGGAAACTTCTAGCGTTTGCTAACATTGTTATGCTTGTTGTCACTCGCAGGATGCATCTGCAAGCATGACAGTGCTTGGACACACAAAGACATCACACACCAACACACAGACAGACAAACCTAGGTGTGCACACAGCAGGGCAGCTACGCGCACATTAGATGAGTGACGATGAGTCATACCTGAAGCTGAGGGTGAACTTGCCGCTCTCAGGCTCCTTGCACTCATAGCCGCTGTACTTTGGCAGCAGGCGCCGCACCAGCTTGGTGTACTTGCCCACACCAACATTGAAGGCTGTGATGACTCTGAGGATGGTGTCATCACTGACAGGGGAGCTGGCCTGCTCTGCATCCCTCACCTCCCTGGGCTTGGCTACCTGTACCCAGCAGGTGACATCACAACCTTTGCCGACAGGCTATCACAACAAGCAAAGTCACAAAGGGTTGTTGAGCCAGCCTGCTTGGCACCTCTCACTCTCCTTGGCTGTGCTACATGGGACACATCGGTACTTTTTATGTCTGGCTTGATGTGATGATGCGTACAGCATTGTGACAGAGCAACAGTTGACCCTAGAAGACTGTTTTAACAGGGAGGCTCTGCTACATGTATTCTGTGCCCTGGCTAATCTGCTTATACTGCATGACATGTAAGAATTCAACAGTTTCTGTGCATACATGTCTACAAAACTTATGTCCAGCACAGAAACCCACTTGCGACACATCTACAGCAGACATACGGCAGCAAAGGCAGCATCACATCGTGTCATCACTGCTACATGCAGATTACTTGTCGACACACGCATATGCTCATTCTGTCTTGCAACTCAAGTCTTAACAAGCACGAAGGCCAGAATTGTACCTTGACAAAGACGATGGCCATGTTTTCATTGGGTTCAGGGCTATCTCGGTACCCAGGCTCCAGCTGAAGAAGCGTGTTCAAGGGGTCAAAGTTGCGCTTGGCCAGCAGGCTGGGCATGACCTCCATCAGCAGCACTGCCTGCTCAAAGTCTGCATCTATGCTGTGGCTGCCTAAGCTGATGATCTGCAGTGCAGGTACAGCTATTCAGTAGAACACATCAGCAGCACTGCCTGCTCAAAGATTGCATCTATGCTGTGGCTGCTTAAGCTGATGATCTGCAGCGCAGGTTTAGGTATTCAGTATACTACAACAACAGCACTGCCTGCTCAAAGTCTGCATCTATGCTAGGGGTGCCTAAGCTAATGATCTGCAGTGCAGGGCATGTACAGCGGATCACATCATATCCTGCTTGTTGGTCGCAAAAGCCTGAGGTACAGCGCATGTATAGCTGTTCAGCAGACCATATCAGATCTGCTTGTTGATGGCAGATGTGTGATCTGCAGTGCAGGTACAGTTGTTCAGCAGACCACATCAGATTCTGCCTGTTGATAGCAGAGTTGTTCTTCAGTAGGGCAAGGTAGGATTGCTCTGTACCAACGCAGTGATAACCCAGGCCCAGGATCTACAATGCACGTACAGCTAATTGCCTAATCCCACCACAAGTCACTCGTTGCCTGTGCAGTCAAAGTTGTTTCAGCAGGCTAGAGTGCGTATGACTGCTCATTTGCAGGTCCAGAACCTTGGGATGACCGCCCAATGCTGATGATCTGTAGAGTTGTGCTTTGTTAGACCTGACAACTCTGGTCTCGGCTCTGCGATGATCCGTCTCAAATGGTGTCAGAACTGACAGTAATACACTTTTGTGACAGGCATCTCAGCAGGCAAAGCAGGCCACCTGGGATTGACCAGGAATCTGGTCCTGGATGGAGGCCCAGGCCGTCTCACTCAGAACAACCTGGCCGCCATGGATGACCTTGCTGAGGCGGCGAGCAAACTTTTCGCCTTCGCCTTGATATACCACAGCATCATCACGCTGACTCAGCATGGGCCCTGCTGCATGCACCTCCACCCTGCACCCCAGCATTGTGTTTCTAACATCACTGAAGAAAAGGAAAGACTACACCTTTCGGCGTCAATTCAATGAGAAGCCAAGTAATATACCGGGCTGCCCAGGGAACATCACTGAACACACTCCTTCATCACAAGGGTTTGGCACCATGCACTTTGTCTTTCCTCATTTGACAAACCACGGAGGGTCAAGGCGTACCCAGCATTACCAACACTGACTGTATTTCTGCCACCACAAGCGTCTGGCGTCATGTGTCTTTTTTCCTTGTCTTGTGCAGTGACATAAAAGGAGGTGGACAGGATGTGGAGTGATGATGCTCATAGAACAAGCTTAGCGTGGTATGTATATTGTAGTTCTGCAGATCCAAGACATACTGGGGAAAATGTCCTCAAAAAGTGAAGGGGAAAAAAAGAAATCCCGAATTCATAGTGCATCCCACGTGAACACCTCATCAGGAGGAGACAGCAGAAGTACTTGGCAGGATGCACAGTATGCTAACTCCTGACCCATTCCAACTGCTAAATTTGGCATCAGCAAGACAACCAGAAAGGCCAAGACTCACTCACACTCATCAGTCTTGTGCGCAAACTTGGAACAGTAAGACAACTTCAAAGAGCCAAGACTCTCAGTCATCAATCACATGCACATACTTGGCACAGCAAGACAACCCAAAGAACTCATAGTCCCCAGTTTCATGCACAGACTTCACACAGCAAGGCAACTCAAAGAGCCAAGACTCACTCACAGTCATCAGTCTATGGTGCTAATATGGCACAGTGAGACAACCCAAAGAGCTACAACTCACTCAGATTCATCAGACATGTGTACAAGCTTGGCACAGCAAGACAACCCAGAGAGCCAAGGATTGTGACTCATTAACAGTCTCATGCACAAAGTTGGCACAGGTAACCCCAAGGGGTCAAGAACGAGTCACAATCATCAGCTGCATGCTTAACATTGGCAGAGCAAGGCAACCCAGAGAGCTGAGACGCTCTCATAATCGTCAGTCTCATGTACAAGCTTGGCACAGCAAGGCAAACACAAGGGGCCAAGAACGAGTCACAACCATCAGCTGCATGCTTAACATTGGCAGAGCAAGGCAACTCAGAGAGCCAAGACTTGCTCATAGTCATCAGTCTCATGTACAGCCATGGCGACCCTGGGGCCTCTGAACAGCAGGCGCCCATCAGGCGTGTGCTCTATGGATCCACACATGTCCAACGCCTCAGGGGGCCATCTGTGATACAGCACATTGGTCTGTGCCGCATGGCAGAACCTGACTGCATCCACCGTTTTGGCAAAGGTCAGCATGCACCGTCCCTGCAGCACAACACAGACACTCCATCACGCTCATTTCAGCTGTGATTTTTCAGTTTTGGCAGAAATAAACATCTTGTTGGGTAGAAGCTCGTTTCGCTTTGTACAAACATACAAAGATTTTGAGGAAGGAGCCAAAACCAGTCAGCCTTGCCCCAGTCACAAAGCCTGTTTGCACTATTGCGGGTGATTCGTGCTGCACTGCATTCCAAGTGGCATGTAACATGATGTCTTCAACGCTTCAGCGTCTAATCTCGGCAGATGGCTGTAAGCCCTGTTCCTGCACTACAGCAAAGGCTTTTTGCAAGCGCATGCACACAACTCCAAGTGAGAGTCTCGGTGCGTACACTGTTCCATGAGAAATTTCCCACCGTGGACTTCGGCAAATACTGTGTCTGAGTGTGAGGATCAAGGACTATGAGAAGCACTGTCTCTGACTATGAAAAACACTGTGAGTTCTGTTCTGTCCTGAGATAGGTGTCACGAGCCCTAGTGACCATACCTCATCAATGTTGACAGTAAAGATGTAGCCCTCAAACTGCTGAGCCACCATAGCAATGATCTGGTACAGGGCATTCGCAACAGCCCTGGGCAGGCGTGAGGAGCCCTTCGGCAGGAACAGGCGCACGGCCACAAAGGTCAACAGCTCCTGTACCGTCACAAACATGAGTTCAAAGATAAAGATGCAAAATGGCCAGAGAACAGATGAAAGACAATTATTCCGGTGTGAACCGCCTCTGGGACAGCAGTCGAGCACTGACAGTCACTTAAGGCAACAGGATCATTAGCAAGATTGTCATCATCATAATTATGTGCTTTCTAGTAGGGCTGCAGGGCCGCCTAAGTACGTGTAGACAATATGAGTTGTCTCCAGGCAATTCTGTGTTAGACATGAGCAACAGAAAGGTCGCTGGACAGTAAGGATGCATGCATTGGTCAATGACCAGACCATTTTGTATAATACAAAAGGTGGCTGTCAAGGAGACCAAGTTGACATGTGCAAACTGGAAGGAGCGAGACTGGTGATGGGACCTGTGTCCCTTGCACCTGGGCAAAGGTGAGGCATACCCTTGGGGGTCGCGGCTCTGGTGGGGGTGCAATGTTGAGCCCCCACCCCTGCTCCACAAACTCAATCTTGCGTGGTGTATGGAACTTGCGGTTGATGGGTCGCCCAAGCTGATGACTCACCTGCAGCGACATGTTACTGACATGAATTTGTTCAACATGCTTTTGTCTGATGATTGAATCATTGTCAACACCTATCCAAAATTCAACTGCTTAAGTGCTCATCCCAACAGCCAAACTCACACCAGTTCCATCTGCAAGTCGGACAGCACCACGGACCTAGGCGGCGTTGATGATGACTAACAAGCAATATTGACCTGGCAGATCCAGGGGTCCTTTTGCAGACCTAAGCGCTCACCTGAACAGGAAAGCTAGCAGGACATACATGATCAATGTGTGTTCACCCAAGTGACAAGCTGTACATGGAACAGGGGTGGGGGCTGATGGACGTACATCAAGACAGTGCCCCAAGACGCACAAGCTCATATGCAGAGGTACAAGCTCCAGCTCATACATGCACAGCTGCTCAGTATGCAAAACACAGTTTTGCACAACCTCAGACTGCACTTGAGCACAGGTCCGTATCATGACTGTGATGTTGAGCAACTGACCTGACAGGATCCCAGGAGGTTGTGCAAGCGCAGCTGCTCAACATGCAACACATAGCTTTGCATGAATCCATGTTCCAAAACCTACTGCACACAATTCATCACCACGAGCCTGATGAGTTGGACTGTTCTGTCACCCTGTCTGTGCAGCTGTGTGTGTTGCCAGTCTGTCCAAACTTTGCTTGGGTGATTTGCCAAAGCCCCTGTTTTGGTGGAGGGGTGGAGCCATCGCAAGGCTGCCTGCAGAGCTTTCTGTAGAGACCTACCTGGTAGATCCAGAGGGGTGCAGGCCAGGCTTCCAGCTTATACATGCCCAGCTGCTCCACCTGGGGGAAGCCGGCATCGCACATACTGTGCCTCAGATTCAGCCAGGCATCATGACTCAACAGCACCTGACCCCCATCTGCAGCATCCCCCAGCTCCTGTGCTAAAGCAAAGCCTGGGCCGCTGAACACTCTGTGCTTGGTCACCAGGTGCAGCCTGCAGCAACAAGAAATCAGCAAATCAGCTCTGTGTCGATGCACTGATTCTGACCAAACTGATTTTGGCAGTGAGCCTTCTCAGAGATCTGCCTTCTCAGAGATCTGCCTGTGTCCCATGTCCACGATAACTTTCCTGTACATTTCAAAACTTTCCAGGTCTATACATCATGAAATTCTATGTTATCTTGAATCCCTCAAACTCCTTGCTAGCATGCAAGCTGTATGTAAAATTCTATGTTATCTTGAACACATACTTCTTGGTCTTGTACTAGTGATTCGTTGTAGTTCTGTCCCACCTTGTCCTTTTACACACCATTGGTGTTCCCATACATCACAGAATATGCTTTTGCTACTGGTGCTGTGTCCTAGTGTGTATGCTAGTGCAAAAGCCTGGTCTTCACTGAAGTCTGGTGCTGCGTCACACCGAAAGCTGCAGCTCTGTAAGTCGGAGCTCAGCCAGAGCCGATACGCGCAACATGAGAGACAATCACTGCCATGACAGCGACATGACTTTTTGCAGCTCTGTCTGCAACAGTCCAGATGAAATCCGGTAGGCTTCTGTGCTAACACATGAACACAAATTTGATGAAAGGCAATGAGGAAGGCAGGAAAAGGCTTTCCCAGAGGGCAAACCTGTTGGCAACTGTGCCTTCAACGGCCCAATGAATGCCCATACGTACCCGAGGCCCTCGGAACACCTTCTCGCCTTTGTCATCCTTCTCCTACAGCACAGCTTCAGCATGTGAGCCTGTTTTGCTTGCTCTTGCTCACACGCATGGACGTTATGTGGAATTGCCTACTCACAGGCGAATGCTGCAAGTTGTGCCAAATCTAACCAGCAAAAAAATGAAGCCGTGGCCTCAGATAGCTTCATGCACTAACAGACTCAGGGTCATTCTACCTGAACCATTGGGAGAGGTCCTTCAACAGTCTAAGGTCAGCATGCTGTCAAGGCAGCTGAAATCTCAGTGACACAATGACAATCCTTGAAGTCAGATTGAGCCAATCAAATGGAGTTGACATTCATTCATGCGATCATTCATGCAACACAGAAGAACACCTCAATGACACGTAAAAAGGTGGATTGCTAAGGCCTGAATCGGACTGGACAAGCCCAGATATGCACACTCATGCACTCACATGAGCAATCCCTGCGCAAGGGCCATGCTAATCCTCTCTGTATCATTCCAAACTTACCAGATGTGACCAAAGTCACAGGGTTGAGGGTTAGGATTCAGCAATGAGTGTGCAGAAGACTGACATCACCTGACCACAAGCCGGCAGCTTGAGCACATCTTTGGGCCAGTCTGAGTCCAGCAGACGCACTTGGGTCTCCATGGCCACTTGCACAGCTGCGGCCACAGAGGTGAAAGCGATGTGGAAGGAGTCCCCTTCCGTGTTGATTTCGTAGCCATTGAACTTGGCTATGCCCTCGTGCAGCAGCTGCAAGCACGACATGCAGTTCAGCAAGCAGCCCTGCAGCCCCCTGTTCATGAGCAAAGTGTGTGTGGTTATGCCCTCATGCAGCAGCTGCAAGCACGACATGCAGTTCATCAAGCAGCCCTGCAACCTGCTGTTCAT
>JAABUO010004345.1_pt1 | contig 16695 bp, 27 predicted proteins | sample 5559291 | NCBI WGS metagenome assembly JAABUO01 (sample SAMN10711878, study PRJNA513372) | rock metagenome | isolation source: Antarctica rocks | place: Antarctica: Victoria Land, Finger Mt sud | reverse complement strand
GCTACCTTGCTTCAGTACGTACAATGGGTTTCATGCAGCATCTGGATACTGCAATATGTCATGACTGTCACTGCACACGCCATTGACACGCAACTGCAGCTGCGTTGCAGCATCACTGTGCTGTCTTCCTGTTGGCAGCAACTGTTACTTGCACACACGCACGTTGTAGCTGCTTGTCCACACTGTGACTTGGAGTTCATTCAGGTTGCATGCCATGCTTTGCCTTGGGCTTTTATGGCAAACCAACAGGGTGTTGTCTTGTATGCTGCTACAAGATGTACCTGCATCCGTTTTGTTGGCCCTGTGCATACTTGCAACGTGAGGGCTTGCACACACATTTGCAGGCTGGTCGGGATGTGGCCAAAAAGCAGTCTGAGCTTGCTGATAAGGCACAAATGGTGAAGGAGCTAGATGCCGCAAGGTTTGGATGTCTGTCACCCCTTGTGGCTGTTGTTGCTTGGCTGTCAAGCTCCTAGGAGAATGATCCTCCTGCAACAGTGTGGCCTTGTGTTTAGAAACTGCAGTTTGTTTTGTGTGGGGACAGAAGTGTTGGTTCAGGATAACAGTGTTTGCACTGCATAGCCAACACATCATTCACCAGCTATGTACATTGCAACTTAGTGTTATTCACCTTCATTGGTAACATGACATCATTTTGCCTACATTACAGGGATGTCTTAGCAAGGCAGAAGAAGGAAGCTGAGCACCATGCTGCCAAGCTACAGGATGAGTACACACTCCTCATGGCTGCTGCAAGGGACGAGGGCCCTGCCGGCCATTTGCTAGACTTGCAGTCCAAGCTTGCTGCCCACCAAACGCAGTGCATTGCCGTAAGACTCATCTCACCTTGCCTAATTGTAAATGCCTACTGAAAGCCAGCAGTCAACACTACATGCTGCTGCAGTGGGGCACCAACTGCTGGCCTTCTGCTAGCACTCAACCGTGCAGCAAACAGCAGCAGGTTTCATATCAACTGGTACAGTTGCAAACTGCCTGGCTGGCACTTGCTGTTACATGCTGCTTGTCGTCTCCATCTGCTCCTGTCTTTTGGTTGCTACTCAAAGCCTGCAGTGTTTGCGGCCACAGACCACACACTGCCGGCAGTCTTGGCCCAAAGCCTGTCACATTTATAAAAGCATGCCTGGTGCTAGATGCATGGCGAAAGCTGCAATGCAATGTGCAGGCTGCAGAGGGGCAGCAGAAGGCTGACAAGGCAGAGAAGGCAGCCTCACGCCGCCTGGCCCTGCTAAGCACCAACTTGGCACCAGTCTCCAGTGACCTTGCTGCAGGTCTGTCATGCCTCACCCTTTGTGCTTCACTACATGAGTCTCTGGCATCACCTCTTTTGCGTTGTGTGCTTCTGGACTGATTTGCAGTTTCAGACAGCTTCATGTGCAAGGAAGCTTCAACTGCAGCATCAAAACATGAGGGCACATTGGCCAGAGAGTTGAGAGTGCTGTTGTCACAACATGGGAGACATGCTGCAGTCGGTGTCATGCAAGGTGCCGATTTGCCATGTATAGTAGAACATGCAGAAATTCATGCTTGGAAAAATCTCACAGTCATTTTTGCTTGCATAGAGGCAGCAGCGCAGGGAGCAAAGACTGTGCAGATGCAGCAGCAGGTTGCACAGCTGGAGGCTCACCTGCAAGATGCCTCAGCTGGGCAGAAGGCTGCCTCTGACCGCCTCGACAACTGCAAGACCCAACTCAGCCATTGCAAAAGGTGACCTGACCTGCAGCCTGATGGTATGCATGTCTGAGCACACGTCTGCAGCAGTGACTGTTTGCCCATATGTGCCAGCTACTGTGCATGATGTGTGTTGCCGCTGTGCGAAGCATGCTTGAAAACAGATGGCTGCTGTGTTGCGTGCGTCATCAACGCACCACAGCTTGACTGCGCTGTAATGTGTGGTCTGCAGAGCGTATGATGCTGCTGCTGACAAGGCCAAAGAGCTGCAAGTTGAGCTTGAGCAGGTGCAAGAGAGTTTGCAAGCAGACAGGGTGAAGCAGCGCAGCATCAGCCAGGTGCTGGCAGCAATGCAATGCCACGCAGCTCATCAGCCTGCACATCTTTCTTGCAATGGCAGTAGCACAGCAGCTTCCTCAGGTGAGGGTACTTCCCTTTGGTATGCATAATGGTCAAGCAGCATCTGTGCCAGCCATGTTTCCTGTTCATCAGCAGCAGCAGCAGCAGCATGAGTGTTGCATGCATTGTGAGATGCCTGTTTGATGTGTACTATCTACAGGGCTGAGGTTTGTCTCAAACTCTTCTGGTGCGCTGTGTCGGATGCTGTTGTTCTCAGAAGAGTGTCTGTATGGTGCCTGCAATAGCTTCCGAATAGAGGTGCTTCGCATGGCGTCTGATCATCTTGATCAATTTTCTTCCTACCCAAGATTTCCATCCCAATGCCTTTCATTGACAGGCCTCCTCCAAAAGTCTCCTGCACTCCTTTTCTGCCTGTCCCCAACCTGCTCAGCCAATTCCCAACCAAAAGCTACCTTCTGACCCAGTCCCAACACCAACATGCTTCTGTGTTCCGCAACAACACGATCGACTCCAACAAGGCCTTCTGTTCGTTGGAAACAAAAGGCAAAGTTGGTCCTTTCAACTTGCAGCAGGTGGGCCCAAGAGGCAGAAGAGCCTTCCCAGCAGCAGCAGCCTGACTCACAGACGGGGCTGCGTCATTCTTTCTGATTCAGAGTCTGACACTGACATGGAAGAAAGGTCTTGCCAGCCAGCAGCTCCTTTGCCTAGGGGAATCCATTCGGGCAGGTCTGCCAAAGGAGGGCCACAGAGGGCAGTGGACATTGACATGGACTGGGAGTCTGAAGCTGCTGAGCTGGCACAGGAGGAAGCCAGCCTGGAGGTAAGACACACATTTTCTTGCATAAATGTCACATGCCACACTTTATTTGATATTGTTCTGATATGTCTTTCGGCAGAAATTCTGCGCTTGATGACAAACCAGCAGCTCTGCGTGCTCTTGGTACTGTCTTTGAACTGTTTGTGCCATGGGGTCATCTGTGTTGTACCTTGCAGCTGTCCCAAGACCAATGCGCCCATCAAACAGCAACGCTGCCATCTCATGCAGTGTTGTTACATGTCTCTGCACATCACTCCTCCAGGGTTATGGTTTTGACGACCAAGTCCATAATAGATCAACAGCTTTTCAATTACTTTGTATGCAATGTGTACAAAACAGGTGATAGAACTGTGCAGGAGATGAAGGCAGGCATTGATGTGCATGCCCTGGAGCAGGATGTAGAGGCTGCTCTGCGCCTTCAGGACCTCACCCAACAGCTCTGCCATCAAGAAGCCAGTCTATCAAGGTGAAGCATAACATCACCTGCCTCTTACAGCCTGATCGAGGGCAGTCTTTGGTCAAAGCATCCCTGCTGCAGCTTGATGCTGACTCTGTAGCACTTCAGTGGTCTTTTCCTTGGTACATGCTGCCCCCTGCTAGTAAAGAGCAATGAGCTTATCTGACAAAGAGACTTAGAGACAAGGTCTGTCCATTTCCACGATGATCAGGATGATGATGTGTGTATAGCAACGCCACTGTACTGCATGGGGTCGACCCAAGGTATCTTACCCAGGTAGAGACACGTTATAGCTGTCCCCAGGCATTGTTTGGTGTGACTGTACATGGTCCAAGGGGTACTTTCCTTCAAGAGTGTGACGTTCAATGTCAAACTTTGTTTCTGTATCCTGAAGAGCTTACATGGTGTTTGCACAGGCTTCAGCAGGAGAAGCAGGAGCTGGAAGGACAGCGCCTGAGGAAGTTCTGCAGTGTCACGAAGGCAGTGAACTGCAGCCTGGGTGGCATCTACCAGAAGCTGACAGCAGGCCAGGGTGATGCATACCTCACCTACACTGAAGACACCTTGCTGCTGTTTGCTGAGGGCGTGCACTTCCATGTCAGGTGTGCAAGCGCATGAGCCCTGATGTGGCCAGTAAGCAAGCACATTTTCCCTGTTGTGCCGAAAGTGATGCGCCTGCTGTGTTTGTATGATCTGCCGTTGAGGTCAGGATGCATGCAGTGTTGTCAAATTGATGTAGCAGAGAGGGGTGGCTGCATCTATCACTGCTTGTTGCTTTCAAGCTTGCTATCCCAATGTCAAATCATAGACTAGAGTCTGGTTACTTTGTGCGTATTGCTTGACTGCACACCTGATGCATTTCAGTCTGCGTGTCCAGTACCACTCTACGCCCAAAGATCAGTCGAGCCCCAAGTTTGGACAACATCACAACTGCACATGACATATGACTTGAGATGATGTAGGCCAGACGCTCATCACAGCCGGCCATTTGGGTCCTTGAGTGGTGGCCAACAGGCACTTGCCACTCTTGCCCTCTCCTTTGCCCTTCAAGCTGCCTTTCCCTCCCCTTTCTACTTTTTTGATGAGATAGACAGCGCCCTGGACACCAGCAATGCTAGCAGGGTGGCAGACTACATTGCTTCGCAGCATGGGGCTCAGTACCTGGTTGTCAGCCACAAGCCACAGGTCAGGAAGTGATCCAATGTGGTACTGTAGTACAAGACACACACTGCCATATTTCTTGCTATGATCTACATGCAGCATTGCCTGCATGCGACTGTGTCGTTCTGTCATGGAATGTCATCGTGGGCATGTGCATTGTTTTCAAAAGGGTTCACGAATGCAACGCAAGCTGCAGCATGTGTCAACCGCCATGATCATGACCAGATTTCATGCTGGATGCCAGTGTTGCTGATGCGGCGTCGACATGTTGATGCTCTTGTCAATGTGTTTTCATGCTGTGTTCAGGTGTATGAGAGGGCGCCATGCCTGGTGGGAGTCTACACTTGCCAGGGCAGCTCAACAGCGGTCACATTGCATGTGCCACAATGAACGTATGATGCACTGAAACTAAGCACTTCACAACACTGTGTTACAGGCAGCTTGTGAGTGATAGAACCCAATAGATCAGGTCCACACCGCAGGCAGGATTGCTCAGCCGCCAGGTGCACAATTATTGCCTTGACACAAAGCAATATAAAGCAGGCAATCGGAGCATTTTCTGTGCCGTGCTATCCTCACTGTGCAATTCGCAAGTAGCAGCATCAATTTCATATGCTCCTCGAAGGGACTGCAAAAATTAGTCAACATAACACTGCTTGCATATTAACTAAATCACACTTACAGACGCCACACGACATTTTAGCCACGCTTGTCGTCTGCTAGTAGCAGGGCATCAACAGCACAACAAGCCCAGAAGCAAGCCAATTGCCTCTTGTTCCATTCCCACAAGCTTACTTCCCAAAGCAGCCATCTTGCTGGCATATGATTGGGGTTAAGCGCCATGGTGGAAATCAGCTGCTGTTAGATATCAGAACTTGGACACTTAGCCAAAAGTTGCATTTGGGGGCCATGCGAGTGACCACTGGAATATACACGGGCTTGCCAATGAGTACAAGAACACCCAGCTGGAGCCAAGACACCCAATTTGCAACATCTCAGCTGCATGGATGACCGGAAAGCTTTCATTTGGGTTTGTCCTTGGCTGGCTCAGGCTGCATTTGTGGTACAGGCAGACTGCTGCTAGACTCCAGGGTAATGGCAACATGCTCCTTGTTGTTTTCTCGCAAAACCTGAACAGGACAAGCAAAAGCATTGTTGCCCCTACATGAAATGACAAGCACGCACTGCTCTATAAATATCCTTAACCGCTTGTAACACAACACACACAACAAACAAGGACAGCATCAGGAGACAGCAGAACATACCTCCATATCTATGACATCTCCAATGCTGCATTTGTCCAGCAGCTTGTATAGGTCTGAGGCTGTCCTGACTCGTTTGCTGTTCATGGCTGTGATGATGTCTCCCAACACCAGTCTACCATACTTGTCACGGGAGGTGCCTTTGATGCCCGACTTCCATGCAGGACCACCCTTGCGAGCATCCAGCACAAGTATGCCTTGAACCCCCAACTGCAGGTACACAACTTGGCTACAGTGAGCAGCATGTATGGCCCCATGCAGCCCTCTTATCACCACCATCATTGCAACAATGGCTTCTTGCACATGGCCAGTCACTTGATAATGCAACTTGACCACTTTTCAATTCACAGCTCAGCCAGAAGCACAGCCAGACACAGATATCCTGATGCTCTCATGCAGTGCGTCGCAATCATTTCAAGGCATGCTCAGGCGTGGCTCCCAAGCTCCTCATCAAACACAATCCTGTAGAATTGCGCTTCAAAGCTTACCTCAAAAAACTAAGCAGTGACAGTTGGTCAAGATCTAGGTCAAACAGACAGCATCTCAGCTTGCCTGTCACAGAGGGCAGCTGCCAGCAGGAGCACTACATAGGAAGCTGGTTGAACCCAGCAGCACACACAATGTCAGCGGCAGGGGCAGCAGGTATGAGCTGGCTGGTCTGACCTGTTCACTAGACTGGTCAGGAGCAAAGGAGATGCCTAGAATGGGTCTGATGACCCGCCCAAACCTGATGATCTGGTCAACACTGCTGCGCACAATGTCTACTGGAATGGCAAAGCCCACACCACTGTTAGCTCCACTGGGCGAGTAGATAGCTGTATTGATGCCTGCAAACCATGGTTCCTTTGTGTTGTCTGATAGCATCCCTAAACATTCAGACCTTGCCAGGCATGACCCCTTCAGAGGCTCTGATCGGCAGTGGCATTACAGATATGCAGCCATGCAGGACTGAAGGTCTTGGTCACATGCGCAGATACACGTGGCTGAAACTAGACAATGACCTGTGTGGCACTGGCTGTAACTGCTAGTCTGCTGCTGGCTTAGTCTGCGTTCCACACTTCAGATGGTCAGGATGATGTGTGTGAGTTGGATGATTGTTGCCCTACTGTCTGCACAAGTTGCCTCTCGGCTCAAGAACATAAGCCTGAGGGCTATATCAATTCCAACGATTTGTGATCTGCTGTACATGCATTGTAGACGTACTGACCTATCAAGCTGCCATCACTATCAAGCAATGGACCCCCGGAGTTGCCAGGATTGATGGCAGCGTCTGTCTGAATCACATCCTGCAAGGACAACACTCCAGTCATCAAGGGCAGTCTCATGCTCCATGCACTGCTACTTCACACCGCTCAAACCACTAGCTGATGTGCACAGCATCGCTGGATTGCAAGGGGTGACGGCTGTACATCATGTCCACATGCGATCATCAGCTGCAACTGCAAGTGACTGCAGTCAGAAAGTGAGTGACTGCAGTCAGTCATTGAGCACAATCAGATGTAGGTGTAACCTGTATGGGACGGCCGGTGTTGCCAGAGCTGATTTCTCGTCCAGTGCCACTGATGATTCCGCTGGTCAAGGTGTGGTCCAGACCAAATGGGTTGCCTATTGCAAACACCTTCTGACCCACAAGGAGTCCAGCAGAGTCACCAAGCTTGGTGGGGTGCAGCGATGGCTGCAGATCGGAAGACAAAAGTTTGTATAAGATATCAGTACTGCAAGTGCACAACCTGTTGCAATACAGGTTGCATCGCAAACAACAGCGGTGTGCTGTTGGTTGCGATGCAAGTGAGCAGAGCTTGCCCATGGGACTTCCATCTCATCAATATGAGATGCATAGTGTTGCGCAGAATAGTAAATACGTTCACACAGCCCAGCAGGGCAGGTCATTCTAGCAATGCCTGTTCAGCCAATGCATATTCCACACAGAGTAGTGGTCTGCATGTACTGGGAGAGACAAGCAGAGCAGCAGCAAATGTCTGCACAGGTCACTGACATTTGATCAGCCCCTGCATCCAGCTCTTTGCATGCTGGCAACTTGCTGGAGCTAGCCACCACTTGGCACTGATCAAAGCATGACTCTGTGTTACTCACTACAAGGCTGTCAGCTGCAGCACGCAAGCCTTGGTTTGCACATTCACAAGCCGGGTTTGCTGCTTTGGTATACCAAACAGGAGGTGTGATGCTGACCAGATCGCCATCTTCAATGATGAGTTGCAAGACTGCAACATCCCTGTCTTCGTCAAAGCCCACAATCTTTGCAGGGTGCTCAGCACCGCCTGTCAGCGTCACCTGCACCACACAAGGCAGTAAGTAACTCTGCCACCAAGGCACTTGATGAACATGCAGATGTACAAGCACACAGTTACATCAGGTTTCTGCTTGATCAGGTGCTGTGAGATGGGTAGCACAAGTCCTGTTCAAGAAGGTTAGTCCCTGGTATCTGATGCAGAGTGAAACACTTTGATTCTGGCATACAATCAAGAGCTGTTTGTGTGCCAAATCAGGTCTGCACATAAAAGCCTCCCAAGTACAATGCACAGAGTGCATGCACGGGTTTGTTGGTCGGTAGAGAAGGCAGCGAGGTCATACCTGCAGCTCAGATGCTCCGCGTATGACATGGTAGTTTGTGACGATATGTCCTGACATGTCCCAGATGAGTCCTGAGCCAGCACCCTGTGGGATCTCAAGCATGTCCAGAGTATAAGCATCTCGCCTGTGCATGAACAGCAGCAAGCTCAAACAGAACAAAAGAGCTTCACGCTGCCACCCTAGGAGGCTAACGTTATGATCGCTGAAAAGCGTAAACTTTCTTTTTTCTAATTCAAACAGAATAGCACGTGCAAGAGCACTATGTGCATGCTATGGAGCACACTGAGCAAGCTGTCAAAATGAGAGCTGCCAGCGGTGTTGTCGTTCTGAGTTGAGGACGCACTGACCTGCTGGCCAAGTTGGTAATGAAGACCACTGAAGGCGTGTTCTCCCGGAACAGTTCGGTGATGCTGAGTTCATCTTGGGTCAACCTGGTGCGTGCTTCAGCAAAGTCTGCAGGAGAGGTAAGCAGCAACACCTGTGGCAACACTGCAATCAGGTATTCTTGGCATGGCAACTTGCCCTAGCTGCATGTCAAAAGTGGAGTGCACAGGTGTCAAGAGTGCCAACAGACTTACAATACAAGAGACACAAACAGCTGCTATGCTTCTGCACTGGTCTGCCCATCCCTTCAGTGATGGCAACTGACATTGCGAGTATTGTGAGAACAAGTCTGTGGCCTCTGCCCAAGCTTGACCTGCCACTGCCACTTGAAGGCTCCGGTGTGAGTCAGACTGGTGAAGGAGCTTGTTCGCTGTCGGAGAGGCTTGCAGAGAGCAATTTTATGGCTGCGAAAGTCTTGGTGAACGCAGTGGATGCACCCCAGAAGTGGGCTTGCGCGCTGTCCGCTGCTCAGGGCATGGGCACCAGTGAGTGCGCACAGCCTTGACGTTGCATATACCCGGGACTTTCAGAGCATACTGTCTGGAAGCCAGAGCGGATTCATACTGGAACCTGATGGACATTGGGAGATTGCATATCATGCTTGAGCTGTCAACGACGTGTGCGTTCAAAGAACATCCCGCAACATGCCGTGTGATCACTGCTCAGCGCCCGCTTGCTGACCTGACAAACCAAGTGTATCCATTCTCAACGTCGCTTCGGCTTCAATATAATGCGCAACTCAACATTGACAAGCATTCGCGGGTGACGAATTGCGCAACGCTTGCTGACCTCAACCATATCAAGTGTGTTGACTCAGAGAGCGAGAGGGCCTATCAATGCAACCCATGTGCCAATAGACCGGCCCAATCAGCCCGTTCACACAGTCAACAGTTGATAGGCAAAAGGCCTGCTTGAAGGTGGCCCGAGGAATTGCATGAGAAAGCTAGACCTTGTCTTGAAAGCATCAATGAAGGGTTGCAGCATGCTGACAATCTCCATCGCCAATACTTGAACATACTGCGCAATTTGACGCAAAACTTTTTTGAGGGTCAAGGTGCCAATGCTGATGATGATACTCAAGTCTGAAATACTCTCCTCCCAGGCCTGTGTGTGACTGACATCCCCAGCATAAGCCAGATTGCCGCGATGCACAAAGGCATCAGCTCCCTTGACCACCAGCAGAAGTTAAAGGACATTTTGGACAGCAACTGCAGCCACAGACAGCTTGCTGACACATTAGATTACCCGTGACCAGACAAAGGTGACAGATCCGCATAAAGTTTTTCAGCCAATGCTGTGAAATAATGCGCATTAGGCAGAGATTATCATGCATTTGATGATGCGCATGCTGCAACCACACATCAGTGAGCATACAGTACTGATCTTACAAGTGAGACCAGCGGACCACTGCAGTGTATGCAGCTACCAGCATGGCTGAAAACAAAGCTGAATGCACAACTCAAGAAACAATCAGCTATATAGCTTGGACATACTGAAATTGAGGTGTTTGAAGAGTGGCGAAGCAGGATTGCTATGAATGATGAAGCTGCAGCCTCAAGTTGCCATATGCATTGCAACATCACTCACACGTGCTGTTGTACACGCGCTGGTGCTGTTGCTGACTTACCATACAAACTTGGCAATTGTCACAAGACTAAAACAATAACAAAAAGACCTGAGGTTGTGTGCAATACCTAAACTGAACACAAGCAAATAAGTTCTCTTCAGCACAGCTATGCTTGCCAGGAAGCTGGTATGGCTTCAAGGTCAAAAGGTAGCGCTGAGTCGTGCAGACGACAGACGTGGACCTTTGGTCGAATGTCAGCATGCAGAAGGGGGCTTGCCGCCTGCAGAGGCCACCGCATTGCAGCTGGCAGGTCCACAAAGAATAGGCGGTGAAGCTTGTCTGGCTTGTGCTGATTAACACCAGTTGCTATGTGTGTTAACAAGCGTACAAGGCGTGGGACCTGCAGGCAGCATGGCGGCTCCTTCAGTTCACCTGCAAATGCAGTGAATTATGTCGCAGAGCATCTACGTGCAATTGCAGCGTGTCAGCGCAGTGGCCTAAAGAATGCTGACCTGCATAGTTGTGACAGACCGGCAGTCCAGTATCACCACAAGTCCTTCTATCTTGGTGAATGTCCACACACCATAGTCTAACTGCAACTTTCAAGACCTGCCTGAACTTGTGAAAGTCACTCCAGCATCTGCCATTACAGATGCTTCAAGAAAAGATGCATTGCCTACCAGACTTATCATAGCCTTGGCTAGTTTCTCAGCTGAGACTTTAGTATCACATTGATTGACAGCCTGTCCCAGGCGCATGATTGCAACTGGTCTGTCTTCATGGTCCACAGCTTCCCACCACCCCTGCAGGTCAGACCTGTGAAGCCTGCTGGATCGTGTGCAGGTCCTACAGCATGTAACAGCCATATGTAAAGGCATGGTGCACAGCTGGTGCCAAGTGATCGAGCAGGTTAAACAGCTCACCACATTCTGGTAAAGATGCAATTCCTCCCATGTCTGGAAGTGCTGGCTTTGCTCCCAGGCAGCTACTTCCTCAGAAGATCCAGCGACCCTTGACCAGATGGCTGCCCTGCACGACCATGTCTGTGGGCTTTGCTGGAGTAGCAGTCAAGCCTCTAGCAAACAGGCAGACAATATGCAATCGAGTGTGCCAGCGTGCCAGCATCGTGTTGACGTTACAAAGACTTCTTGCTGCAAACCTCTGTTGCCCCGTGACTGCCCGGAACACTCCAGGAGGCGGACGGGACCAGTTCATGTGACCACGTTACATCTTGTGTGCTCAGGATTCTGTGATCTGCTGCGCCTCGCTAACGTCGTGGCATTGCAGCTTGCGATGCATGAATGTACAGGTCGTTGGTGCGTCTGCATTGGCACCGAGAGGTTGATAAATGCCAAAGAGAAGTTGGACAAACTTGGTTTCAGAGCCATTCCTGGCAATATTGTAGCTGAAGGAGATGCCTCTAGCAAGCTGCCTCATCTCGTTGATAGATTGGATCTCAGATACACGTGCCCAAGCATACACTAATTTGCAGAGCTTGACATGCTGCCTCATCTGCACAATTATCATAGCGTTGATATCCTTATAACAAACGCAGGTGTTATTTGTATCAGTCTTGGGTGCAATATGTGCTGTCTGCACTTCCACTAGTACATGTGTTTACACAGGGATCATACATCGATTTGCGCTGCAAGACATCTGAGAGCAATAAGACATGCCAAGCAAGTCGTGGCTGCTGCACGTTGACAGAGAGATCCACACATAGTCTGCTTACTTCCTGTGTTGCAAACATGCATCATGAGCATGCATGGCGAAATTGCATTTGCCAGTCATGCTACAGATCAGCAAGTTGAGGCTGCCTTGCCTGTGACAAAGCCAGGCGTTGTTCTGTAGTCATCAGCATCTGTTGCTGCAGCTTTAGGCATTTGTGCTTTGTTGCCACATCATCCAACAAGCTCTGCAGGTTGCCACTATGTGTGCCCAAAGCATTATGTTTCTTGAATGTGGTCAGTTTGTTGTGCCCGGTGTGTGTATTATCGAGCGCTGCCAGTAAACCTTGCAGCTGTGAGTACTTTGCATCTACTTCAACAGCCATTGATCCAATCCCATGCAGCACTGCTGGTGCCGTAGTGCTGGTCCACGGCTCTAATTCCTGAAATAAAGTCAGGTCAAACTTAGGTTTTGTCAGTATAGCTTGCAAAAGTTGACATTTTGCAACATACCTCCAGGAATGGCCTGAATCAGTGGAGCGAAAACATATAGCAAGTTGGCCACATGCCAGGATGCTTGACATGCTCATCATTCACCTTGAGACATGATTTGAACAGTGGAGAACGCATAAAGCTGTGCCACGCAGAGTTGACCAGTGGGTGTACCGTATGAAAAAGATGGTTAAAATCCTCTGCAGCTGTCAGGAAGGCGTCCAGGCATTCCTCCAGCTGACTGGCACCAGCATCAGAGCATTGATTATGTTGGCCCCTACCAGCTTCAGCTGGCTGGTTTGTGCTGGCTTGCTGCAGTTTCTGAAACTGGCCTTGCAGCTCAGCTACTGCATCAGGCCTGCAGGTTGTCTCAGACTGATACAATGTGACACAAGGTGATTCTTCTGATAATGGGCATACCAGGAGCTAATAAAGGTCAGCTGTGACGCTGAATCATTCAGACAAAACACCTGCAATATCAATAAGTGCAGAAGGCTACCTCTGGGGTTGATTGTACAGCTTTTGTAGACTAGGATTGAGTTCCAAAAGCTTCAGGTCAGTGGATAGTATTGGGTCCAGTTGGCTGCAAGCAGCAGCCAGCAGCCGTGCTTCTGGCATTTCTGTCTGGCTCCTGACAGAAAGAAGTACAAATGAAATGGCACTGCCAGTGCTTTTGAGGTGCCATGGAGCACTTGTACAATGCATTTGGTACTCACTGCTGTGTGTCATGAATGCTTTGCGTCTCTTCCACCAAGCTAGTCAGCATATCAAAGAATTCAAGCTGTTGCTGTTCTGAAGTCTGTCCCTGCATGCGCATGGCATCTTGTGATTGTGGTTTGGTGCAAGCTGTTTTCCTGACTGTAATCTGTCCAGCACAGACCCCAGTGTGCTTTGCTCAAGCAGAGGAATGTGTTGCATGCTGTCATACCTGCACAATGTCAGCTGCACCATAAACACCCAGGGATGCAAGCATAGACGCCAGTTCTGCAAAGTACTGACAACTGTTTGGAGGCTACTGGTGCAAAACACAAGTTGCCTCTGCCCAGGCACAATTCATTCCTGTGTGCGGCGCCCAGCCAACTCAAATCAACTGTTCACATCTCTGCTTACTTGCAAGCAACTCGTTGTCATCGACAGGTGGTGCAAGTTCCAGCAGGTTATTTGCTTGTCCCCTCAGCAACCTGCAAACTTACACGCATTTAATACGCATATAGCCGTGTTGTCTATGACATCTGCATCGTGTACCGCTTTGCACCACCTTTCGGAGAGGAACTTTAGCAGAGTCAACCTAGCCGAGGGGTCAAAAAGATGTGTAGGGGCGGGGCAACTGTGATCCGCAGCATTCTGAAGCATAAGTTCAAGCCTGTTTGTATCAGAAGCCACCATTGCCACTACACAGCGTTTGTGTGAGATTTGTGTGTGTCGGAGGAGGTTCGAAACGTCCTGGGAGATTGTTTGTGGATTGCCTGTCACCTTTGAAGTCAAACCCAGGGCAGCTGCAGGCGACCAGGGCCTTTCAGAAACAAGCCCAGCCCTGAAAGCTGCTGCAGTTCCACTGCAGGGAACTACCCTTCAACAGCTGCCTTTCACCGAGCAAAAGAGCTGACAAAGCACGTTAAGTAAACGCTTCCTATCGGTGTAAAAGCTTGCGATCCTGGCGTTGTCTAAGCGTCGCAAGTCTGCCAAGTCAACTACAAGCCGTGTTCGTGACGAATTTATGAGCCGCAAGCAGCCAAATATACTAGTAACTGGGACCCCTGGAACAGGAAAGACCACCACTTGTCAGCAAGTCATCGACGCAATCGGCTTCACTCACGTCAACGTTGGTGAGTGGGTGAAACAACACGAACTGCATTCTGGCTGGGACGAGGAGCACGACTGCTATATTATAGACGAGGACAAGGCAAGGAACTGATCACCAACGATTCTCTCTGCTTGCTATCACCATCTTGCACAGCTCTATGCCAGTAGCTAGCAGCATACGTACCCAGTTGCCACAGCTACCTCCTGACACAGAGTTTTTTTTGCCTTGTAGGTTTGTGACGCCCTTGAAGAGGTACTTGCAGCAGGTGGCACTGTAGTTGACTACCATGGCTGTGATTTTTTCCCAGAAAGGTGGGCTGAGTTTTTGCTCGTCCCGCTGCTGTGTTTGACTGTGAGTAACAATGTCAACCACAGCTTTTTTGGTAACACAGAAACTAGGCGCTAATTGTCTGCAGGTGGTTTGACTTGGTGGTAGTGTTGAAAACTGACAACGCTCTCCTGTATGATCGTCTTGAAAAGAGGTGAGAGATGGTGGTCCAATAGAGAGTGCATGATTGCCTTTTTGTTTGGTAGCCAACCTTCTGACAAGCCAACACCTCTGATGCTTCATTGGATCTGACAAGTAGTTGCTGTGGTTTCAGAGGGTATCCTCAGAAGAAGATCACTGAGAATGTTCAGTGTGAGATCATGCAAGTTATTGTGGAAGAAGCCACAGATTCCTATAAGTAAGCTTCATCTGACCAGCACCATCCATACCTTTGCTCTGCTGACATGAGGGGTTCACCCTACGGGCCAGTCACTGCACTCTAGCATTTCTCTGCTCAGCTTGTTGACTCTGTTGTCTGCTTCCTGCAGAGTTCTTGTGCTGCAATTGCCGTGCTGTTTTTTGGCAACCATGTGCCTGCTGTTGTGCAGGGAAGAGATCGTGCAGGTCTTGCCCAGCAACAGCGTAGAAGACATGGACAGCAATGTAGAGAGGATAGTAGCCTGGGCACGGCAGGTCTGCTCACAATAACAATGGTGGGGCGCATCACCTTGCAGAGATGATGTGCATTCTGGCCGATGAAGCTAAAGCTCAGCTTGGCTCAACATCTGGGCTTGTTGTGTTGCGTTAGCTGAGTATGTTGTTCTTGAACACTAGTGTTAACAGCATGGCAGGGCCTTGACTGTAGAGGTGTGCCCTCTTGTACTTCAAGGTACAGGGGTATGTACATTAGGAATCGACACAATCTTTACGTCCTTGCACCTTAGTACCCAGTATCCCAGAACTGCTCAAAATCAGGGCAAAAACTGCGATAAGGCTTGCCCTCAACAAGACATAGCATACTATGTATGATATGAGTCAAAGTATTTTGTTCATTGTCTGCAGCTGCATGTTTACCATGGTTTTGGTCCTAGAGGACTGTGTCATGCTGGTATATTACTGAACTGTTTTCTTCTAGTTGAATCAGGGACGCGCCGTGACGGCATGACCTCATATGCTATGCGCCAAGCCTGCAAGTTGCAAGGTCATGAAATTTCATGGAAGTGCCCTCTGCCGGAAATGCCCTGTCCCTGTAGTGCACCTGACAATACACGCATCCGCCAGACTCGCACTACTCAGTCATTCGAGAAGTCCACCGAGACAAGGAGCTGACCAACAAGGTCTAATTAGGGACTTGCAGCTCGTTTCTGCCTTTGCACAAGACCCTTCTGCGATCTGCTAAGATCAAAGCTTTCGCATACCTGTTTACTGCAAGCTCGGCTGTAGGCTGCTAAGGCCATGGCAGCAGTCGCTGTATCCAGCGCGTCTGGTTTATTGTCTTTGCTGGACGAAGACGATGAGTCGCTGAAGCTGTATGCACTTCAAAGCCTGAATCGAATTGTACACGAGTTCTGGTTTCAGATTGCTAGTCAGCAGGCTATCGCCTCGGTTGAAGCTTTTTATGAGGATGAGAATTTCACTCACAGAGACCTTGCAGCATTGGTGGCTTCCAAGGTGGGTTGTTTATTGAGAGTCCAGCTGTATAACAGGCCGATGGTGTTGTGATTGACTGACCTGCCTTTTGTTCAGGTTTTCTATCACTTGGGAGAGCTTGATCAAGCCCTTACTTATGCTTTGGGTGCTGGTAGCCTGTTTGACATCACTGAACCAACAGAATATGTCCAGACTATATTGTGTGAGTCCAGCTGACCCCTATTTCAACTTCCAACAGATGCCTCTTTGTCTGTTATTCATGATTGCTGTCATTTGCAGCCCGTTGCGTTGACCTTTACCTGGAGCAGCGCAATCAAGCAGCCACAGGCACTAAGGTGGACATAGACAGCAGGCTTGCAGCCATTGTTGAGAGGATGTTTGAGAGGTGCCTCATGCTTGTAACTCTGCTGTTGCTGGGGCAGATGTTTCGGGGTTCTTGATCATTTCAAATGATCGACCATCAGAGTTTGAGCCTGCGTGCATCTGTTCACAGGTGCTTCAGGGATGGACAATATGAGCAGGCTGT
>JAABUO010004344.1_pt1 | contig 16695 bp, 10 predicted proteins | sample 5559291 | NCBI WGS metagenome assembly JAABUO01 (sample SAMN10711878, study PRJNA513372) | rock metagenome | isolation source: Antarctica rocks | place: Antarctica: Victoria Land, Finger Mt sud | reverse complement strand
CACCGACTACCCGATCGCGGCGCTGAGCAAGGCCAAGAACCCGGACGGGGCAAAGTCGTTTATGGCCTTTGTACTGTCACAGCAAGGCCAAAGTGTGCTGGAGGCGGCCGGGTTCCAACAGCCGTGACCAGGTCTACCCGCATCCGGGGGGGCCCCGCTCCGGTGCTCCTGGCCGTTCCGGCGGCGCTTGGGTTGGCGTTTATGCCGCTGCCGCTGCTGGCCGTGCTCGTCCGCGCGCCGTGGCGGGGCCTGGGCCGGTTGCTGTCCGACAGCCAGGTGCTGACCGCGCTTCGGTTGTCGCTGGAATGTGCCACGGCCGCCACCGCGGTGTCATTGCTGCTCGGGGTTCCGCTGGCGTGGGTGCTGGCCAGAGCCAACTTTCGGGGTGTCACCGTGCTCCGCGCGCTGGTGATGCTGCCGCTCGTCCTGCCGCCCGTCGTCGGTGGCTTGGCGCTGCTGCTTGCCTTTGGACGCAACGGGATTGTCGGCCGGTACCTCGACGCCTGGTTCGGCCTGACGCTGCCGTTCACCACCGCCGGGGTGGTGCTGGCCGAGACGTTCGTCGCGATGCCGTTTCTGGTGATCACCATGGAAGGCGCCTTCCGCTCGGCCGACCTGGGGCTGGAAGAGGCGGCGGCGACGCTGGGCGCCTCGCGGCTGGCCGTGCTGCGTACGGTCACGTTGCCGCTGGTCACACCGTCGCTGCTGGCCGGACTGGTGCTCTGCTGGGCCCGCGCGCTCGGTGAGTTCGGAGCGACGATCACCTTTGCCGGCAACTATCCCGGCACCACCCAGACCATGCCGTTGGCGGTGTACAACGCGCTCGAGACCGATCCGCAGGCGGCCATCGCGCTGAGTCTGGTGCTGCTCGCGGTCGCCGTCGCGGTGCTGGTCGGTCTGCGCAAGCGCTGGCTTCCGGCGGGCGGCGGGCTGTGACCGGGCTGCCGCAGGTAACCGGGCTGGACGTCGACGCGGTGGTGCGGCGGGGCGGATTTCACCTCGACGTGCGGTTCGCGGTGGCTCCGGGTGAGGTTCTCGGCGTGCTGGGGCCGAACGGCGCCGGCAAGAGCACGCTGCTGCGCGCCCTGGCGGGGTTGACCGAACTGTCCGAGGGAAACCTCACGCTCGATGGCGCCGCCCTGGACGACGTGGCGGCCGGTGTGTTCGTGCCGCCGGAACGCCGCCCGGTCGGCCTGCTGTTTCAGAACTACCGGCTGTTTCCGCACCTGTCCGTGCGGGACAACGTCGCCTTCGGCCCGCGCCGGCAAGGGGCTGGTCGCGCTGCTGCGCGCGGCACCGCATCGGAGTGGCTCACCCGGCTGGGGCTTGCGGAACTGGCCGAGCGCAAGCCCGCGCAGTTGTCCGGCGGCCAGGCCCAACGCGCGGCGCTGGCACGGGCGCTGGCCACCGAACCGGCGCTGCTGCTGCTGGACGAGCCCCTGGCCGCCCTGGATGCAGAGACCCGGCTGTCCGTACGGGCGCAACTGCGCCGGCATCTGGCCGACTTCGGCGGCCCGACGCTGCTGGTGACCCATGACCCTCTCGAGGCCATGGTGATGTGCTCACGGCTCCTCGTGCTCGAAGAGGGCCGCATCGTGCAGCAGGGCAGTCCCGGCGAGGTAGCGCGTCGCCCGGCGACCCGGTACGTCGCCAAGCTGGTCGGCCTGAATCTGTACGCCGGAACCGCATCGGGCGGAAGCGGAACCGTCAGCTTGGACGGTGGCGGAACGCTCGTTTCCGCTTCGGAAGCCCCGGTAGCTGGCAGGGTGCTGGTGGCGCTGGCTCCCACTGCGATCGCCCTGCACATCACCGAACCGCGCGATTCCAGTTACCGCAACGTCTGGCGGGGCGTCGTTGAAGGGATGGAGCTGCTCACCGACCGGGTCCGGGTCTCGGTGGCAGGGCATCCCGACGCTCTGGTGGACATCACCGCGGCGGCGGTCGCGGAACTTTCCCTGGCCGAGGGAACATCAGTGTGGCTGACGGCGAAAGCCACCGAACTCGACGTCTATCCCGACCCCGATCACACCCGCCAAGGCGTAGGTTCCTCGGCCGGGGTCAACCGGTAGTACACCGTGCGGTGCTTCTGCAACCGGTGCAGGCGCGGCACCAGGACGCCATGGATCACCGGGAACCTGCGCGCCAGCTCAGCGCTGGCCGTTCGCTCGTCAGCACCGGTGAGCAGGGTGGCTACGGCGGGCTGGTCGGAGCCCTGTGGCCGGCCGCGGCGGCTGCAGGGCGCCACCCGGACATCGGGGTAGTTGCGAATGCGCAGCGCCTTGCCCGCAGTGGACCAGGTGCGGAAGTAGCCGTTGCCGGCCTCGTCGATCGCGACATTGACCGGGGTGTCCACCGTCCGGCCGTCTTTGCGCCGGGTCGTCAGCAGCACCGTGTCGGCCCGGCGCAGATGTTCGAAGTTCTCCATGGCCCTCTTCCTCCAGCCCGCGGTGACGAGTTCGCCGCCGGCGGCCTGAATGTCGGCCCTGGCCTGCGCGCCGGACTCCTCGGTGACCGGAACGGTGAGGTCGGTGAGCAGCCGCACCCGCAGCCCGGCCCTCAGAGCGTCCAGGACGGTGGCCCGCACGCAGTGCGATTCGGCGATGCCGCACACGTCCACCTCGTCGATGCCCGCGGCCCGCAGCACCTCTGCCAGCGACCGGCCCTCGGCGTCCGTTCCGTCGAAGGCCGAGTATGCAGCTTGGTGTAGGCCCTTCTTGATCGTCACGTCGGCACCTGCCGGACCGAGCGCCGCGGTCACGTCCTGGTGCAACTCGGCATTGGATGTGCCGACGAGGCCGTGCGGTGGCCAGGTGTCGACGAAGTCGGGGTGATCGGAGAAGTGCGATCCGGGGTCGACGTGCCAGTCCTGGCTCGTCGCCGTCAGGGCGTAGTCGCCACGGCCGGCCCGGACGTAGTCAGCGATCCGGCCCGCGACCGCATTGCCACCGGCGACAGCGAGCTCACCGCCCTCGCAGAAGGTCGGCTGCACATCGACGATCAGCAACGCGCGGGACCGTGGCATCTGGAGTTCCTCTCGTCCGGTGTGGGGGTGACACTGCTCGACCCTAATCCGTGGGCACAGCCGCATCGAGCGGGTGACTGGTGGAAATCAGCAGAACACGTCACCGACGTCGAACCTGGCAGGATGGTGTCGTGCATATTGCCGTCGGCCTTGTCGTGTTGGTCGCCGTGGCAACCGCTCTCGCCGCGGGCGCTCGCAGGTTCGGTGTGTCCGAACCGCTGGTGCTCACGCTGGCCGGGATCGCAGGCTCCTATCTCTGGTTCGTACCGGACGTGGCGTTGAGCCCGGACCTGGTGCTGCTGGGTTTGCTGCCGCCGTTGCTCTATACGACCGCTATCCGGACGTCCCTGGTGGACTTCAGGGTCAACCGGCGATCGATCAGCCTGCTGTCCGTCGGGCTGGTGCTGTTCAGCAGCTTCGGCGTCGCCGCGGTGGCCTGGCTCCTGCTGCCGATCCCGTTCGCGGTGGCGTTGGCGCTCGGCGCGGTGGTGGCTCCGCCCGACGCGGTGGCGGCCACCGCGGTAGCCCGGCGGGTGGGCATGCCGCGGCGGATCGTCACGATTCTCGAAGGGGAATCGCTGTTCAACGACGCCACCGCCCTGGTGGTCCTGCGTACGGCCATCGCCGCCGCGGCAGGCTCGATCAGCCTGTTGCACGCGGCTGGTGATTTCCTGCTGGCCGCGGGTGGCGGCGTGGCGGTAGGCATCGTGGTTGCGGTGGTGCTCGGCTTTCTCCGACGCAAGATCACCGACCCGGTGCTCGACACCACCCTGTCGTTTCTGGCGCCCTTCGTCGCCTACCTACCCGCCGAAGCGATCCATGCTTCCGGCGTGATCGCGGTGGTGGTGGCCGGCTTGATACTGGGCCACCGCGCGCCCACCTGGCAGAGTGCGGCGTCCCGGATTTCTGAACGCGTGAACTGGCGGACGATCGAGTTCCTGCTGGAGAACTCGGTGTTCCTGCTGATCGGCCTGCAGGTTCGGGTCATCATCGAGAATGCTTGGCGGGCGGATCTCAACCACTGGCAGCTCATCGGCTCCTGCGTGGCTATCTTCGCGGCGGTCGTGCTGCTGCGCCCGATCTGGGTGTTCCCCGCGATCTACCTGCCACGGATACTGAGCCGCCGGATTCGGGTGGCCGACCCGTCCCCACCGTGGGAGTACCCGGCCGTCATCTCGTGGGCAGGCATGCGAGGCGTCGTGACACTGGCCGCGGTATTCCTCATCCCGGCTGACACTCCCTACCGCGACGTGTTGATCCTGGCGGCTCTGACGGTGGTAGGCGGCACGCTGCTGTTCCAGGGGACGACACTGCCGTGGCTGGTGCGCTGGCTGGACCTTCGGGGTCCGAGCCGCGCCGAGGACGCCCTGCAAGAGGCGGGGCTGATGCAGCGGGTCGCCAATGCCGGGCTGGTCGTGCTGGACGAGAACTCCGACGAGCACACTCCGGCCGAGGTCGTGGACAGCCTGCGCCAGCGGGTCGGCCAGCAGGTCAATGCGGTATGGGAGCGACTCGGCCCGGACGAGTCCTCGCTGGTGACCCCGAGCGAGCACTACCGCAGGTTGCGCCTGAGCATGCTGCAGGCCGAGCGCCAGGAGTTGCTGAAGGTCCGCGACTCCGGAGTGCTGGACCACGAGGTGCTGCAGTCGGTGATGCGGGTGCTGGACCTCGAGGAGTCGCTGATCGACCGCTTCGACGAGGGGGAGGACGAGCCTGGCCGCGACGAACCGCTGCGAGCCCGGATCGGTGCCGAATGCGAGCACCTGGATCACGCGCCCCGCACCGCCCGTCCCGACACTCCCGGCCGCTGCCAGCAGTGCGTGGACGAGGGCCTGAGCTGGGTGCACCTGCGGATGTGTCTGGGCTGCGGCCACGTGGCCTGCTGTGACTCATCGGAGGGCCAGCACGCGGACGAGCACTTCGTGGAGACCGAGCACCCGGTGATGCGCAGCGTCGAACCGGGAGAGGCCTGGCGCTGGTGCTACGCGGACTCACTGCTGGGCTGACTCGGTAGCGCGACCCACAAAGTCGATGGCGAGCCTGCAGAACAAAAAACGAGCCTGCAGAACAAAAAAATGGCCCGCCTGCGTGTGCAGGCTGGCCATTCTCAGTCTTCCTAGTCGTCCCAGGGACCGTAATCGTCAATGTCTTTGTCCATGACGCGTTCCTTCCACCATCGGTTCGGCGTCTTGTCCTACGGCACACTCGCCGTACGGCAGAACCGAACCGGTTCTCATACCTGCTTGGGTTTTAGCCTTACAGACCAGGCGCTCGTTTCGCTGCCTGACAGCCTCTAGGTGGACTGCTGACACAGACTATACACGACGCAGACGTATCCGCTCGATAATGGGCCGGCTATCCGACCGACCCAGCGCGTCAGCGGCTGCCGGCCCGTCCCCGTGGCCGCGCACCCGCGGAGAACGCCGCCGCGCCGGAGACCCGGGAGGCGGCCGGAGCGGCTGACGAGGAGCCCTCGCCGGAGCCGAAGCCCGGGGTGCTGGTCGAGTACGTGGTCGGTGTGCGCTTGCCTGCTCCCGCGCCGCCCCGGCCCTTGCCGGGCGCTCCGGCACCCGCGCCGCGTGAGCGATTGCCACCACCGGCAGCGCCGCGGCTCGCCGGTGCGTTATCCGCCGAGCGTCCCGCGCCGGATCTGCCACCAGCGGAGCGCGAGCCGTTGGAGCCGCCATCGGAACGGCCGCCGCCACCGCGACCACCGCTCGGGGCCTGCTCGGCCGCCCGTGGCGGCGGGGCCACGAAGGAGCGCTCGCCCGGTGCCAGCTCGGCGAGCAGCGGATGCCCAGGACCGAGCTTGGTGGTGGTCGGCTTGATGGCGGCCTTGCGGGTCAGGTCGCGGACATCGGCAACCTGGTCGGCGGTCATCAGGGTGATCACGGTGCCGCCGGCACCGGCCCGGGCCGTCCGGCCGGAGCGGTGCAGGTACGCCTTGTGCTCCACCGGCGGATCGGCGTGCACGACGAGGTTGACGTCGTCGACGTGAATGCCGCGGGCGGCGATGTCGGTCGCGACCAGCGTGCGGGTGCTGCCGTCGGAGAACGACTCGAGGTTGCGCGTACGGGCATTCTGGCTGAGGTTGCCGTGTAGTTCCACCGCCGGAACGCCCGAGGCGATCAGCTGCTTGGTGAGCTTCTTGGCGCCGTGCTTGGTACGGGTGAACACCAACGTCCGCCCCGGAGCCGACGTGAGCTCGACCAGGATGGGCAGCCGGTCGTCAGCGGCGACCTGCAGCACGTGGTGCGCCATCTTCGCCACCGGCGACTGCGCCGAATCGACGCTGTGGGTGATCGGGTTGGTCAGGTAGCGCTTGACCAGGACGTCCACGCCGGCGTCCAGGGTGGCCGAGAACAGCATCCGCTGCCCATTGGCCGGCGTGCGGTCCAGCAGTCGGCGTACCGCAGGCAGGAAGCCGAGGTCAGCCATGTGATCCGCCTCGTCCAGCACGGTGATCTCGACCTGGCTCAGATCGGCGTGGCCGCTGGAGAGCAGGTCCTCGAGCCGGCCGGGGCAGGCGACGAGGACATCGACACCGGCTTTGAGCCCGGTGATCTGCGGGTTCGCCCCGACGCCGCCGAAGACGGTGAGGGTGCGCAGCGACAGGCCCTTGGCCAGCGGGGCGATGGAGGCCTCGATCTGGCTGGCCAGCTCGCGGGTGGGAGCGAGGATCAGTGCACGCGGGCTCTTGGGCCGACGCGGTGAGCCGCTGGCGGCAAGCCGGGCGATCACCGGGAGCACGAACGCGTAGGTCTTGCCGGAGCCGGTGCGGCCCCGTCCCAGCACGTCGCGGCCGGCCAGGGAATCCGGCAGGGTCGCGGTCTGGATCGGAAAGGGAGCGGTGATGCCGTTCTCGGCAAGCGCCGTGGTCAGGCTCGCGGGAACGCCGAGGTCAGTGAAACTGCGCTGGTCGGGCGTTGCCGGGGTTGAGCTGGGATTGATGGACTGGGGGCGGTCAGCCGCCATACAAGTAACTCCATAGCTAGAAGGTCGTCCTGCCCGGCGCAGACCAGCGGTCGCGGCGCGTGATAGTCGACGCTGGCCCGATCAGCTGGATCAGCCCAATCGGCCAGTTGCAACCGGTGGCAGAACGAGAGCCGGTCGCAGAGGCCACCTTACCTGGCTGGCCACTCCGGACAGCGCTGGACGGGCTGTGTTTGTTCCGATAGGCCTAAACCAGCCGTTAGGGTGAGACGCCGACTACAGCAACGAGGGGGCAGGTAGGTGTTCAGACGCATCGCGGTTGTCAACCGGGGAGAAGCCGCCATGCGGCTGATCCACGCCGTACGTGAGCTCAACGCGGCCGGGCTGCCCCGGATCGAGACCGTCGCGCTGTACACCGAGGCCGAGAGTGCGGCGAAATTCGTCCGCGAGGCCGACCTGGCGTACCCGCTGGGGCCGGCGGCTGCCCGCCCGTACCTCAATCACGACATCCTCGAACGGGCGATTCGCGAAACCGGATCGGACGCGGTGTGGGTGGGCTGGGGCTTCGTCGCCGAGGACCCCGCCTTCGCAGAGCTGTGCGAGCGGATCGGTGTCACCTTCATCGGCCCGTCTCCCGCCGCGATGCGCTCGCTGGGCGACAAGATCGGTTCCAAGCTGCTGGCCGAGCAGGTCGGCGTTCCGGTGGCGCCGTGGAGCGGTGGCCCAGTCGAGGACCTGCCGGCCGCGCTGTCCCATGCCGCCAAGCTCGGTTACCCGCTGATGCTGAAGGCGACCGCCGGTGGTGGTGGCCGGGGCATCCGGATCGTCCGCTCGGACGAGGACCTGACCGCGGTCTTCGACCAGACGAGCGACGAGGCCGCCCGTGCCTTCGGCAGCGGCGTGATGTTCCTGGAGTCCCTGGTCACCGGTGCCCGGCACGTCGAGGTTCAGGTGATCGCCGACGGACAGGGCACGGCGTGGGCCATCGGCGTACGTGACTGCTCCGTCCAGCGCCGCAACCAGAAGGTGATCGAGGAGTCGTCCTCGGTCGTGCTGGCACCCGAGCAGGAGGCCGAGGTCAAGACGGCGGCGGAGCGGCTGGCGCTGGCGGTCGGCTACCGCGGCGCCGGCACGGTGGAGTTCCTGTACCAGCCGGTCGACAAGACCTTCGCCTTCCTCGAGGTCAATACCCGGTTGCAGGTGGAGCACCCGATCACCGAGCTGACCACCGCCACCGACCTGGTCAAGGCCCAGCTGCGGGTGGCGGCCGGCGACACCCTCGACGGTGACCGGCCCGTCGAGGTCGGCCACGCGGTCGAGGCCCGGCTCAACGCCGAGGATCCCGACCGGGACTTCGCGCCGTCGCCGGGCCGGATCGCGCTGCTCGACCTGCCTGCCGGTCCCGGGGTGCGGGTGGACACCGGTTTCGCCAGCGGCGACCTGATTCCGGCCGACTTCGACTCCATGATCGCCAAGATCATCGCCTTCGGCCCCACCCGGGACGAGGCACTGGCCCGGCTGCGCAGGGCGCTCGCGGAGACGACCGTCATCATCGAGGGCGGCGCCACCAACAAGAGCTTCCTGCTCGACCTGCTGGACCAGCCCGAGGTCATCGACGGCAGCGCCGACACCGGCTGGATCGACCGGGTGCGGGGTGAGGGGCGGCTGGTGTCCTCGCTGCACGCCGGCATCGCCCTGGTGGTCGCCGCCATCGAGGCGTACCAGGTGCAGGAGCAGGGCGAGCGGCTGAACTTCTTCGCGACCGCGCACGGCGGCCGGCCACAGGCTCGGCACCAGACCGAGCGGGCGATCGACCTCAAGCTGCGCGGCAACTCCCACCGGGTGGCCGTGCACCAGCTGGGACCGGACCGGTTCCGGGTCGGCATCGACGACGCACCGCCGGTCGATGCCCGGCTGGATCGGCTGGACAGCTACTCCGGCCGGCTCGAGATCGGCGACCAGCGGTTCCGGATCGTCAGCGCCACCCACGGCGCCGTGAACTTGATCGAGGTCGATGCCACCACCCACCGGGTCACCCGGGACGAGGGCGGCGTGCTCCGCTCACCGGCACCCGCGCTGGTCGTCGCGGTGCCGGTCGCCGTCGGGAGCGAGGTGGCCGCGGGCGCCCCCGTGCTGGTGCTCGAGAGCATGAAGATGGAGACGATCATCGCCGCGCCGTTCCCGGCGCGGGTGCGCGAGCTACTGGTGTCCTCCGGAACCCAGGTCGAGTCGGGGATGCCGCTGGTCCGGCTGGAGCCGCTGGGCGATGTCGAGCAGACCGCCGCCGCCGGACCGGCCACCGACCTGGAACTGCCTGAGCGGCGCACCGAATCCGTGGCCGCCCAGGCCGCCGCCTGCTTGCGGGACCTGCGTGGCCTGCTGCTCGGTTTCGACCTGAGCGACGAGGACGCTCAGAGCACCCTGGCGCAGTACCAGCGACTGCGGACGGCCGCGGAATCCGAGGGACACGCGCCGATCGAGGCAGAGATGGCACTGTTCGGGGCGTTCGCCGACCTGTGCGAGCTCGGCCGTAACCGCCCCGGCCGCGACGATCTCCGTGACGAGCGGGTGCACAGCCCGCGCGAGTTGTTCCACGCCTACCTGCACAGCCTCGATCTCGAACGCGAGCAGCTGCCCCAGGCGTTCCGGGAGCGGCTGTCACGGGCGCTGGCGCACTACGGCGTTCCCGAGCTGGACCGCACGCCGGCCCTGGAAGATGCCGTGTACCGGATCTTCCTGGCACAGGCCGGCGTGCAGAGCCACCTGCACCTGGTCACCTCACTGCTGCAGCGGTGGCTGTCCGATGAGGCCGCGCCGCAGGCGATCGCCGACGAGGTCCGCGATGTCCTCGAACGGCTGGTGGCCGCCACCCAGCTCCGCTATCCGGTGGTCGGCGAGCTGGCCCGCAGCGTGCGGTTCCGCTGGTTCGACAAGCCCCTGGTGGATGCCGCGCGCGCCACCGTCCTGGCGGGCGTCCGGGACGAGGTCAGCTACCTGGCGGCCAATCCGGACGCCGCGGACTACACCGTCCGGCTGGACGCGCTCGCCGCGATTCCGGAGCGGATCGTCCGTTTCCTCGCCGAGCGGCTGGAAGCCGGCATCGGCGAGCACGAGCCGATGCTCGAGGTGCTCGCCAAGCGGCACTACCGCGAGTACGAACTCCACGACCTGCGGCGGCTCACGGCGGCCGAGCGGCCGTTCGTGGTGTGCGACTACACCTTGGACTTCCGGCCCAGCCACCTGGTGACCACCGTGGGTCAGCTCTCGGAGCTGTCGGTGAACTCCCGGCTGGTCGCCGCGATCGAGGCACAACTGGACGCCGCGCCGACCGGGCACGAGTGCGTCATCGACCTCTACCTACTGTGGCCGGAGCTGCCGGACTCCCCGGCCGAAGCCTCGGAGCAGCTGCGCCAGCGCCTCATCGACGTCGGTTTCGCGCGCCGAGCACGCCGGGTGGCGCTGGCGGTGTATCCGGGCGGTGGCCGTCCGGTCTCGTACTTCACGTTCCGGCCGAGCCCCGAGAGCCTCGTCGAGGACGACCTGGTCCGCGGCGTGCACCCGATGGTCGGCCGCCGGTTGAACCTGTGGCGGCTGCGCGACTTCACGATCACCCGGTTGGACGCGCCCGAGGACGTGCTGCTGTACCTGTGCGTGGCGCCGCACAACGAGGCCGATCGGCGGCTGGTCGCCCTCGCCCAGGTGCGCGAGTTCGCGGTCATCCGCGACGCGGCCGGGCAGCCCACGTCGCTGCCGCATGCCGAGCGCGCGGTCGCGGCCTGTGGCGAGGCGATCCGCCGTGCCCGGGCCACGCTGGGCGGCGCCCGGCTCGACATGAATTACGTGCTGCTGCACATCTGGCCCGTGATCGACGCTCCGCTGGATCAGCTCACCGCGCTGCAATCGGGGGTCGCGCCCCTGACCGTCGGCGCCGGCATCGAAGAGGTGGTGGCGGAGGGACGGATCGCCACGTCGGACGGCAAGGTGCGCAGCGTCGCCGCGAAGTTCTTCTACAGCCCCGGGTCGGGTGTCGTGTCGTCCATCAGCGGCGCCTTGACCGAGCGCCTGCAACCGCTGGACGACTACGCCCAGAAGGTGCTGCGGGCACGCCGTCGCGGGACCATTTACCCCTATGAACTCGTGGGAATGCTGTCCGGAAGCCGCGGCAGCTTCACCGAGTACGACTTCGACGCCGATGGTGCGCTGGTGCAGGTGGACCGCGCGCCGGGCGGCAACCGGGCAGGCATCGTGGTCGGTGTCGCCAGCACCCCGACCGATCGGCATCCCGAGGGCATCACCCGGGTGGTGCTGCTCGGCGACCCGACCCGGGCGCTGGGAGCGGTGTCCGAGCCGGAGTGCTCGCGCATCGTCGCGGCGATCGATCTGGCGGAGCGGCTGTCCGTACCGGTCGAGTGGTTCGCGCTGTCCGCCGGTGCCCGGATCTCGATGGATTCCGGCACCGAGAACATGGACTGGGTGGCGCGGGCGTTGCGCCGCATCGTCACGTTCACCCAGGCCGGTGGCGAGATCAACGTCGTGGTGGCCGGCATCAACGTCGGCGCGCAGCCGTACTGGAACGCCGAAGCCACCATGCTCATGCACACCAAGGGCATTCTCGTGATGACGCCGGACAGCGCCATGGTGCTCACCGGCAAGCAGTCCCTGGACTTCTCCGGCGGCGTGTCGGCGGAGGACAACTTCGGCATCGGCGGTTACGACCGCGTGATGGGCCCGAACGGGCAGGCGCAGTACTGGGTGCCGAACCTGTCCGCCGCGTGCGGTCTGCTGATCTCGCATTACACGAATACCTATATTGCACCGGGTGAAACGGTGCCGCGCAAGGGTAAGAGCACCGACCCGGTGGACCGCGATGTGAGCGGGTACCCGCACGAACTCGCCGACAGCGACTTCCACACCGTCGGTGACATCTTCTCGTCGGTGGCCAACCCGGACCGCAAGAAGCCCTTCGACATCCGGACGCTGATGCGGGCGGTCGCCGACCAGGACCTCGGCGTGCTCGAGCGGTGGGCGGGGATGGCCGACGCCGACACCTCGGTCGTGTTCGACGTCCACCTCGGGGGCCGTCCGGTGTGCCTGATCGGCATAGAGTCGCGCTCCATTCCGCGGCGAGGGTTCCCGCCGAGCGACGGCCCCGACATCTGGACGGCAGGGACGCTGTTCCCGCGCTCGTCGAAGAAGACGGCGCGGGCCATCAATTCCGCCAGCGGGAACCGGCCGGTAGTGGTGCTGGCGAACCTGTCCGGCTTCGACGGCTCACCGGACTCGATGCGCAACCTGCAGCTCGAGTACGGCGCGGAGATCGGCCGGGCGATCGTCAACTTCGACGGCCCGATCGTGTTCTGTGTGGTGTCGCGCTATCACGGGGGCGCATTCGTGGTGTTCTCCAAGGCGCTGAACAGCTCCATGACGGTGCTGGCCGTCGAGGGCTCGTACGCATCGGTGATCGGTGGTGCTCCGGCAGCCGCCGTGGTGTTCACCGGTGACGTCGAGGCACGGACGACCCGCGACCTGCGGCTGCGCGCGTTGCAGGAGCGGATGGCCGACGCGACCACGAGCGAGCGCGCGAGCCTGACGGCCGAGCTGGCCGAGGTCCGCACCACGGTGCGGGTCGAGAAGCTGGCTGAGGTCGCGGCGGAGTTCGATGCCGTGCACAGCATCCAGCGCGCCGTCGAGGTCGGTTCGGTCGATGCCGTGATCGAAGCGCACGAGCTGCGGCCACGGCTGATCGAGGCACTCGACAGGAATTGACCTAGGCGCTCTAGCCCTGAGCTGACCGGCACCGCCACGGCCTCGCCGGTGCGGCTTGCTTCCAGTTCGCGCCCTGCTGCCGCCCTCAGGCGTGGTGTGCCCCGGATGCCTGGCAGTACGGGCACCAGAACAGGTTGCGTCCCACCAGCACCTCGGTCCGGACCTCGGTGCCGCACACCCGGCACGGCAGGCCCGCACGGCGATAGACGTACCCGGCCTCGTCCCGGCGCAGTGGCCCGCGCTTGCGGGGACGGTCCTCGGATCGCAGCGTCTCGATGCGCCCGACCCGGACGCCGGCGCGCATGAGGTCGACCAGGTCCAGCCACATCTCCATCCAGGTGTCCAGGCCGAGCTCGTTGCCGGGCAGGAACGGGTCCAGCCGGTGCCGGTAGAGCAGCTCGGCGCGGTAGACGTTGCCGATGCCAGCGATGACCTGCTGGTCCATGAGCAGCGCGGCGACGCTGGTGCGGCTCCGGCTGATCCGCTGGTAGGCCCGGGTCGGGTCGGCGTCCCGGCGCAGCGGGTCAGGTCCGAGGCGGGCGAACAGGGTCGCGATCTCAGCCGGTTCGATCAGCTCGCAGGCGGTGGCGCCGCGCAGGTCCGCCCAGTGGCTGTCGGCCCGCAGCCGGAGCCGGAGGGCACCGATGGGCGGTGGCGGCTCGCCGGTGCCGGTGGTGAACTTGCCGTACAGGCCGAGGTGGATGTGCAGGGCGACGGAGCCCTCGTAGTAGTGCAGCAGGTGCTTGCCGTTGGCCTCGGTGCGCTGCAGGACGCGGCCGTCGATCAGAGCGGCGCCCTCGGCGAAGCGTCCCTGCGGGCTGCTGGCTCGGACGACCTGCCGGCCGAAGAGCTTCTGCTGCTCGCGGGCGAGTCGGTGCAGCGTATGGCCCTCAGGCACGGGGGCTCGTTCGTGTCATGTCTTGGAATATAGAGGCCCTCACCGCCCGCAAAACCAGCGAGGCCCGTATTTGCTGGCCTGCAAGCACCTCAGCGCCTTCTGTCATGTCCGGAATGCCCGTGCGTTGGACGCGGTTTGGACGCGCACCCTCAGAAACCGACGACGGTCACCCGATCCGGCATCGGCAAGGTCACCTCGTGGGGCGGACCGAGCGAGGGGCGCCGGCGCGGCACCCTGGCCGGGGCGCCACCCTTCCGGCGGAGCACCTGCCCGGCGAACACCCCTCTCGCTTCCGGGCCGAGCTGGTCCCGGTACTCAGCGCACGCGGCGAGGGCGGGGCAGTCGTGGCGGCAGATGCGGGCGGCGGAGATCTTGGCGGTCATCGGGGCGTCCTCGTCCCACGCGGCCGGCTGGGTGGTGCAGGGCACCCACCGGTAGGGCCGGCCGTCCGCGTCGAGCAACGGTTGCAGCGGCACCGGCGAGCCCAGCTCGTAGGAGGGGTACGCGGCTGCCACCCGGCCAGAATAGTGCCGAGGCGGCGGAACGCCCCGGGCCTATGACCCCGGGCCGTGGTTCCTGGGCGCTCCACGGCCCGCTCAGGGCCGCGACTTCCGTCCGGTTACCCGCCGAGCGCCTGGTCGATGAGCCGGGCGGCGTCCTTTGTGCTCGACGGCAACACGTGGGCGTACAGCCGCAACAACACGCTCGCGTCGTGCCCCAACATTGCGGCGGCGACGTGCACCGGCACACCGTGGGAAAGCATGAGCGTCCCGCACGTGTGCCTGCACGCGTGGACGGTCACCGCGGGGACGTCGACCTTGGCGACGGCCCGCTTGAACGTTTCGCTGATCGAGCCGGGCGTCAACGGCGCCCCGAGCTGGTCGACAAAGATGTACCCGCTGTCCTCATACGCGGTGCCCGCCGCGAGCCGCTCAGCCGCCAGGGCGGCCCGCCACGACCGCAACGCGGCCAGGGCTGCGGGCGCCAAATCAACGCGCCGCGCGTGCCCATTCTTCAAGCTGCCTTCGCTGACCTGGCCAGTGTTCAACGGTGTCCGGTTGCGGCTCAGGGTGGCAATCCCCTCGATGAAATCCACGTCGCCCCATCGCAAGCCGAGGGCCTCACCTCTCCGGCACCCGGTAGTCAGGAGCACCACCCAAAGCGGGCTGAGGCGGTCGCCAGAGGTCGCCGTCAGGAACTTCTTGGCCTGTTCCTCAGACCAAACTTTCCCGACTTGCTGCTGAGCTTTGGCGGTCGGTCGTTGCCGCCGGGGAACGTCCAGGGCGGGATTGTGGGGCAACTGCCTGGACTCGACCGCATCGGCCAGCCCCATGCTCAGCACCCGCCAGGCGAGCGTGACCGATTGCGCGCTCAGTGGCCGGCCACCGCGACCACCGGACGCCGCGAGGTCGTTGTGCCACCGTGCGATCCGGGCGCCCGTCAAGGACTTCAACGGGAGCTGGCCGAGCTGCGGCACAATCCACCCCTTGATGATCGTCCGGTAGGAATCCTGCGTCGATTGTTTCAAGCCGCTGCGGGATTCCAACCAGCTTCCGAGGTAAGCCTCGATCGTGATGCTCGACGGCGCCGTCAGGCTCGCCATGTCGCCGCGGCCGACCGCTGTCAGCGCCTCGCTCAACGCCTTGTCGGCGGTTTTGCGGTTCGGGAATCCGCGGCGGGTGACGTGCCGGCGGGCGGCTCCCGAGCCGACCGAGAACCGGATGTACCACCGGCCGCTGGCGTCTTTACGGACCTGGCCTCTCATCGTTGGGCCGCCAGCTCGTCTAGCTCGCGGTCGATGCCGGGCAGGTCGACCCACCCGGTTACCGGGCGGACGATGCCGGTCCGTTCGGTGGTCCGGGTGAGCTGGTACTTGCCGAAGGCGGGCGCGTCGGCGGAGCGTGCTTTGTTCCGCACGAGTGCCATGCCGTGGCGTTGGGCGCGGCGTCGGGTGCGGGCCTCGCGGGCCTTGTCGGCGGGTTGCTCGCTCATCGGTGCTCCGTTCGTGGGGTTGCCGCCCGACGTGCGCGGGCGGTTCCCTTCAAGCGTACCTCTGGCGTACTGGGAATGGCAAGGACGGGTTATGCGGCCGTGCCGCTCCATGACTGCCTGTCGTGCCTAGTGCGACACGTTTCCCCTTGTTCATAAAGGTGAACGGTCGATGTGTTGGGCATTGTCAACGTCGTCTGATAGACATGAGGATGACGCACATTCGATGCAGTCTGAGCGCACAAACGAGAGAGGAAAGACAATGACTGGAATCCCAGCCGAACGGATCGAGCCGGGCACGTTCTGCCCGGCGTGCCGCCCGACTTGCCGCACGCCGGAAGTCGCGCGGCTGTTCGATGTAGGCGACGCGACGTTGACCCGACTAGTCCGCCGCGGTGCTGTCCCGCTGCCGGTGGTCGTGCTCGGAAATCGCGGGTACCGATTTCCGAGGGCCGCGGTGCATTCCTTGTTCGAGGTCGTGGTCGAAAAATGTCTCGGTTGCGGCCGGCGCGTCGAGCCGGACCCCGCACCTTCAAGCCCAGCGGCGCTCACCAGCGCCGCTGGGCGGTGACCTCGACCCGCTGCCCCACCCCCAGCGAACCGAGGGCACCCGAAAAAAGCGAGGGCCGGAGCGTTGTCACCGCCCCGGCCAACCACCCGCTACCGAATCAAACCCCGCTCATGAGGCTACCTGCCACCGGCGACAACACCGCCGCGGCCCGCGCACGCCTACGTGCCCGGCGGCATCACCGCGCAGTCATCCGCAGACTCGACACGCTGATCGAGGATCTCGACGGGCCGCCGCTCGACACACCGCACCCCGGCGCGTACGGCCTTACCGAGCGTGAACTCCGTGCCCACGCTCGAGAGCTGTACCGAAGCGGTTGGTCGATACAAGAAATCAACTCCGTCCTCGATGTGCCGGTGGCGGGATGATCAGCTACGGGCAGAACTATCCGGACCCGCTGGCCGACGACAACACGGCACTCGCCGCCGTTCCCGAGCCCACCGGTTCAACACGTTCCACCGGCTCAACCGGTTTCTCAGAGAGGGTGCGCGCATCCGGTTGGGCACTCGATGAGACGCG
>JAABUO010004343.1_pt1 | contig 16697 bp, 9 predicted proteins | sample 5559291 | NCBI WGS metagenome assembly JAABUO01 (sample SAMN10711878, study PRJNA513372) | rock metagenome | isolation source: Antarctica rocks | place: Antarctica: Victoria Land, Finger Mt sud | reverse complement strand
TATTAAGCTTTTAATAATTTACGTAAAATCTTAATTTTTTATTCTTCCTTCTGTATAATAAAACTAATAATGCGTACGAAGTAAAGTTAAGAAATATAAATTCTTTTATAAGATTTTTCTTTATGTATTTTTTTATTTTCTGCAGCTTGTATAAGAACATAAAATATAAGAAATAAATACTTAATTTAATTAATTATTCGACTTTAATTTTATAATTATATACTTAATGTAACGATAATTCGTTTAAATTCTTTTTTTTAAAATACGTTTAACAAGTTATAATATTTCTTAAATATTAATTCTTTTAAATTCATTTTATTCGTAAGATTAACTTTAGCGTAAATGTTTAAAATAATAAGTTTTTATTTAAAATGTCGTTTTTACTAGTTTAATAATTTAATAATTTTCTTTATGCTAGCAGTAAATACTTTATTATAATACTTCTTTAACGCATTTACTAAAAACGCGACGATCTTAATTATATATATATTAATATTTTTTAAGATTAATTATTCGTTTACGAAATTATTTCTTAATTCTTTTTAAAGTATTTATTTAATTAATAATTTAACTTTTTCTTCTTTATTTAAAACTTTAAATGTTTTTTTAACTTTATTTAAATCGTAATTTAATAAGAAATAATAATAATAATTTAATTTAAAGTAAATTTAATTCTTTAAGTAATTAATAATAACGTCGTGCTTTTTTATTTATAAGTAGTTTAAAATTAAGTAATAATTATTTAAGTTAATAATTAATAGTAAGACGATTAATTCGCTATAATTAGCGATAATCATATAAGAATATACGTTATGCGTTATTTACTTTATTACTTTATTATTAAACGTTTTTATTTTCTTTAATTAGATTAAAATTTACGATTTTATTTTTAAAATATTATATAATACGCGAGTTAATTTTTAATTTAAAAACGTATATTTAATTACATTAATATTAATTAAAGCTTAACATTTAATTATATTATTTTTTAAGCTAAGCGTGTAATTTATAAAGAAAATTTATTATAAAAATAATTTTTTTAATAATTACGTAATTTATATCTTTAATTATTTTATAGCTTAAACGACGAATTTTATTAAGCTTAATCGTTTTTTAAATTATTCGTATTTAAGAAGTTATTCTTTTTTAAATTAACGTTATTTATCTTCGTAATCTTTATAATAAGCTTTTTATTAAAACGATAACTTTACTCATTAAAATAATTAATTAATAAATAACTCGTCTGTTTATAAATAAAATATTTACTTATTTTTATTAATTATTAACGCTTTAAATTACTCATTTAATTATAAGTATTAAATAAAAGATTCGTATTATTCTTTATTGTTAAAATAATTATCGTACGCGTATTAAAGATTTAATATTTAAAAGTAAACGTTTTTATTAATTTTGTACGTAAGTATAATTTATTAATAACTTTTATTACGTTATTTAAATTCGTAAAAGTTTTATAAACTTTAATTATAATACTTAATTAATTTATTATATTATTTTATTTAACTTAAAGTCGTAATAAAATCTTTATACATAAATTATTAATCTTTAAAGATTCGTTTTATAATAATTATATTATTAAAGTTAATTATTTATTATAAAACGTAATAAATGTCTTATTACGTTTTTACTTTAAATCTCGTAACTTTTAACGTATAATAATTTTTAAATTTAAATTCTTTAGTTACGTAGTAAAATAATTTAATAAATTATTAATAAATAAAAACAAAGAAACATTAAAGTATACACGTAGTTTAAAATATTTTAACATTTTATTCCTTGTACGAAATATAACGTAGTTAATTAAATTCTTTATATTATTAATAAAATTCTTTTAATACTTTTTTATTATTTAAGATATTTATATAATAAACGTAAAATTAAATTCTTTCGTTAATATTAAAGCGTTTAATTACTTTACGCGTCTTTTAAAGTTATTACTTATAATGTTAATCGTAACTTTATAAGCTTATTATAATTTCTTTAACTTTTAAATAAGTTTCGCGTTTTATTTCTTTTACTTCTTTAATAGCTTTATTAAAAAAAACACGTTCTTTACATATTAAATTTTCTCGTTTCGTTTTACTCGTAATAATTATAGCATTTAAAGAACTAGTTAATAATGTTTTTTTATAAATGTTTCGAGTTATTCTTCGTTATTAATTTTATTAACTTTAATAATATTCGCGATATTCGTAAATATCGTCTTTAATAATACTAAGCTTTATTATTCTTTTATTATTTCGTATTTTTAATATATATTAACTTTAATATATACTTACGAGTTATAAAGTTAAGAAACGACTAGTCGCGAAAGAATATTAATTCTCTGTTCGCGATATGTATTAGCCTCGTACGAAGACAGAACGACTTCGAGCGCAGAACTTTTTATGACGATAATTATTAAGCTCGACGAGACGATTTCAGCGCTGCACAAATCGCGAGAATTAAAGCTAATTTGCACGCGCAATCGAGATTAAGAAATCGCGCGCGCGCAGAAAAAAGAGTTCGAAGCTCGCGCATTACGATTTTCAGCGAGCGCGATGTTCGCACATTATTACAAATACGTAACAAGCATATTAATGTAAACGCTAAGTACGTACGAATTATAAAGCTTAACGAGACGATTTTAACGCTGTAAAAATTACGAAAATTAAAGTAAATTTAACGTTAATACGAAGAAATAAAAATTACGCGCGCATTCACGATTTCACGATTTATAGCGAGCGCGAAAGATTCGTAATTATTATACGTACGCATTTATTATTATTCTTTAACATGCTTATAGCTTTAAATAAATTTATTAAATTTAAAACTTTAAATATAAAAATAAAATATAAAAATAAAAAACGTACGTAATAATTAAATATAATTAAATCGCGAATAATAAGAATTTAATGATTCTTGTTATAACGTTCGTTATATAATTAACTTAATATAAAATTAATATAATTTAATAAATAACGTTTATAATAAAAATTAATGTATAAATAAAGTACGAATTACATGTAAACGATTTAATCTACGTAAATTATATTAAGTTAAATTATAAGCGTTATATATAAAAATATAAAAGATTAATAACTTTCGTTTAATTTTAATATTTTGCGCGCGCTCGTAATTTAACGCTATTTAATTTATTTTACGATATTTTTCTTTTAACTTTATATTTTATTTTATAATTATACATTATTTACGATGTACGTATTATACGTTAAAGAACGTTCGTTATACGAATTATATTACTCGTATTTACGCTTTATTAATTACGTATATTATTACGAGTATGTTAAAATTAATTAAGACTAAAGCGAGCTTATTACGAGTAAAAGCTTTAACGTACTTTAACGTATTTTAATACTAATTTAATATAGCTTTAATATACGTTAATTAACACTTTTAAGTATTACATTTTCTCTGTATTATAACACTTTTCTTTTAAGTTTAGTACAAATTCTGAGTCTTTAAACATAAATATTGCTCGAGAAACTTACTTTCTTTTGTATTCTTAAACTTTTAGTTATAATTATTTTTATAAATTAAATATTTTACTTAACTTTTCTACCAGTAATTAAATTTTAAACACGATTTTAACATATATTAAAGCTCGTAAAAATTACGACGTTACGCATTACGTACGTTACGTAACATATTTATATTAAATAAATTCGTAAATAAAATAATAATTATTAATAAAGATTATTACTTTTAATTAATATTATAATAAGTTATAAAGATTTTACGTTTACATTTAAGAAATAAAAATTATATTATATTAATTTATTATATAATAACGTATTATTATCATTATAAAACGTAGCTAAGTATTTTTCTTTTTCTTTTTTATCGTATTATTTTAAGTTTTTTATATTACTTTACGTAAAATGTTAAACCGTAATATTTTTTAACACGTTTACTTCGTACGTAAAGTTTTATTATAAACATGCGTTAAAAAAAGAAAAAGAAAAAATACGAGAATTGCTTTCGTAACTTTCGTCTTTATAATTATATATTATTATAAAAGTTTTTATAATAATATAATAATCTTTAATTATCATTTTCGCTTTTTTAAAATTAATTATATATAAAAACGCATTTTTATACAATGTATATACGTAAGTTTTATTAAACGAACGAAATATAAAGTAAACTAATTATTAAGTTAAGTTTTAATATTAACATTTTAACTTAACTTAACTTAAATACTTAATATTACATTATGATTTAACTTAAATACTTAATATTAATATTATAACTCGACTTAAATACTTAATTTTAACATCGTAACTTAACTTAATATTAGTTTTAAATCGAGTTATAATTTAAGTTCTTAACTTAACTCGTTAAGTAATTAAAAATGTCGTTAAATGTTAAGATTTACTAGTTTTAAATCTATTACGTTATTATTATTAAAAGACTTATAGCAATAATTAAAACTATTTTCTTATTCTTTTATATTATCTTTTTATTATTTATATTATTTTGTTACATTATTAATAATATATATTAAAAAATGTTTAATTTTAATAAAACATACGAATTATTAAAATCTTTAATTAAGAAAGAATTTAATTCTTTTATTATTTATTTATTTAGTTTTAATAATCTTTATTTTAATTAATCCGCAAGTTAAGATTTATAAAATATTAATTAAATTTTCGTTAATAAGAAATAAATTCTTTAAAAAGCGATAAATAAAATTCATCGCAATACTTTTCTTTTAACATTAAGAGAAAATAATTAATATGTTAAGTAAAATTTTAATATTAATGCTTAATTTTAATAATAATAATTATAAACGTTTATTAAAGAAAGTATTATTAATAAAACTTAAACAAAGATAATAAATTCATTTTAAATTAAGAAAATCGAAGTAAATAAATAATCTTACATTTAAAATAATTTTATTTAAATAATCTTAATATTAAAAGAATATTTTAAAATCTTATACAAGATTTATTATAAGATTTTAAATCATTTTACAATTATTAATAAATTTAGTATATTTAATATGATTAAGCATTTTAAAATAAATTCTTACACGAAACGAAAGCGACTTAACTTTCTTTCGTAGCTTGAGATAACTTTTAATCGTATAAGTTTAATATAATAATATAAATAAATATTATAAAGTTAATATTTTTATAAAAGAAAAGTCATATTAACTTATTATTTTAATTTAATTAATTTAATTAAAAAAAATATTATGTTAAATATTAATTACACTGAATTAATCTTTTTTAATCATTAAAAACGAGCATTTTTTAATAATTATTATAAATGCTTCGTTTAAAAATTATTCTCATGCATCGTATTAAATTATTAAGCATTATTTTCTTAAATTATAATAAGATTCGTGAAAAGATAAAATAAGATTTAAAAAAGTTATAACGTGTTTCTATTACGTTAAATGCATGATTTAGTTCTTAAAAAGTCGCTTATTTAGAAATATTAATATATTAAATGAATGCTGCATTTTACTATCATGAACATTTTATTAAATTTACGTTTTTTTAAGTTAAACATATTAATTATCATTTAATGTAAAAGCTGTTTAAGATTTTAAATATATACGATAATAAAAACAAGCTTTTTAATATTATTATTAATAACGCAAGTAATAATAATACTTTAAAGAAAAAACTTAAAAAAGCGCTTAATTAACGCGACATTTCATGAAATAAAGTATAAAACTTAATTTCTTATTTAACTCATATTATTAATTTAATAACTTAAGAGTTTATTAAAGTTATTAAATTAAAAACTTTAAACGATGATTTTATTATATTATTAAAAATGAATTAAGTTAAAAATATAATTAAAAGTCATAATCTTTACATTATTATGAAGAAGATATTTATTAAATTAATAATATAAAAAAATAATGCATTTACTAAATAATAAAACAGGTTCGCGTTCTTATTATTATTATTAATAGTTCTTCTTAATGAAAGCTTCGCTTTTTAAAGCTTTAAGTTAAATTTATAATAAGATTTCGAAAATTAATATAAAACATTCGCATTCGCTGAAACTTTATTTATTTAATACTTTAACGTGTATATTAATTACACGACACGATTAATATATAAGTTAAGAAATTCTTAATAAATATAAAGATTTAAGCTATTTAATTAAAGAAAAACGAATGATTATTAATATTACTTATTAATAATATGTTAAATTCTTTTTACAAGCTAACTTTAATTATGTTTAAAATTATTAATGTTAATATATATTTAAAATTTAAAATTTTAACATTCTTTTTAAATATTTTAATGTTATTAAAATGATTATACGTAATAAAGCATGTACTTCGCAAGCACTTATTCTTTAAGCTTGCGAACTAGCTTTTATAAAGCTCTTAAAATATTATTTTAAAATAAAAAGTAAAGATAAACTAATATACAATCTCGTTATAATTTTATATTTTACTTAAAAGTTAAAATTATATTAAGATTAAAATGTAAACGAGAATCATGAACATGATTTTAATAAAAATGTTTATTTTTATTACGATTAGTATAAAAAGAAGTTTTAAGAATTATTTTCGTCGTTATTATAAAGAAAGAATTATAACTTTAAAACTTAAAACGTAAATAACTAGTAATGTTAATTAAATAATGTAATATAATAAGATAATTAATCATTTATTAATAATTTTATAATCTGTTATAATGATTATATAAACTTTTCTTTAAAGAAGTTAACGTTGTTTTTTATTTATTAATAAAGATAATTAATATTTTTGCATTAACGTTATTATTAAGAAATCTTTAACATAAAAGTATTAAAGAGATAACGTTTCGAACTTTTTAAGATTAACTTAAATAATTAAAAATGTTCTTTTATATTTAATATTCTTTATAAATATTAAACGAATATTTAATCTTACGAGAAAAGTTTATCGTTAAGATTAATTATAAATAATTTTAAAATTAATTAAATAAATAATGCTTTTTAAGTATTATAATCGTATTAACTTAAATTTTAAAAAGATCATTATTAAAGCGTAAGATATTTATCGTAAAGAAGAAGATAAAGATGCGATTAATAAATTTAATAATTTTTTTAAAGTAGATTTATAAAATGTTTTACGTTTTATTATAGTTTAAATGTTTAATATTATTATATTTAAAGTTACTTTTACGTTATTAATATATATAATAAAATAATATATTTACGAAATAATATAATAAAATAATATAAATGATTAAATGTATTACGATGTTAAATAACTTAATTACTTGTTAAATATTCTCATTATTAATCATTTCGATTTAACTAACACATCGCGTTTATTAAAATTTTAATTATTATCTTACTGAATTTTAAAATTACGTATTAATATTTTTATTAATATTATATTTCTTTACTTAATTATAATACGCTTTGCGTATATTATAAAAAGATTATTATTTATATACGTAAAGTATTATATTAGTAAATGTTATATAATATTAAAAATAATATAAATAAATAATGTACTTATTAATAAGAAATTTATACAAAAACGTTTCTGTGATTTTTTAAAGAGCAAGTAAAGCTAAAGTCTGAATTTTATAATTTTTATCGCTTATTCTCGAACTAAGTTAATTCGTATTAATTTAATTTTATAAAATTTCGCGAATTATTCTTTTAAAACAGAGCTTAAATATTAATAAATTCGTATCTTTTTAATAGCGACGAATCTTTCGAAGAGCGACGATTTCTTACTTTCATTTTCTCTTTATCTTTATTTATTATAATAAATTAATTATTAATTACTTAATGCATTATTTATTTACATTATCTTTTTAATTTTATTTATTTTACTTCTTAACACGATCTTATAATCTTTCTTTAATTCTTTCTTAACTTAATTTAATGAAACTTTATTATTACGAGTTAGTTTTTTTAAATTATTACGCGATGCGTCTTCGTTTAACTTTCGTATTATATTAAGTTTATTAATGGTACGTAATAAAAAATGCATTATTTAAATATATTATCTGTTTACTTAATACGAGTTATAATATAAATTAAAGTAATTTCTTAACTGAGTATAATTTAAAAACATAAGTACGATGTAAACTAAAATGATTAATACGATATAAAATAAGATAATTAAAATAATTAATACGATGTAAATTAAAGTAATTAATGCGATATAAAGTAAAACGATTAAGATAATTAATGTAATGTAAAGTAAAATGATTAAAATAATTAATGCGATATATATTAAGATAATGATTATATAAATTATTATATTAAAATTATTATATTAAAATTATATATGTAATGTTTATAGCTTTAAAATAATAAATAAATCTTAACATTCAGCGCTAACTTTAATTTTATTTATATCTTACATTTACTTATTACATTCATTCATTATAATTAAATTTATTATAAAGAAAGAAAAAGTATTTTAATATTATTATCATTTAAGAAGATTATTATACATTATTTATATACAATATCATTAAGACTAATTAAAATCGCAAAATGTTTAATTTATTAACTAAGTCGCAGTTAATTATTAGTAAAAATCGTGCTATAAAAAAAATAAAGATTAGAAAACTTTTTATATTAAACAAAACGTAAATTAAGTAATTCTTTATAAGTAATTCATTAAGCTAAGAATTATTAACGTTTATTAAAATGTATTAAAAGCGAAACTAATGAATATAAAGAATAATATACGAGATATAATCACGAATAATTAAGTAAAGAAAAGTTTACATAATAATACATTTAAGTAATGTATATATATTTTAAAAGCTAATAATATAATAGCTTAATGCTTCGAGATTAATTTAATAAAGAAGATAAGAAAGAAGAAAATGATAAAGTAAATAAATATTAAAGTTATAGTTATAAAGATAATATTTAAGTTTACTTTTATTATTAAAGTATATATTTATTATGTTTAATGTAAAAGACGTAACTAATATATGTGTTAAATTATTACGAACTAAGATGAATTTAATAATATTATATTTAAATATATAATATTAATAATTAAAATCATTTAGTAACGTATCTTATATTATGAAGAACTTAAAGACTTAAAAGTAGTAAATGATTTAAATTTAGTTAATGAATTTAACAAGTTCATGAATATATTTTTTAGCTAGAAAAATGCGACGAATCGTGAAATACTTAATTTATTAACTTTAATTAAAAACGAATTAAAGAATTTAATTAAAGTTAATAATAATGAAATTAAAATAAAATATAATGAAATGAAGAATAATGTAAAGATAATTAAAAATAAGTATAAGAAGAAAAAGAAGAAAAAGAAAAAGAAGAAGAAGAAAGAGAAAAAGAAGAAAGAGAAAAAAAAAAGAAAAAGAAGAAAGACGAAGAGAATTATGAAATCATTAAGATTTTAAACTAGTAATTTAATTAATTAAATATATTACTTTTTTATATTATTATGTAATAAGTTAAATATTATATCGCTTCATGTTTTAACTAATTAAGTCGAGAATTTAAGTTAATACTCGATATTAACATTATAACTTAACTTAAATACTTAATATTAACATTATAACTCGACTCGAATACTTAATCTTAACATTAAAACTTAGCTTAAATACTTAATTTTAAAATCGTAACTTAACTCGAGTCTTAACGAGTTAAGAACTTAATTTAAGCTTAATGTATTAACTTAACGAGATTAGTTTAACATGAAGAAACATTGTAAAGAAAAGCACGTAGAAAATTTTAAATACATCGTTATTACTTCTGTTTTTATACAGTCTTTATTATTAAATTAATATTTTTTTCGAGTATAAACACGTTTATCTTTAACTATTTTAAACGTTAAATTAAAAATGCACAGCGTTAATTTAATAATAACGAACGTAATTTTTATTTTATACTCGTTATTTTAACTTTTCTAACTTTTTATAAAAAGAAAATTTAAAAAATTTACGCATAGTTAAAAATTATTCGTTTAAAAGTATACGAAAGAAGAATTATCTGCTTTTTAAATGTAAACGCAGTATTTATAATTCTTAAATTAACGAGATTATTCGTTCGTGTATACTTTTATACAGTTTATAAATAAATCGTTTAAATATATTTTTTTCGCGCTTTCTTTACAGTTAAAAAAACTGTTTTACATGACTTTGTTACGCGTTCGTTTTATGTTAAAATAATATTTAAACGTGTTAAATAATTTTAAATTAAATTACGTTAAAATTAAAAGTTTTAAAGCTACGCAGAATTCGTTAATGATTAATAAATACTTAAAGCTTTTTACTTAATTTTTCTGTTTTTTATTTAAAACTACGTTAATTACGAATATAAAAATATTTTTTATAACTATGATTAAACTCGCGTCGTTAAAAAACGAAAAACGTTCGTTAAAAAAACTATTTCGTTTATTTAAACAAAGTTAATCTTATATAAACGATTTATACGTCTTTTTTAAATTTAATAATGTTAATGCTTTATTCGTTAAAGATAACGAAACGAAGTAAAAAAAGAAATATAAGAAACGAAAAGAATAAAAACGTAACGTCGTTTCGCGTTCGTTATTCTTATTATCTTTGTTTTCTTTTATTTTATTTACGTTTTTAATTAAATTAAATTTTACGTTACATAATAATAAATATAATAATTTTAATTTTTTATTATTTTCTTATCTTGTATTTAAGTTTAACGATAACGAAAACACGATAAGAACGACGAAAAAAAGATTTACTCGCGATTTATTAAGTTCAGAGTTAAATTCTTCGTATAATGACTCGTATACAAGCTTTAATACGAACTTATTATTATATTAATTAAATAAAGTACAGTCTTTACTTTTTAATCTGTTTATTTCGTTACTGTAATAAAACATTAAGTTTAATAAATTTAATAATTATATTAATAACTTCTTCGCTTACGACTTTGTAAACGTGTATACAAAATCTTTACACAATTCTGTACAGATATCTTAATCATTTTTTACGTTTATTTATTACGCGTAACTACTTACGCTTAAGTATTATACGCAGTAATATTTACGTAAATAAATTATACGAAAGATAAAATATAGTCTTTTTACAGAGCTATTAAATTTCATGAACACGTTCTTTTATAACATTATTATTATTACGCTTATAAAGATTTTAAATTTACGAGCGTACGCTTTTAAAATGAATAAGAATAATATTTCTGCGTTAAATAACGTCATCGTGCATAACAGCGAGCTGATTTCGTGTAAAGACGTTATTATTTTCTTATTTAATATAAAAAAATTATTTAAATAATTAACGTTAAAGACATTTAACATGCTATTTATTAAGTTACTGTTTAACGTAAACGTAATAAAATTTTTTAATTTAACGTTATTAATACTCGTTGCGTTAAAAAATCTCGCAAATTATAACGCGTAATCGTATTTCTTCGCACATTATTTAATTTTCTTTTATTTCTCTTCGTACTTATAAAATAAAATCTTCGTAAATAAATCTTTAAGAAAACGCATGTTCTTTATGAAAAGAAATAAGTTAACGTTAAAATTAAAATTAATTTTCGATTATATAAAAAGTCTGAAGCGATTTTTATTACATTTATAGCTGTTAATACATTTTACTACGAGTATTTTTACGCGCGCGACAGAGTTAAACACGTTAACGTACTATAACTTAATAACTTTTACGCAGCGAACGTTATTATTTAATAAAAATTAAAATTTATTCATGTTACGTTTACGTTACACGAAGAACTTTTAAATAATTAAACAAGAAGCGTTCGCGATAAAATATCTTCGCGTTATAATGTCGCGTATTATTACGTTATACATTATACTCGTTTTATCTTTTAAGCATTTTATTAACATTAAGTTCTTTTATTAAAATATAATATATTCGTTTTTATTATTTAAGTATAAAAACGTTACGTTTAATACATAATAATAATAATTATTGATGCGTAATTATACGTTATAGTTTATATAATAAAAACTAATTATATTAAGTTATAAACATTTAATTCTCGCGTTCGTAAAGTATAATATATGCGAAGACTTATTTTTTAACGACGAAAATACGTAGAATAAGTTAACGTCGCATGTATTTAACGTTAATATTATAGCAGCGAGTATGCATTATTTACGAAAGATTATAAAGTAAACGTACGTACGTTAAACGAACGTAATACGTAACGTTTAAATAAATAAATAATAATAATTTCTTTTGTTTAATTTACGCTATTACGCGTTCTTTTATTTAAATAAGCTTTCTTTATCGCGTTTTTCTACTTTGTTTATTAACGTACGTTCTTTTTCTTCTTTAATTACGTTTATAAAACATGTGTTTATGTTATTATTTTAACAGTTATATAAACATATACTTTCTTTATTAAATGACGACGATTAAACTTAATTATATAAGTTTATTAAGCTATTAAAATTAATACGTTCTTTATCTTTTTTTATAACTGCTTATAATCTTTCTTTTAATTATTTATTTACGTTATTTAAAGAATTTTTTAGTATAATCTTACGACGTTTAAATTGAAAGAATAAAGAAATGCGTTATAAGAGATTTTAAAGAAAACGTCTTGTTTAATAATTATACTGTTAACTGCGAACGAAAAAAGCTTTCTTTATTTCTTACTCGCATCGTTAAGTTTCGTTAAGATTATTATCGTTATCGTGTTATTAATCGCGTTAAAATTAATTTTTTTACGAAAAGTAAAAGAAATAAAGATTTCTGCGTTAATTTACGAGAAAAGAAAATTTATAAATAAGCTTGTGTTCGTTTTAATCAAAACAATAGTAACGTCGTACTTTCGCGCTTTTTTAATATTATTACACGCAGAAAATAAACTTAATAAAATTATTTTTAATAAATATTATTTAATCGTTATTATTACGCATTATTGCGCATTATATACATGATTTAAAAAAGTTATAACTTCTTACGACGCAGTTCGTTTTCTTTTCTTTAACGTTATCTGCGTTTGTTTTATTTAACATAAATTATATATTATTTCTTTTAAATAACGTTATTATTCGCAGTACTATTACGCGTTTAAACATTACGTATATCGTGAAATAAATAACGTCGTTTATACTTAAAGAATAATTTAACGAAGTACTTAATTTTTTACTTGTTAAGAAAAATTAATACGTAAAAGATAATCGAGTTTTAATATACGTAATAAGTATCTCGCTCGCGAATTAGTTAAGCGAATATTTAAGCTATTAAATCTTGTATTAAAACGTGCTTAATAAAAAGCTCGTATTATTAAACTTTTAATCGTAAAATAACTTAGTTCTATTTTACACTTTAATTTTAAGCGCGAAATTTAATTACGATTTAATACGAGCAGTTATTTATTTTTACAATGCTTATTTCTTAATAAATTTTACGTAAAAAAGCGATCATGCGAGTTAAGATAACAAGCTCGTAAAATTTATCGTTTTCGTTTCTTCTTCGTCTTAAAAAATTAAAGCGTACGATTTAAACGCGCAGAAATTATTTAAGTTAACGTACATTACAGAAATGATTTATCGTCGCAAAATGTTAAATGTAAAACTTAATTCTCGTTATTTAATTAAATGTTTAAAAAACGACGACGAAGCGTTATATAATTTATGCGAAAGTAAAAAAGTTAAACGAAATTTAATACGAGAAAACGTGTTAATGAATTAGTAAACGATTAAACTTAAACGACTTAATTTCTTTAACACGCTTGATTTATTATTTTACGTTTATACGTTTTATTTCGTAAACTTGTTTTATTTAAATAAATATAAAAATTATTATTTTAAAAATTATAAAAAATAAAAACAACTTGTCGTTACGTATTTCGAATCGTTAAAACATATTCGTTTTTTAAATCTTTTAGTACGCGATTCGTGTTACTTTATTTATTTTTTATTTATAATTATTATTATAAATATTTAAAATTTTATTTACGTTTAATATAACGCGCTATTCGTCTCGTATAAAAGATTATTAAACGTTAATATTTAAGAAAACGCGACGTTTTAATACTAATGCGATTATTATTATTATATTTTTTAAACTCGTTATTAATTATTACGTGTAAGAAAGAAAAAAGATACGAGATAAATAATTTAGCTTTTTTAATTTTTACTTTTTTTTAATATGTTTTTTTTTCTTATTTAATTAATTACGCAGATAGTCGTTTATTTACTTTACGTTAATATTATTTAAATCATTTATTATTATTATTATATAAATTAAAAGTTATATTTTATATAAATTTTATTATATTAACGTAAATGATTATATATTTTCTTATTATTAATGATTTACAGTTATTATATAAGTTCGCGAATTATATAACGTATTAACTTTTTAACGCTTTTACGTAAATAATCGTGTATTTTCTTATTATTAATAATTTATAATTATTATATGAGTTCGCGAATTATATAACGTAATAAATTTCTTACTTTTACGTAAATAATCGTTTATTTTCGTTAAGTATTAATTATATACACACATATTACGTTATTTTTAAAAAAAAGATTTATTTAATTACATCGTTTTATATAAGTTTAAACTTTATAATAATTTATTAAAAATCTTTTACATATGTTACGAATATATTATATAAATATCGTTTCTTTCTTATTACTTCTTATTTTTTAATCTTCGTTTATTTAATAAAATTTTTTAAGATTTAAAAGAATAATAATCATAAAATTACAGATATTATGTTTAAGAACGCTTATATGTTTATCTTTTAATTTTTCTTAAATTTAAAAGTTAAAATGCTTATTACTTTACTTAAAGATATAAAAGTTATAAATTTTATAAATAAAATTTATAAACGTATTTATTATATAACATTTATAAGTTCGTAAAAAGAATGAAGAAATAACGAACTACGCGATCGCGAAATGAGTTTTTACGAGTTAAAAAAATTCTTTTTTACTTTAAAACTTTAACATTTCATTACTATCGTTTTATTTAATTAAGAATTTAAGATTATTTATAAAATTTTAAATATATAATTATTTAAACTTTTTAAAAATCTTATATATTAAAGAGTGTTACGATTTAAACTTAATGTTATAATTAAGTATTATAATTCGCAAATGTTAAGAATTAAGTACTAATTTTTAAAAAGTTTTAATTATTTTTATAACATAAAGAAATATAATAAAGATTAAAAAAATGAGTTTATATATGTTAATAAAAAAGTTATAAGTATAAAATCTTTTTATTTTCTTCTCGCTTTCTTTCTTTCTCGTGTAACGTTTTATATTAAAAATTTAGTTTTTAAAATTTAAAATTTAAAATCTTTTTTATTACTAACTCGCGTACGATTCGTACTTAACTCGTATACGACTCGTATTTAACTCGTATACGATTTAATTTATACTTAACTTTAAACTAATCGTTAAGTTAAGTTTTAATATTAATATTTTAGCTCGACTTAAATACTTAATATTAATATTAAAATTCGACTCGAATACTTAATTTTAACATCGTAACTCGACTTAATATTAATCTCGAATTAAGTTATAATTTAAGTTTTTAACTTAACTCGCTTAACTCGTTAAGTAATTAAAAATGATGTTAAATGTTAAGATTTACTAAAAAAAATCTATTATTATTAACAAATCTCGACGAGTATTTAATTACGTAATTAATTAATAAATTAAATAATTTATTACTTTAATTAATCTTTTATCTTATAAGATTACTTTAACGTAATTAGTTACGAACGTATGCTTAATAGTTTAAATAATATTATTAGCACGAATTATTAAAATAATACGAATTATTAAAATAACACGAATTATTAAAATGACATACTTAACAGTAAATGTTTCGTTTAATGCGCAATATTTTATATTTTTTTAACATTAAATTAATCATTAAATGAATTAATGAATTAATTATTTAACTAGCTATTTAATCATTTATTTAAACGAATTATTAACTATGTAAAATGTTTAATAAAAAGCTATGAAGAAAGCTATAAAGAAAGCTATGAAAAGAGACATAAAGAAAGACATGAAGAAAGATATGAAAAAAGATATGAAGAAAAGCATAAAGAAAGTCATAAAGAAATATTAATAAATTCTCGAGTGTTAATTAGTTAATCATTTACGATTAATTAATTACTTTAGCATCGTTAACATCGTTAACAGATAATTAAATGAAAGATTCATTTAATTATTACTAAATTACGTTATTTATTTTAAGTTATTATCTGTTCATCATGATTTACATTATTAAATGTTCTGTAATAATAAATAAATGTTAATAATTTAATTATTTAAAATTAAATCATTTTATAAATCATTTATTAAATCATCTTATAAAACACTTATTAAATCATTTTACAAATCATCTTTTAAATCATTTATTAAACCATCTTTTAAATCACTTACACGCGTTAAAGCTAGCTTTTACTAACAACACACGTACTACAGAATCAGGTTTCATTAAACCATCTATTAAACCACCTCACAAACCACCTTTCAAACCACCTACCAAACTACCTACCAAACTACCTACCAAACCACCTACCAAACCACCTCACAAAAAACCTACCAAACCACCTCACAAATCACCTACCAAACCACCTCACAAAACACCTTCCAAACCACCTATCAAACCACCTTCCAAACCACCTACACGCGTCAAAGTCAGCTTTTACTAACAACACACGTACTACAGAATCAGGTTCCATCAAACCATCTATCAAACCAC
>JAABUO010004342.1_pt1 | contig 16700 bp, 16 predicted proteins | sample 5559291 | NCBI WGS metagenome assembly JAABUO01 (sample SAMN10711878, study PRJNA513372) | rock metagenome | isolation source: Antarctica rocks | place: Antarctica: Victoria Land, Finger Mt sud | reverse complement strand
TTGATGTATGAAATTCGATGACAGGAAGAGGCACGTAGGCGCCTTTGATGACGAGGATGGTTTTAAACGCGTGCAGAGATGAGTTGTTGGTTGGGTCAAGAGCGCATAGTCAAGGATTGAGGATCAAGAAAAGAGACTTAGATGGGGTATTTTAACGGTCACTGAAGAGACGGGGAGACGGGGGGGGGGGAGATTGGATTGCAGGGGAAGGAAAAAAAAATCCAGAGATTCGGAACGATGAGAGAGAGAGAGCTTTCGTCCTTGGTTTTCTTTTAATACGCAAAAACGGAAAACGGTTCTTTATATCCGCTTGAGCCGTTGACCGTCGCCGTTCACACCGGGCGGGTATGTAGACGTTTTCTGATTGACGACGGATGCTAGTTCGTTAGACAGCAGGAGCTGGGTTCGACGACGATAAACGAGAGAGGTGAGTTTGTTAGGTCGCAAAAAAGGCGGATGAAACAATCAAGGAAGAAAATGACGGGTAGGCTCTTTCCTCAGTTCTGATGACATGGACGAGCTTGCGACTTGTGAAGTTGAGAGAGAGTATGTGGGGTGCCGGTTGAATGGGAGGTGGTTTGGCCGTTGACGCGGAAGGTTTGGAGACTGGATTGGTGAGGAAAGGAGGCCTGAGGTGCCTGGATGAATGATAAGGAATGCTATTATCAGCAGTGGGGTGTTAAGCGCTACACATGTGATTGAAAAGCACTTGGTGGACAGAGGAAGTAATGTAGATACAGTCGCGTTTGCATGGCCGAGGAGAGCTAGCATGAATGCATGAACCCCCGAGACTTTCGGAAATGGGTTTGCAAAGATGCTGGGCGTGACGGAAAGCTCATTTGAAGCGGAAAAGATGAGATACAGAGTGTTGAAGGCAGCAGACGCTGTCTTTTTGCGCACATGGGCTTAAAGGTTCAGAATGCAAGAAACGCAAGACGGGATAAAGATATGAGACTTTGGCAGGAATCACAAGCACATTCGCGGTTTGCAGGGTGTGGATAACGGAAACTGAAGCTATGTTTAAGCAGTGATGAAACCATAATAGAGGCAGACTGATACTGGTTTTCGTGCACATGAGATCAAAGACTAATGAATGCAATAAAGGCCAAGGACAAAATCCTTCTGGGATTTTGCAGAAACAATAAAAGAATAAAAGAAAGCTGGATCTTAAGCCAGAGACATGCTGCGTTTTAACGACTGGCACTGCCCTAGGCTTTTGGCTGGTGTGAAGCCGCACTAGTGAAGTAAAGGAGTTGCAACAGGGCCGTGAATGAGAGGCGAGTTGACACCAAAGACCCACAGAGGTAGAATTCGCGGCTGGTTTATTATTTTCTCTCGCTCGCCTCCCTGCACTAACTCCACGACATCTGTATTTGGCACCTTCGTCCTGTGCTATTTCCTCTCCGAAACCTCTCTCACCTCCCAACAACGCACCAGATCCTGCTACGCTCCCATCACCGCAGCCACAAGATACAATGAGCGCCCACCCGCGCCTCCTATCGGTCAAATACCGTTTCCCCTGAGCCACAAATTCCAAAAGACTTGACGCAGGCGCCAACTGCCAAGTTTGCTAACAAAACGGGAAAGCAACTTTTTTCTCGACATTATCATGGTATCGAAGTAACAAACCCATTCGTCCATTCCTCCATTCATCCACACCACACTTCCCATAAGCAAGCAAACATCCCGACGAACAAAAAACACCTCTGTAGCCCAAGAAACCAAGTCACACACAAATCAGTTTACTCCGTCGCAAAAGTTCGCGCACGCGCCCGCCAGTCCCATAAATATAGCAGCAGATTTGATACGATTGGATGTGTTCGATAGGATCATTTTCGTGAAAATGATGATCAAGGATAAACGATACGTTGTGAGTTTGGTATTTGGGATATCCAAAACTTTGTGGGAGAGGACATGTACAGTTTGGTACAAGGTGTGCGGTAGAGATCAATAAAGCCTGGCAGAACGTTGGCAGGTATGTACAGAGAATTGGTTATGTCTTCTTTACACTCTTTCTGTCTGTCTTTTTGAGAGAGAGAGGGGAATGGCCGGGTTTGCATGAGAAATGAGTGTGCTCACAATATTCCAGAGTCTGCAAGTGCATTGTGGAGAATGGTGTCTTTGACGGCGGCGAAGACAAGGCGGATGTTGGATGTGTCCGTCGCTTGAGTGAGGCTGGGTTTGTAATGTTAGGTTGGATTGCGAAGTTCTCCAAATGGAGTGAACGTCAGGTGGAAAAGTCAAACTTACTGAGGATAGAGGTTCAGGTGTGCCCGGTTGACTTGGTTGAAACGCCAAAGCAGATATTTTGCCGCCCTGTTCACGTCGTTTCCTCCTGAATAGTCTGGAAAATAACTTCCTAGAGGTGATCGGCCGAGTTTTTGTTTGAAGAGATCGACTTTATTCAGAAATAGGATGATACTTGTCCTCATGAACCATCTCGAATTTACCACCGAATCAAACAACACCAAGCTTTCCATCATTCGGTTCTGCCGGCATTGGTTATCCCATACCCACTGCAAAAGGACAATAATAACAAACCTGATTACTCTCCTCCAGAAGTACCTGATCGTACTCACTGAGGGCTACGCAGAAAATTATTGATGTGACATTCTCAAAGCAATGGATCCATTTCTTTCGTTCACTACGTTGACCACCCACATCGAACATACTATCGCAGATTTGTTAGCGGAGCAGAGCTGTCTCGACTAAGACAAGGCAACCTACTGTATACTCAGTTGACCCATCTTAAACCGCGTTTCGTATATACCGGTAGTTTTTGTTCGAGCTCTTAGAACGTCCGCTTCTATTGGAATATAATCCGGCCCGGCTATTCGTAGTACTTCGTCAAAAAAGCTGCAGTTCGTTAACACTAGTCCTTGAAGTTCTAAATAAACCCAAGAACAGACTATGGTGCTGAATCCATTAAGTAGAATTCACTCTGATGATCCATTATATCTGCAATACTCGGATCCCTCCATATCGAGACAACACTTTCCCCAACTCTTGGATCTAATGGCGTATGTGGGTCTGGGTCGACTTGGTAATCCAGAAGATAATCACTGTTTGCGACATTTTCTGAATTTATCGGCTCGATCTGGAATTGCCGCATTGCTCCAATCAAAGCTTTGGAGCAATCGAGTACGTTCTTATATATCGTTAGACGGTATAATGCCAATTCGTCCTTGGTGTATCCATTTTGGTGTATGATCTTCATTTGTTTGACAATGGTCGACTTCCCACTCTCCCCAGAACCTGCAACCTGTCAGTATACCCCGCAGTTTCAAATCCCAGCTTTGCGTACCCAGCAGCAAGATCTTGCATTCCTTTCGTAGCCTCCTCGAGTCTTCTTCTAGTTTTGCGTCTATCATGCGGCTTCTTTTCTTTTTCTCCTCCTCATCCCCGTCTTGGGAACTTTGGCAAGCCCCCATGGTGTATCAAGCTCTTGTGGAAGCAATCACACGCCTTGTATGTATATCGAATCCGTCGGATTGGGGTTTAAGTCGCCTTTTACCAGCCACGCAGCTGCAAAGCCTACTATATGAGGGAGTGGCTCAGAGGCTTTCTTGAGAGAAAGTTCGCCAGCGAAGGTGGAGAAAGGTATGTGTTCCGATAGGAAAACCTGCAGGACCCGAGCACGAATATCCAAGCTTTGCAGGAAGGCAAGGGTAACCGCAGCGCTTCTTTCGAGGCCTGTCACCCCGCACGTGGGTGTAACAGAGGACGGTCGAATAGGTAGTGTCCAGCCTTTCGGATTACAAGAGAGCGTCGTCGGATGAGAATATTGTTCAGAGCTTGCCTCGATAGGCTCCGCCACCAGGGTTTGGTAGCTTGACTCGCTTGGGTCGTAGTTAGCAAGGACCAATACACGCGTCGGAATTCCTTGATTGAAAGGTCCAAGGCAGAATCAAGGCGAAACGAGTGATGCCAAAGGGTTGGAATGAGGCCTGAATCATCGATTAAGCTGACGGGGTGGGAGTCGATGCTTCTTAGCCAGCGGACCGTACCGAAGCTCCTGCAAATGGTCATTCAAGGCATGAGAGCATGATGACAACCAGGAGGAGCAAGATAAAGCCGGTGACGCTGTATAGTCGTAGGATGATGGATAAAAAGCAAGTCAGATCAAAGCGGAGGATCGCTGCGTGCCCCGTGCTGGCAGGCCTCGTGGGAAAGGACGAGGGTAGTTCTAAGGTATTCGGGAGAGCGGTAGCTAAGTTCGCGCACGGGCATTTGCAAGGCGTACTCTAGTAGTAAGTAGTTCTAAGGCAAGCTGCAGCAAACTTTCGATTATTTCTTCTTTGGATGAATCAATTAATATTAACCATCTCGCTGTTCCAAGCGGTGAAGGTTGCTTGCAGTTTGCAATTAATAGACTAAGTTTTATACAATTGACGGATGCAGATAATGACTGAGGAAATTCAGATGTCGTAGGGAATATACGTTGCACTTGAGGTGAAGTAGAGTACGGTAGTTCTAGTGGTCTTTTTGGGTAAGCGGGGGGAAAAGAGGAAGCGAGACCACCCGGTTATTTTGACCACAGTGACAAATACTTCACCAATCAAAACCATTGTTATCAGCAATGGGTCAGCTGTTCTCCCCCGGAGCTAGTCTAACTGCTTGCCACAGAATATCGTCGTTACCATTGCCTCGTGTCCAACAAGACTACGTTGGTTCGACCAATACCAGCCTCAACCCGAAGTCAGCATCAATCCAATTGCGGTCATCGAAGGTATGGGAAATCAGAGTGAAGATCAAGCATCTTTCCTCTCATCATCACGTACCAGTCCAGCCCACGAACTTTCCCTGACCATCTTTCTCCTTCACAGTTGCAAAGATGCGCCGGTGAAGTGGTAGGCATGAGGTTAGGTTTCTTTATACAACAATTTTCGTCTATCTTGAAGAGTATCGAGATTCCTGTTGGCTGTTCTGTTCACAACAGTACAGAATATGATGGGTACCATTTCTCGGCCATCACCTCTTTCCCTATCAATCTCTTCTACTTCTCAATCAATCATGAGATGTTCCTGGACTGGACCTCTGACCCTGGTCTGATACCAATACTGGCCTTTGTGATGTGGCTGAACAAAAGATATTCCATCACTTGCGACCAGCTTTCCGAGCATCGCACGGCGTGGCATAATGCGAAAGGGTTACCTTAGATTAAAGCCAAATTTAGAACAGGCCCTTTATTGGAGACACGTCTGGCTGCATGTAGGTCCCTTAAGTTCTGGTGCCCAACGACGACTTTGGTTGTTGAGGCTCATGCCAAGCGGACTGCCGGGAATGGAAACCACGGGAATAGCGTCTCTTCGGACCTGAATAGAAGAGTATACCCCTCTGTGAGCCACACCCCTCTATGGGCCACGCTAAATACGCTAATACACGATTTTGCAGACCCATATGGCCTGATTAGGCAATTATGTTATTCAATGCTATGTAAATAGCTTAGTACTCGTATGTAGGTAGATGGAGTAAATAATAACTCGGTTAGACGTATCATGAGGAAAAAAGGCTGCTTAGTAAGCAGAGTGGCCCACTGGCAGGTGTGGCCCACAGAGGGGTTTTACCCTTCTACTTTTTTAATATTTCTTGTTTGAGAAGCACGTCCTGTTTCTCGTACTTTGTGCTAGCATCTTGTCTTTGATAATACCATACCCTGATACTTTCCTTGAGCCATGCAACCGCTCGTCCTCTAGATCAGAGAACGCGTGCAACTCCTGAGTCAAGCATGTTTGAGATCATCCGAGCTCTCTTTGGGCGCGAGACAGCCAAGACTCACAGTTCTCGTATACAAAACACGCCTATCCATTCCCCCTTGCAAGAGGGATTTTATAAAGTTAGGCCAATCACAGAGAAGACGACTACTTTTCTCAGACGTGAACTGCTTTCTTTCTGCGGACCTTGTATTGATCCTAAAAACCATCAGAAGCTGGAGACTTGCTTCGACTTTACACCGTTCTCGTGAATACATCATTCCGATATCACAAGACTAGATAATTCACAGTTCGAAAGATGGTCAAAGGTCAACTCTTTAACCCTGTTCTCGAAGTTTACCTATGCATGGATCGGTATGTTGTAAAGAATGCCGTCGAGATTCTCCGGATTAATGTGCTTTTCGCACCCTGGGCGGCTTCCACCATTTGTTGATAATCTTGAGTGCTCGGTATGGATTTCAACAGACCCTTGCTATAGAGAAGTCCTGTTGGATAATCCTGTGTACATGCGTGCCTGTAGATTATAGTAGATTTTAGAGTATATTTATTGTACAAGACAAAACTAAAGGACCCGTCGTACCCGTATCGTTAAGGTACTCCGTGAACCTGATACTAGCCACATTTGGTAGGTACAGAGTGACGTAGGTATTCGACCATTGGAATATGATGATTTCGGTCAGCAGCCTTTATAAATGCGTAGGTACCTTAGGTTATTGACCCAACATATCTTAGTCATAAGGGTATATAAACGTTCAGTCACTTGAGAAGGATATGCAGAACATCCACCAGCGGTTGTTTACTTCTATACTTCCGGACTTGTAGGTATATAGAGAACAAAAATACACATAATCTCCAGGGTCTAAATCCCAGTTTTTCTTCGGGAGATCAGCGAGGAACATGGTCTCGTAGTGCGATTCGCAGATCCCGCTTGCTCAAACACCTGATGTGTACGGAGTCCCTTCCGGTACTCTCATTATTGTCTATGATACCGAATCCTCATCCTACATCCTTATACCTACATACATAGACTGAAGCGCCCTTGCCCTGTGATACTTCCTCTCCATCTGCGGACTGAATCGCTTCCGCCAAATCCAGTCAAGATGGCAGAGTTTGTGCGTGCCCAGATCTTCGGCACCACCTTTGAGATCACCAGCAGGTTTGTTGGCTTGACCATTTGCGCCTTGTCTTTATGCTGAATCTAGCAACAGGTACACGGACTTGCAGCCGGTCGGAATGGGTGCTTTCGGACTGGTCTGGTAGGAGAAATCGTTCTCGAAGCCGCAAACTTGAATGCTCACAAACTTCGCGCAGTTCGGCCAAAGACCAGCTGACCGGCCAGGCTGTGGCAGTTAAGAAGATCATGAAACCTTTCAGCACCCCAGTGCTCTCGAAACGAACATACCGAGAGTTGAAGCTTCTCAAGCACCTTCGTCACGAGAATGTAAGGGGATGTTTGGTTCCCCGCAAGGCTACTGGCTAAGATTTCCCAGGTCATCAGCTTAAGCGACATCTTTATATCACCGCTCGAAGATATGTATGATACACACGCTGATTTCTCATGAGTTCTGCAACTAACTCGAGGGTTTTAGCTATTTCGTGACCGAGCTACTAGGTACCGACCTCCATCGACTCCTGACCTCAAGACCACTCGAGAAACAATTTATCCAATACTTTTTATACCAAATCTTGGTACATGCGCCCAGACGATGATCATCGTAGCATACAAATAGCTGACGGAAATAGCGAGGCTTGAAATACGTGCACTCGGCTGGAGTCGTTCACCGTGATCTGAAGCCAAGCAACATTCTTGTCAACGAGAATTGTGACCTGAAGATATGCGATTTCGGACTAGCCCGTATCCAGGACCCCCAGATGACAGGATACGTGTCTACGAGGTACTACCGTGCCCCAGAAATTATGCTCACGTGGCAAAAGTACGATGTCGAAGTGGATATTTGGAGCGCAGGATGTATTTTCGCCGAAATGCTGGAAGGCAAACCATTATTCCCAGGCAAAGATCATGTCAATCAGTTCTCTATCATTACGGAGCTGCTGGGCACTCCTCCAGACGATGTCATTCAAACCATTGGCAGCGAAAACGTAAGGCTGTCGGTAATACTGAATCCATGCTGAAACTGACCCTTACGTTCAGACCCTACGATTTGTACAGTCCTTACCCAAGCGAGAAAGACAACCCCTGAGCAACAAATTCATGAGCGCGGACCCTCTAGGTACGATCATGAAAAAGTAGAAACCGGCTTGACTGACCTTCCTTAGCAATTGACCTTCTAGAGAAGATGCTTGTATTCGATCCCAGACTAAGAGTCCGAGCGGGAGACGCTCTTGCGCATGAGTACCTTGCCCCGTATCACGACCCGACCGACGAACCGGTGGCTGAGGAGAAGTTTGATTGGTCTTTCAACGACGCAGATCTTCCTGTAGACACTTGGAAAATCATGATGTACGAGCAACTTTACGACCTACCGTTAGAGCAAGATTAGCCCAGAAAGAGGAGCTGACTGGTGGTGGGCAGGTATTCCGAGATTTTAGACTATCACAATGTCCAAAGCCCGGAAGATGGGCAAGAGGTTGAGAACGGGCAGTAGGGCGTTTGATGATTCTCTACGACTGTATCTCCCTAGGCTAAGTTTGGTTATGGAGTACTTCTTTTCCACCCAGCTAGCATTTCCGTAAGTACCTTAGGGTTCAGCAATCAATACCCGTGAACGACTCGAGAATGATACTTGATATCTGAAGCATCATGAGACTTGTCGCGCTTGGAAGAACAGAACGGGCACAAGCACACAAACGATCGAAGGTTTAGAAGCAGCCTGTATAATCTAGCTATCCCAGAGTTGTTACTTGAGAGCTTTCTTATGATTACCTTAGCTAGCAATGGTACCTTTATCTATTGCTAGAAAGCATCAAGAGACGTGGATTCGGTTACTGCAACTCATCCAGAACCTTGTAGGGCTGTGATCCTTGGCGGGGATTCATTGGTCGGCCTAATACTCTCTAAGTTCTCGAGGTACCTTACCAACGTGACTCGACATTCTTGATCCTACAACTCACCGTTTTTTGGAATGATCAGCGCTTTTATTGCCCCAAGGACGGCTCGATCTCGTCCAGATGCAAAAGCATGACCTCCACCACCAAATTTGCGCCTGTCGTATGCGTGGTGGGCTTTCACCACGCCAGGTAAGTTGTGTTCCCATTAAATCACCCAATAAAGCTGATATGCTGGCAGGGGGCCTGAAATAGAGAGTTGGTCCGGTGTCGAAGATGGCAGCGATCCTGCCTTGGAGAATGATTGGTCATTCCTACCCTTCATGGCCCTGTCCGATGGTGCCCATACGTACATATCTCCTACAGCTGCGCTTTTTTGGGGCTAATTGGAAGACAGATCCACCGAGGACTTTTCGTATTTCACCCTTCGTCGGAAAGCCACTTCCACAAGCGCAGCCACATCGTTGTTCGGTATATCATGTACGAGACAAATGGACGCAAGCCAGCTCCTGGATCGACCTGCTGAAGTCACAAGGAGCACGGTCCAGAAGGCAGTAGTAGCCATTTCGGACAGCCCGCAGTTTTTCGGGCATCTCAGAGAGAAGCTTTCAATGGTGACGGGAGCATGGTTCGCTCAAAGGTGGGATATAACGGTGAGAATATAAGACTAGACAAGCTGATGATAGTCTAGGGACTTTACGGATATGGATATACTAAAGGTCGGTGAGTGTTTTTGGGGGTCCTTGATGGTTTATAGCTCAGAAGAATGCAGAAATTCCAAGAAAGTCTAGTTACGACTTTTCGAGACGCGGAGGATGATCGAGATCAGTATCTTGGTATTTTGATTCTTGTTTTAGTGTTTCTCCCGCTAATATCCGCAGGTGTTTCGCTGCGAGAATTCATTCATGAGTACAGACATCAGACTCTCGTCCTTTTCAAATGTTGTTTGCTGCAGCCAAAGGTAAGTATCCGGACTTCGTCTCTCGGATTCCTGTTCATGTTATCAGATGCTATTCTTCGGCTCGCGGTGCGAGAGATTATGTATGATGCAATTCGCTTTGGTTTCATTGATACCCGGTCTGTTACGGAGGTTGGAGGACTGTGCAGATCCAGAGTTCGATAGCTACGAGAGAAATCTAGTCATGCCGACATCGCTGAAGACAAGCGAAAGAGGCTCTCGTATGTCATAATGTCTATAATGATAGCTCTTGGCTGATTGAAAACAGTTCTTTCATATATGGGTCTACCACTTCAACTGTAGGCGATACCCCATGAGATAGAGGCCTTGAAGCTGATCACTGCAAATAGATTCGGCAAGGTACACAGAACGACATGAACTTTGTCTTATGTTTTACTAAAGGCTTATAGGGTAGTCTGTTTGGCCCTTATACCCCTTTGCAGCAGCTAGATGTTTTGGCCGACTACGGGACGAAATCGTACATTGTCGGATCCACAAATCCCATTCTTTTACAACAAAATGACCGCTACAGTGACATTCTCATAAACGTGTGCATCAAGCAGCTCTCCGGGTAATGATATTTGCTAAACAGACCATCCAGCTCGATGAAACCACCATCAACATTACTTCTTCTTCTCTTCGCTCCGCCCTTGTCCTCTCCCCTGCTGATCGCCGCTGGATCGACTTCCTCACCCAAACCATCACCGACAGCTGGGATGAGCGCAACCCTTCACGACCTAAAACTCTCGGCTATATGGGCTCCGAAGAATTCATCCGCCTCCAATTCGAAGAGTACCTTCTCGCCCTTCTCTCCTCTGTAAAATACCACATCTACCTCTCAGAGCGCCCTTCCAACTCTCCCCCAATCACCTCCATCGAAGGCGACCCCTCTGTGGACTTCAACTCCGACTGGATCCACGCCTGGCGCCAAACATCCGCCTTCACCCTCTTCAACGCTCACACCTCCGCCCACCTCTTCGACATTGTCGAGCCCCGCCACCCAACCGCGGGTAATCTAAGTCTAGAAGACATCCAACGCCGCCTCGCCCTTCAGATTCAAACCCTCCACCTCGACGACCGCCTCGCTCAGAGCAAGGAAACCCTCAACAAGCATCTCGCCACCGGCCAGGAGAAAGTCTCCACGGCGTTTACGAAGCTCTGGACCGATATCGAAGCGATGCGCGAGGCCCAGCGTAAACGTGCCGGAGCGGCCGCTGCCACGCGCCAGGGCAGCAGCAACGGCGTCTCGCCTCCCATCTCCGAAGCCGGCAGCGACATATCTTCTACCCCGCGCCACCACCGCACTGGCCCGGATATCTCGGCCGCGCAAGCGTCTGTCACCGCGGCCGGCCACAAAGCCGGCGCGTACATTTCTTCGTGGGGCTCCTGGGCCGCGGAGAGGAGGCGGGGGTGGGGTAAGGGTGCGGGGACATCAGCGGCGACAGGGGCGAACAGTTTGGGCAAAGCGAGGGAGAAGGGGGTTGGTGGTACTGGTGCTGCGGAAGGGAAGAAGGAGGTGAGGAGGAAGAAGAGCGTTAGGGAGGAGAAGGGGGGAGATGGGATCGGGAGGTTGGATGCTTAGCGTTGGGGTCAGGTTGGGTTGGGTTGGTATAGTTTTGGCTTGCTTTCGGAGGTTTGGGGAATAGCGATTGGCTATGTGTAGATGTGGAATGAACGTCATAAAGTAACATCCGCCACTTCTACTCTACTTTTCGGATCCGGGGGTTAGGCTTAGCAATAAAGCCATAACGAATCAAGTGCTTAGACGAAGCAGGAAAACAACGAAGAAAATCAACATGTCCACGGAAAACGTCGTCCTTACGCCAAAAAAAAAAAAAACCCCCCCAAATCGACGATCGATCTGTGACTATGTATCTCTTTTTTCCCCCCTTGACGGCACTGTCTATATATGGCTTGTGTTGGCATGAAAGATATTCATTTCAGTTAATGAAACCCACGTTTTAATTTACATTTCATTTCCGGGTTTGATCCATCGATGATGCGCAAATGTATGCGATCGTTTTTTTTGCATTTGTTGAATATACTAAAGTTGAAACAACGTCGCTGGCGAGATGGTCTTGAGGAGAAGTCTTGAGAGAGAAGATTGTACGATGTCTCTGGAGCTAAGGTAAGGCCAACCGACGCGGCGAGCAAAAGCTATGCAACGGCTACCCCATGCTTCTTCCCTCCATCCCAGAAACTACCGAGAAAAATGGTTGTCCGCAGTATGCTACAGTGAAATACAACAGACGCCATCAGAAACGAATGCCTGGGCCCTTTTCCTTGACGATTCCCAGCGGAAGAGAAAAAAAGAACTCCACACCCAATGCTCTCGTCATCATAATTACAACCGCTGCCTTTTTTCTCCTATCCCTACATCATACCCTCGACCCATTACATGTTAGCCAACTGCTCATCAATCTGCCGGTCCAAAAACACCTTCTTCTCGCCCGTCAACTCGGTCTGCAGTCTTTGCTCTACTAATGCCCTCACTGCGTAGCCGATTAGCCTACATCCTCTCTTTTCACATGCATATTAGAGAGAACAAACCTTGTTTCTTAGTGACATTATCCAAATCCACCTCCTCCAGACACACCCTCGTCGCATCGACAATCGCCGCATCGTCCGGACCCTGGCCCAGTGGCGTGCGGAAATCGATGGCGCTGACGGGTCTGCTGCCGCCCTGCGGACTCCTGCTCTGCCGTACCGGCGGGGATTGCATCGCAATCAGATTTTCCGTGCTCTGCATGCGGTTGTACGGATGCTCTTGATAGGCATCGCTGAGGTTTGAGACAGATTGAAGACGTTGGTGCTGGTATTGGGGTTGGTCTTTATAAGGCGCAAAGTTTGATTGGGTGGATTGTCGAGTTGCAAAGGGCGCGGGGGAGCGAGGAGGTATGTAGGCTGGGGCTTGGTTGTGGAAGCCTGTGAGGACTGTGGAGGCAGGTTTGACGGATGAGTAGACAGAGTGGATGTCGTCCATCTCGTAGCCGGTGTCGTAGCCGTCCTGGTATAGCTTTTCCGTGCTGCCACCTCTTCGCCCGGGCAGGCTATTGGCAGCGGCGTAGTCATCCCAACGCTGGAGGGGAACGCTGCGGGGATTGAAACCCTCATCTTCGAGAGCGATGATTTTCTTCTCTCCCTTTTCACCAATCACGATACGGGTGTTTCCCCAGGAGAAGTTATCCTGGTTCCAGAAAGAGTATATTGGCAGGACGAAAGAATAGATGGGAAAGGCAAGAATGTAGATGATCATCCAGCCCACATGCTGCCATTGACGTTTGATGATGAAGATTAGCGCTTGGAGACCGTAGACGGCGGCTAACATGACTATTGAGATGAGTGGAAATTGGCCAGAGTGGGTTGCAACACGATAGATTAGGTAACCAAGATAGCCACAGGTTGCTGGGAGGATGATGGTCCCGAAGAGGTCGATGAAGACTACGAAACGCATACTGAAGCAGCAGAATCCACAAAGGTCTTTGAGCCAGACTAACTCGGCCAAGTTGTGGACGGTGGAATTGATCCATCGTCTTCTCTGGGATAACAAGACACTCCATGTGTCTGGTGCGGCCGTCATAGCATAAGCATCAGGTACAAACTTGTAGGACATGAAAGGGAAGTGTTTGGTCATCAGGGTGGTGAGATATCTGTCTTCTCCAAGGGATAGCAGGTTTTTCTTGTGCAGAGTGTCCACGTCGCAGTCACTATAGTCCTGGATGACCTTGTCCGAGATAATCAAGGGTCGACCTTTATCAGCTGTCCGAAGTCGGTACATGCAGAAACTGCCAAAGTCAGTACACAATCAGAACAGCAATCGGAGCCGACTTACCATCCGGGAAGACAAGTGACGGAACCGAAGAGAGACTCAAAGGACTTGGCTAGGTGATGTGAGATGAAGTACTCGTAGACTTGAATCATAGTCCACCAGCTTTGATCTTCATTTTCCAAGCTCGTCTCACCACAGATACCAGCAATCTTTGCATCGTTGGCGCAACTGGCAACAAGACGATTCAATGAGTCTTCCCTAACGCTTGTGTCTGCATCCACCATCAAAAGATACTCGTACAGTTCAGGATCCACCCCAATAATGTTGTTGATCTGATGGAACATCTCGAGCTCAAGCGGTGACATGGGCGAGCGGTGATGAACCCGATTTAGGAAGCTAAGCAGCAAGATCTGAGAGTCTCGCTTTCCACGATTCCCGGGCTTCGACTTGGTCTGTTCAGATTCTTTGCCCACTTTGACCACAACAATATAAGGGACCACGTTTCCTTCAAACTCATAAAGCCCAGAGTAGACTTTGCCGTAGTTGAGCTGTTCGTTGCCTTGACCGACTGCCTTGAATGGTAGAGCAGGTGGATCGATCTTTGGGTCAACGCCGAGAATGTCAAGCACAATCTTCGGCGTAGGCCTATCGTTGCCACCACCAACAATCATTCCGTCGCACATCACGCATATCAGTTTCCTCTTATTGTCATATTGGAGGGCTGTCAATGAATCGAGAGCTTTCCGTAGTTGGTCTTCACCCTCTGTGTAGGCTGGTACTTGACAGATTACGAATTTGTCTTGGGCTGCTGGACGTCTCTTGGAGCCAAGTTGGAGCGCGGCTAAGAACTTTGTAAGGATAACGGTACAGAGGATGATGGTAAAAGCAAGTAGGATGTAATTGTTGACCTGGCACTTGGCGGACTTCCTGAAGTCGACGGACCCTGCAAGAAACCTGTTTTCCATACAATTCAGACTTTTGGAGTAATTCGCATCGTTGTTCTTCCACAGAGATGTGATGTCAAGTCCTGGATTGGATTGGATCAGTGTTGCAATTTCATCTGGAAAGAACTTGTAGGCTGGATAGTTGTTTTGAACCTGCAAGGTGTGAAAGTAGTCAGTCAAGTCATATATGTTGCCGTTAAGGATGACCCAGTTACGGCCTTGGTTTTGTCCCTGGGTGTTGACCGCAGCCTTGTCAACAACAAGATCTCCGATATAAAACTCCTTAATCTTCAGCGAGAATCTGTTATCATACCAGTGATCGTCGTATAATTCCGATTTCTGATTTGGTTGGAGAGGACCGGAAGTGTGTAGACCTTCTGGGTGGAGTACGGTGGTATTTGCTAGCAACGTAAGAGATTTATCCGTAGTTAGGTAACTGCAAGCAGTAAACAAAGGCGGTTGAAAGTATTCATCCAAATTCTGCCCTGCAAAAGGCATCATCGTGGCCGCCGTAGTCTGACGACTGGGGTCGCCGTGTGGAGTTTTGTAGAATTTTGTAAGGTCGTATACTTTGCCGCGAAGGCTGACGTAGTAATCATTCTCCCCTTGATGATAACCGACTTCCTTTTCATTCCATGCCTTGTCAAAGTTGGGGCAAAGAAGCCTGCCAAATTCAACGATATAAAAGACCACTGTTGCATTAAGCAAGAAAATGAGAAGGCAAAGCACCAACTTCTCTCTCCAAGCCATTCGAACATCCGGTCTCTTCATGCGGCCGATGTACCGCAGCATGAATGAAGGGATCCAAAAAGTCAGAGCCCAGACACAAAATATCCATATTCGCCGAGAAGCACCTATTTTTTGGGCTTCGACGGACTTCGGTTCTCCTAACTCTGGATCCATTTCACTAGTGAATTGCCCAACTTCGTCGTCATAGTATGTGATCTTGCCCTTCGTGTCGTCTCCCTTGGCGCCAAGTCCATAATCCCCCGACATTGTGTTCAATGTACGCGCTACAGTAGGAGCAATAGAGCGAGGACCCCCAATTGCACTCTTCGGCATGGTAGCCGAGCTTTGCTGTCGCTGTAGAAGATTGTCTCGGCTGCCGTAGTCACCCATAGGAGGGAAAAATCCACTGGCGTTGGGATTGGGCGTGGTCGTCGAGTAACCACTCTCCATCCCTCCACCTAGCATACCAAAATTGGACTCCCCGTAACCGGAATTCTCGAGTGGTTTGAGATCTAGCATGCTTTCTGCTTCCCACCATGCGCCTTCTCGAATCCAAACACGCTCGTGCCCAATGACGACCTCACCATTGCTCCAGCCTCGTTCGAGAATCCAGCTCTCGACTCCGTCTCTGCCATCATGGCATCCAAGTCGGCGGTAACGAGTACAGAATTCATCAATGTCAAAATCTGCGGTGAAGTCTAGATTCTTGTTCCGTCGGTTAGACCATTCAGGAAGCCTCCAGGCTCGAAGCTGCTTCGAAACAGTGCCAGCAGACCACGCCGATGTCGTGGATGCCAGAGACGCAAGGCCCCCGGGAGACTCGTCGGTAGGGTGTAAAGCAAGCTGATACCAGACTCTGCTGCGGCCGAGAATATCTGGAAGGTCCAGCCGACCCGCCTTGCTACCTTTGACGCCCTCATCTTCCACAGGATATAGAATCTTCTTCAAGAACCCACCAGCTTCGGCTTCTCTGCCGACTTTCTCCAGGACCTCTTCTTGCTTTTCTCGCTCATATTCTCGATCTCTGCTCGACGGACCACCGGTGATCCTAAGGTGTGCTGCAACATCTAATACAGCGTTGTTCATCTCCTTGGCCACCGAGGATCCTACCACGCCCACCTCTACACCGTCCTCTTTCATCTCGGCATTAATGCCCAGATTGTCATCGAAAACCCCACGAAGTGCAACCGCTTTGCCCAGATCCTGACCTGGTATTTCTACCACGGTGATACGCACGGTGTCACCGTTGTCCTCGTCTGTCTTAGGTGTCCTTGTTCCAATTCTGCCACTTCCACTCTCACTTGAATCATCTCCGTCTTTGATAGCTTGTAATTCTGCTGCTATCGTTCCGTTCGCTTTCATCAGCACCCAATCGACCAAAGCCTCATAGATGCCTGTGATGAGCACCTCACGTTCACCGGTACTGCAATTCCCGAGGAGAACCTCAGGATCGATACCCAGAAGACCACCGACATCTTCGCAAACATTCTCGAGCACCTCTTCATCTACCAGAAATCCGGTAGTTTCACCCAGTTTCAGTAGGCCTGCAAGTGTTGACAGTAAATTCCTATGCGCAGAAC
>JAABUO010004341.1_pt1 | contig 16702 bp, 12 predicted proteins | sample 5559291 | NCBI WGS metagenome assembly JAABUO01 (sample SAMN10711878, study PRJNA513372) | rock metagenome | isolation source: Antarctica rocks | place: Antarctica: Victoria Land, Finger Mt sud | reverse complement strand
CCACTTGCCGCCGTCCGCGTTGTTGGCCTGCACGCCGACCTTTTCGCGCAGCGGGCAGTTGTAGACGGGAGGGAAGAAGTCCCAGATGTATTTGATGGCGGCGTCCGGGAAGTTGGGCGGCGGGATGGCGATCCCGTCCTTCCAGGTGCCCGGCGCGAGCTGCGCGATCTGCTCCTCCTCAAAGCGCTCGGCGTCCTGCGCCGCGCGGGTCCCGGGTGGGCGCGGCAAACGCGGCGCGTCCGGGGCAGGTCCTATGCTCTTGCAAGTCTCGCCAGAGGCAGCAGGATGAGCGCAGTCCCCGCCAAGCAGTGTGCACGCACCCAGTTTATTGCCTCGATCAGTCGCCGCTGCTCCTCGTCCTCAAACAAGTCTGTCTCCATGCTGTGGAGTCCCGCACGAGCGACGCATAGCAGCGCAGCTGCGCTGGCAAGCACGCGTACGACACTTGGGCCTGGCATCGTGCTCTATATGTACTGAGTGAGGCAGGGCCAGCGCTGGTTCAAGCGCAGATGGTCGATCGGTGGGTTTCCAGGCGCGCAGAGTCTCCGCTTCAGAGAGCCCAGTGTCTACGCCCGGCTGTTTTGGTTCAAAAGTCGAGGCCAAAACAGGCACCGCATAAAATCGCCAGGTGTGTTTGACCCACAGCATGCTGTGGGTCAAACATGATTTATCCGTCGCGCTGCTGCGCATGCAGACCCATTCCCAAGAACATGCATGTGGGCTGTGCAGTGGCTGTGGCTGCCGCGATCGATCGCGGCTGAGCTGCGAGCGGCGCTCGGCGGCACCTGGGGCGGCAGCCTGCTCTGCTGGGCATGGCCCTGCTTTTGCTGACTCTCCGGGGCATGCAGACACCAGCTGCCACCATGCTAACGCTCTGAACAAGCAGAGTTGGAGCCAGCAGCACAGGTGTGTGTGAGTGTCCGCGATGTGCATGCGCTGCCGGGCCGGGCTCCCTACACGGCTGGAGCAAACAAAGATGGCGTGCGCTGTTGGGCTGCGTTTGATGCACAGCATTGACAGTTATGCTGTTGGCAGCCAGGTGTGCCTGCTCTGCTTGAACAGGGCCTGGCCAATCCCCGTGTCCATGCATCTCCCAAAGCATGCCTGATGTGGCAAGGCTGCAGCCGTTGTTGCACAGCTTGTTGTTACACATTAGGCTCTGAGCCTGCCATGCTCACCTGCCCGACGCTGTCAAAGCATTCCTGTCAATTACTGCTCTGTAATTGTACTGCAGGGGCCTAGTGGTAGCACTCCATCATTTGCATGCATGTGTGCGCACGCATGTGAGGGGCATGGCCGGTGCTACGTGGTGCTTTCGTGCGTGCTTGCTGAAGAATGGTGGCTGGGTGAGACACAAAGGTCGCTTGATGAGTTACTTACATGATCTGCAACATCTGAACAGCCTGCGCTACACTCTTCAACCGCAACCCTGCTGCAGTTCCGCGGCCACCCAAGTGCCAGCAGAGCCAGCATGGGCTGCGGCCAGCGCATAAACATGCCCATTGGCCCCTGAAGCAAGAGCCTCCTCCAGGTAACTCGCGCTCGCGCGCGGCCCAGCTGTGTGAGCCAGGAGTGGCCTGAGCCGCATGCCAGGGAGCCAGAGCCTCAAGCAGCTCCTCAGTGCCACACCAGCGCATGCATGCATGCATGTATCAATCACACTGCAATCTCCTTTCAGGTCCCCCGGCCTTTGAAGCTATCATGCTTGAGGCTTACGCGCTGTTCGTCGGTCCGAACGGCCAGGTCCCCAAGCTGCGCGTCGTGGAGGGGCGCTGGCGGTGAGTTATTGGCTGGTGTGCCCGGAAGCAGGCGACTGAGGAAGTGGTGGAACTACCACTACAAGCACCTGGGACGGCGTGTTCAAGGCGTTCAAGGGGTCGTGGGACGGCGCAGACAAGGCCGTCCGCATCGCACCCATGCTGACGCTGCCGGCCGAGGCATAGAAGCCCTCAAGCACTAGGCCGGCAGTGTCGGCTGGTGCTTGAAGGCTCCTCGGGCTCGGTCGGCAGCGTCAGCGACGGTGCGACACGGACGGCCTGGTCCGCGCCATGCCACAATTCCTTGAAGCTTTGAGGCCGTCCAGGGTCTTGTAGTGGTGGTCCAGCACTTCGTCCGACGCCTTCTTCCGGGCACAACAGCGCCCCTCCTTGGCGCGCACCTCACAAAGCTCGCCGTCTGAACCGACGAACAGCGCCTGCAGCCACTGTAACGTGTGTTAAGTGGGCCTGGATACAAACTAGCGCACCCACAGGCCTCAGGCCAGCCATCACAGTGCGCAGCCCGCCTGGGCTGCTGTTGCTGCATCGGCCAGCAGCGTAAATTGTTTATCAGGGCGCGCCCAGGCGCCGAAGCAGAGGGTCTTTGCGAAGTTCAGCACGCGTTCATGGTGCTCGGCGAGCCACTGCAGCGGAGCTGCCTTGGCTTCTGAAAGCCGAGACGCGTGCCTTCAGGCGATCACGCCGTTACACACCAAAAGCAGCGCAACTGCTTCCAAGAGCTTGCGTGACATGCAGGTCGTCAGCATTGAAAGCTTGAAAGGCTGGGGACCTGAAAGGAGAGCACTTGGTGGGAGTCAAGGACACAACTTTGCAATGTAATAGCTTAAAGCGCGCCCCAAACAAGGACTTAGACCTGCTGCACGCCTCAGCAGCAGCAGCTAATAGAGCAGAAGCGGCAGTGTTGCTGGGTGGCCATTGTGCAAGCTAATGACTTCACTGGGACGTCCAATGTGGCATGTGGATAGGGTTGCAAGTCTGGTTCTGAATGCCTGTTATGTCCTGATGCCTGCTTTCTGCCTAGCAATGCAGGCATTCATGCAAATGGAATACATGTACAGAGCACGCCACGCGCAAAAACCATGACACCGTATGAAGTGGCACTATACATTCACACTAACACACAGGAACCCGCTGCATGTCTCTTCCGCACTTCTCATGACCGGGACAAGGGCAGTTACCAAGCCACGTGTACATTTACAAAGAACCAGTTGCGCAGGCTCACATAGCTAGCACACCAAGAACAAATTGCAGTGCTGGGGTGACCTGCAGAAAGCCCAAGCTCGTGTTCTCAGACCCGGCTGCACGCTCATAACACAGGTGCCTGGCCAGCCAGCGCGGCGTCATGCTCCATGCACTGCAGCTCCCACTGCCTGCACGTCACAGACAGTCCGGTGAATCGCACACCAGATGCCAATAACATATGTATTTGCTTGTGGAAGACACGCAAAACAACAATTAGGACAGCATCTTGCTCAAAGCATCACCGCTTCCACTCCGCGGGCAGGCTGCGCGTTGCCCACCGCATCCACGGTACAGCCCTCCTCGCGCACCGACGCGGCACCGCAGCTCGGCGCGGTGCGACGCGTGCGCACAGACAGGCAGGGCCGGCGACACTGATAGAGGGCCGTTCGCGACGTGCACCAGCCCGCTGCGTTAGGGCCACAACCCTAGAGTGACCTACCCTCTGGTGCAAACCCTAACCTGGCGCACCAGCGGCGCGCCAGGTGCGCCACCTCCGCCTCCAGGCCCTCAGCCTCGGCGGCAGCCTCGGCGGCCGCGCGCTCCAGCGCGGGGCGCGCGCCGCCGTCGGCCGGCGGCCGCGCCGCGGCCGCCCAGGCGTGGAATGCGTGCGCCGCGGCCGCCGTCCTGCGCGCGCAGCGCGGCTCGCGCGGCGGCCGCGGCGGGTTTGCAGGGGCCTGGGCCTGCCACAGAGCGCAGGACACGCAGAGCAGCTGTGCACGCTTTCGCTTGACGGACACGAAGAGATCTGCCAGTCCGGCGTGCTGAGTGGCTCTGGCAGCCCCTGAAGGCTACACTGTGTGAACATGTGAGCAGCCACGGCCCTCCTGTGCAGCAGACATGGAGCGCGCGTCCTGGCAGCGCACCCGGCCCGGCGCGCGCGCCGCGCCTGCAGGCCCGCGGCCGCCCGCCGCCACAGCTGCAGCGCCGCGGCCGCGAGCCGCCGCTCGTGCGCCGTGCGCAGGGCCGCCAGGCGCACGCACCCCTCCGCAGCGTCCGCGCTGGCTGCGGCGCACCATGCGAGGCACGCACGCCGCAGCCAGCGCCGCTCGGCCGCCGCCAGGCACCCGGCCAGGCGCGCCCGCTCCTCTGCGGCCTGAGCGCTGGCAGCGGCGCGCCATGCGAGGCAAGCGCGCCGCAATCGGCGCCGCTCAGCCGCCGCCGTGCACCCGGCCAGGCGCGCCCGCCCCTCCGCGGCTTTCGCGCTGGCTGCGGCGCGCCATGCGAGCAACGCGCGCCGCAGGCGGCGCCGCTCGGCCGCTGCCAGGCACCCGGCCAGGCGCTCGCGCGCCCCGGCGGCCTGAGCGCTGGCAGCGGAGCTCCATGCGCCGAGCGCGCGCCGCAGCCGGCGCCGCTTGGCCGCGGTCGAGCACCCCGCCAGGCGAGCCCGCTCCTCTGCGGCCTGATTGCTGGCAGCAGCGCGCCATGCGAGCAACGCGCGCCGCAGCCGGCGCCGCTCGGCCGTTGTCAGGAACCCGGCCAGGCGTGCGCTCTCCTCTTCGGCCTGAGCGCTGGCAGCAGCGCGCCATGCGAGCAACGCGCGCCGCAGCTGGCGCGGCTCGACCGTCGCCAGGAAGCTGACCAGGCGCGCATGCGCCCTCATGCCGCCCTCGCCGGCCGCGGCGTGCCACGCGCTCAGCGCCTGCCGCAGCCGGCGCCGCTCGAGCGCCGCGGCAGCGCGCGCCAGGCGGGCGGCCCGCTCCGCCCGGCGCGCGTCGGTGGCCGTGCGCCACGCGCCGAACGCGCGCCGCAGCAGGCGCGGCGCCGCAGCGGCGGAGAAGCGCGCCAGGCGCGCCACGCGCGCCGTGCGGCGGCCAGCAGCGGCGCGTTGCCACGCGGCCAGCGCCGCCCGCGACACGTCCTCGTGCTTCGCGGCGGCGAAGCACGCGAGCCTGCGAGCGCGCCACGCAGCGGCCGCGCACACGGCGCCGCGCCAGGCGCCTACGGCCGCGCGCAGGCGCTCGTGCGCTTCGGACGCCAGCGCCGCGCGGTCGGCCGCGCGCGCTCCGGCGCCCCAAGCTGCGCCCGCACGCCAAGCCCGCAGCGCCGCCCGCGCCCGCCGCTCGCGCGCCGCGGCCGCCAGCGCCGCCGCCGCCAGCGCCGCGCCGCGCGCCCGAGCGCACGCCCCGCGCCAGGCCTGCAGCGCGGCCGCGGCTCTGCGCGCGCGCGCCGCCGCGCCGCCGTCGGCCGGCGCCGCATCGCGCCTGCGCGCGGACCCAGCCGCGGCGGCGCGCCACGCCAGCAGCGCCGTGCGCGCGCACGCTGGTCGCGCGCCGCGCGCCGCGGCGGCCGGCGCCGGGGCGCGGCCGCGCCGCGCGGCCGCGGCGGCCGCGGCGGCCCGCCACGCATGCAGCGCAGCGGCCGTGAGGGCGGCTGCGCGCGCGGCGCGTGCGGCGGCCACTGCGTCGCGGCCGCGCTTCCCCTCCCGCACGGCCGCGACCTGCGCGCCCCGGCGCCGCCGGTCACCGGGCCCCGCGCCGTCGCGCCGCAAGCAGCCGGCCTCGCAGTGCGAGCCGGAAGCTGCGTGCGGGGCTGCCGAGCATCTCTGGTTCAAACACCCAGCGCCGCATGTCGTGTGTGCACACTGTGCGCGCACGCGAGGCTGTGGGCAGGCCGGGGCGGCTGCCTGCCAGTGGCGGAAGGCCGCGGAAATGCGCCGCCGGCGCTCGTGCCAGGACTCGACTGCCGCCAGCCCCGCGCGCGCGGGCAACCCTGGCCGCGCCTGGTCCGGCGAGTGGCCTCCGCGCCGCTCACCTTGAGCATGCGCAGCCCGCCCGCACCGCCGCACGTCGGCCTGCGCCGCCCAGGCGCGGAACGGCCAGACCAGCGCCCTGCGCGCGGATGGCGGCAGCGTGTCATGCAGCCGTCACAAGGCTGCACCATGGAACAGAGGAGGGTTGACGCATGCTGCCGCGGAGCTGTGAGGGTGAGGATGCCGCAGGAGTCAGCGCACGCCGCAGCGCTGCACAGCGCCTGCCCAGCGGCGGGCGCGGATGTGAACCAAAGCACGCAAGCGCCGTCGGCCGGGAGCGCACCGCCACCGCCGGCGGCAGGCCACCGGAGCCGCGGCGGCCTCACGCGCGTGCCACTGCCGCACGCTCAGCGCCTGCCACGCCGCAAACGCTACGGACAGTGCTGCAGGCGCCGGGCCGGGCCCCGGCGGGCCGGGCGCTGCGTGCGCAGGACGCGCCTGCGGCGCGTGGCGGGCGGCCGGCGCCGCTGGCGACCCGCGCTGCTCGGGCGTGGCTGTGCATGGCGCCGGCGCGGGCGCCTGCGGCGCGCCAGGCGCGGGCGCGGCGCCCGCGCGCGCGTGCCAGGGCTGGGGCGGGCCTTCCGCCGCCGCTGCGCCGAGCGCTGGCTGCCGCGCTCCAGCCAGCCCCGCCCCCAGTGCAGCCGGCGCGCTCGAGCGCCCGCGAGTGGGCAGCGCTGTCGCGGCATCCGCGGCCGGCGGCTGCCGCGCCGGGCTTGCCGCCGCGTCGGGGTTGACGCCCGCGCCCAGGCAGCGAGGCGGCGCTGGCGCGGGCGACATGGCGGCGCCCGGACGCTCGGCTGGCCGCCACTCGGCGCGCGTGCGCCAGCCCCACCAGGCCGCCGCGAGCCTGCGGCGCCGCGCCGCCCGGTCCGCCGCGGCTGCGGCGCCGCGCGCATGAGCAGCCGCCGCCGCCCATGCGCCAAACCCAGCGAGCGCCGCGCGCTGCCCTGCGCGCGCGCGCGCCCCGTGCACCGCGGCGCCATCCGCCGTGCGCGCCTCCACTGCCAGGGCCGCCCAGGCGCGCAGGGCCCGGCCCACGACCCTGCCCTCGCGCACCCGCCGCGCGTGGTCCGCGCGGCACGCGGCCGCGGTGCGCCGCGCGGCGAGCGCTGCCCACGCGCGCAGCGCGGCGCGCAGCGGCCGCCGCCGGGCGTGGCGGCGCGCGCGGCCGGCCAGGGCAGCCGCCCGCCAGCGCCGCAGCGCGCCCGCGAGCAGCCCGCACCACCGGCGCGCACCCGCTGCGCGCGCTCGCGTGGCCGCAGCAACCGCCGCCGCGACCGCCGCCCTCCAGGCCGCCAGCGCCCGCCCCAGGCGCCGGCGCCGGCATCTCTGAGCCGCAAGGCGCTCGCGCTCGCGCAGCCGCGCGCCGGCCCCGGCCGCGCCGCGCCACACCGCACAGGCCCTGCTCAGCAGCGCCGCGGCCCAGTGCTCTGTGGCCAGGCGCTCGCACGCGCGCAGCGCCGCGGCGGCCGCGGCGCCGCCGCGCCACACCCCGACTGCCCTGCCCAGCAGCGCCCGGGCGCAGTGCTCAGAGGCGCGCAGCGCCGCACCCTGCGGGAGCGCGGCGGCGGGGTCTGCCATCCCCTGCCCCGCAGGGCCGGGGCTGCCGCAGGCCCGACAGGGGGCCTCATCAGGGCCTGGTGCTGATGCAGGCGCTGCTGCGGAGAGTGTAGCAGGGGGCGCTGCACTCGGGGCCCCTGCCGTCGCTGAGCCGGGGCCCCCGCGCGCCCCGGTGCACGCATTGGCTGGGCTCGACGCGCGTGCGGGCCCTGCGCGGGCGTGGGATGCAGGGTCGTGGCCAGGGCTGCCGCTCGGCGCGCACGCGAGCCCCGCCGCAGCATGGCCCTCAGGGCCAGGGCTTGGCAGACCGCCTGGGTCGCCATGCGCCAGCTGTGGCGCCGCCGGGCCCGCCGGGCGGAACGCCAGGGTGGCGACCGGGGTGAAGTACGGGGTCGGCTCCCTGGCGGGCGTGCGCCCGGGCGCCCCGCTCCGCCCGCCGCCGTCGCCGCGCGCCGCGTGCGCGCCGGCGGGCGCGGGCGACAGGCTCTGCTCCCAGCGCCGGCTGCTGCGCCCCGGCTGCTGCTCGCTCATGGACCATGCCGCATGCCAGCCGTCCCGCAGGCGCGCGCAGGCCGCCGGGTGGAGCTCGGGCGACCAGCCGGGCGTCCAGCCGCGCAGCGTCGGCCCTGCGGGGTCGCCCGCGCGCGCCCCGGCGCCCGCGCCGCCCTGCCCGGCGGCGTCAAAGAGCGGGTTGGGCGTCAGCGCGAGCGGGGGCTCGCGGCCGGCGCCCGCAGCGCTCCCGCACGGGGCGCGGCCCCAGGCCGGGCGCCCCGGGCCGGCTCCCAGGCTGCCCGGGGCTCTGGCGGAGGCCAGGGCGGTGCGCGGCGGCCGCGGCTTGAGCCAGGAGCGCGCCAGCGCCGGCCCCAGCTCGCACGCCCAGGCCCTGAAGGCGGCGCGGGCGCGGGTGCGCGCGGACGCGGCCGCCGCGCGCGCATGCAGGTGCGCCAGCCGCCGGCGCGCGGCCGCGCGCGCGCGCCAGGCGGCCAGCGCCGCCGCCAGCGTCCGTGCGCGCCGGCGCGCGGCCGCGCGCGCGAGCAGCGCGCGCGCGCGCCGCTTCAGGCGCGCGCCCAGCGCCCAGGCGGCCAGCGCCAGGCGCAGGCGCCGGCGCTGCCAGCGCGAGGCCGCCAGCAGAGCGCGGCCCCTGCGCAGCGCCTTTCACCTTGGTCTTTTTGTTACATGTTGCTTCACCACAGCTGGGCCACATGCGCAGGAGTGCTGTGCGCTGCATCAACCGCTATTGCCGCGCGTCTGGGGCGCTGCTGCTGCGCATGCAGCAGTCGGGGCGCCCTCTGAACGCCGCCCAAGGGAAGCCGTGCTCGCCCGAGGCGCGCTTGCATCGGTCCGTCCAGCGCTGGCCGGGCCCGCAGCGATGGGCCTACAAGCAGGCGGGCGTGGTGCACATGCGCGTGCGGCGCGCGGCCGCCAGCGCCGCCCAGGCGGCCCATGCGGCCGGCAGCGGGCCGGGCGGGTGCAGCAGGCGCTGCACGAAGCCCGCCGTCAGGCGCATGCTCAGGTCCAGCACGGTGTCGGCCGGCGCCGGCGAGCGCGGCGCGCCTGCGGCGAGCGCCCCGCGGGGCCTCTCGCAGGCGCGTATGCTGCCGAGTAGGCTGGTCTCTCTGTAAAGGGCGCGAGCGCATGTCCTGGGCGACGGACCCATGAGGCAGGGCCCCCTGGACGGTGCCAAGAACACGCAGCCAGGAGTCAGGCTGTCAGCCGCCAAGGGCCTCCCGCACCGGCTTGCGCATCTGCGCCGGCGCCCTGCAGCGCCGCCGCGCAGCCCGCCGGCGCGGCGACGATGCTGACCGTCCATGTGAAGCGGGGCAGCCTGCGGGGCGATCACCCGGGCCATTGTCGGTGCGAGGCCCATCCCGGTAAATGCGTGCATGCACATGAATCTCAAACTATTCAGGCGCTAAATGAGTCGAAGCAGCAGAGGGGCGTACTGGCGAGGCCGCAGCTGCAGCGTGCGCCCCTGGTGCGGCAGTGCGCCGGGGCTGCCGCTCTCCTGCAGCACCTGCGCTGCACAGGCGCCTTGCGGGGGCGGCAAGCGCTTCCTGCCGAGCGACAAGCGCCGGCCTGCGTTTGCTACGCGTCGCAGCCGCCCGGCCAAGAGGTCGCGCGCGACGAGCTGCTTGTGGAGCCAATGCTCTTGCGCAACATGGGCTTGGCGCGCCGGGCGCACGCCTGGAACAGTTAGGGATACGTTGGGTAGGGAATCAGCCCTCCCGCTGGGCGCGCGCCTGGAACTGCTCCCAGACGCCCAGCCGCGGCGAGAAGAAGCACAGGCGGTGCGGCGCGCGGCGGCGCGCCTGCAGGAAGCGGCCGCCCGCCGCGGCGCTGCGCAGGCCCAGGTAGCCGCCCTGGCGCCGCGCCCGAAGGCTTAAGTTACTGCGCATTTCTGCATCCTGCACGCTGTGTTGTGCCAGGGCTTGAGCGCATGGCCGCGCTGCGCACAGCCCGACAGCCGCCCGCGCGCACCGAAGCACGTGCAGCCCACACTTGGGGCGCCAGGCGCTGCACCCTCCAGGCGCCCGGGCGGACTGGTATCCAGGCAGAGGGACTTGCCTTGAGGACGATGTCCAGCTGTGCGGCTTGCTGCTGGCCCCCATGACGTGCGGCGCCATCCACATCCACACCGCGCCAGTCACCTGCCGATAGCTCCCAGCCTGTGTCGGTGGGCACCGCCTGCGGCGCAGCACGGCCCTCAGCTGAGCCACGTCTCTGCCGAGGCGCAACTCACGGAGGCACGGGAAGCGGGGCTATGGCAGGACGCGATGCCGCCCGCATGGGGTTGCCACATCCAAGCTGTGCTGCAGGAGGGCTTGCAGCACACCTCATACGGCCGCCCGTCCGGCACGGTGTACAGCCTCACAGCCCCACAGGTGCCGGCAAGCGCGCAGTGTGCGGCGTGCGCGAGGTGCGTGAGTCCGTGCGGGCTGCACACATCTGCGGGAGCTGGCCCGGGTGCGGGTGCATTGCTCGGCAGCACGTTCTCGCTGCCCGCGCGCGGCAGGCAGCTCATCTTGTTATGTTACATCCTGGGCCCGGCAGGCAGGCTGCCTGCGCAGTCTCTCCAGCGCAGGGCGATCCACAGGCGTGAAGCGCACGGATTCGAAGCAGTGTCGGATGTTGCCTCTGCCAGAGTCAGGTTTGTGTAATGACTCGCAATGTGCTCCCCGCTGGGGCGCCCCCGTGCTTAACCCTTGCCACTATATGAACAAGGTGTGCAGCCTGCATGTCACCAGTCCGCTGCCAGGGTGCGCTTCTGTAATGCTTCTGCGCAAGGCAGCCCTGTCAAGCTGGTCAGACCTGTACAAAGGCTTGCAGGCGCGAGCGCTTTGCATTTATATCTAAATCCCAGCACTCTGCTGGCTCTTGTCTACGCTTGAATGTCTACCCGTTGCAGCAAGATATCATAGCGTTCCACACTACCGCTCCAAGAGCAACAACGGACTTCCGCACTCTGCATGCGTCTAACCAATACCACACTACTGACCCCGCCGCAGGTTACAGCAGATGAACGGCAGCCAACGCAGTAAAGAGAGCCCACTCGCATCATGCTTGCCCTCCAAACTCTGTCACTGTGCTGGCCATTTTTGACACCTGTGGCACCAAACAGCTATCATGCAGTCAAGCTGCGCTAGCACAGTCACCCGCCGCATTGGCCATGCGGCAGACTGCCAGTTCCCGACGGACTCGACAAAAATATCAGGCACCCAGTCCGGCGACAGCTGAGCTGTCAGAGGTCACGCTGCGGCTTTGCAGTGGCCATGTGATCCTCACTGCAGCAAGCAGGCCCCAGCAGAGCAACGGAGCAGGCGACAGGCATGTGCATGCCAGCATGCATCAGTCCGTGCGCAGGCACGTGCGCGTTGCACAGCATCTATCAGCATGGCAAATCGCCCGCAGCTCGCCAGGACCAGCGCAAACGACCCCGCTGCCCTCCTGAGGACGGGCCACATGGAGCGCATTCTACCAACACCAGCTGCAAAGCAATGCGCCCCTCGGCTCCCAACTCTTTGCAGCACCCACAGCGCCCCTCAGGGCAGCAGTGCACTGAGGGACCGCGACGGGCTTGCCGCTCATCCAGTACGCATGGTGCTGCAGACTGCAAGCAGGTTCAAATAACAGCTACCGCGCTGCCCAGGCGGGCGCAAATGCGCATGCTCGGTGGCAGCTGCCGCATGCCCAGTGGCGGCGCCAGCTGCCGAGGAGCCTCGTTGAGGAACAGGCAAGGCTGTTATTGGAGGCCGTCGCAGAAAAAGTGCCTGCCAGGGCCTGGGTAACACACACAAACAACGGGCCACATGAACGAGCCGCATGAACAACGCGCCCACAGCAGCGTGGACGTTGGACCACCACACTGGTCTCACCATGAAAAATCCTATTGCGTTGTTTCGCTTCGCGCTCGCACGTTTGCACAAAGCAACCTGGCGCGCCGAGCTGCAATTGCAGCAAGTCGCGCCAATACCTATGCTCCTCAGGACAATTACCAAGTTCTGCCGGATACGGGACCGCCCTGCACCACTTGCAGGCGTAATCCCCAGGACAGCGACCAAACCAGCAACGGCTCCGAGCCTGTGTTTGGCCTCTGCGATATGCCATGCTTGCGAGCGCCGTCTCGGCCCCATGCGGGCCGGATGGCGCTGCCGTTGACGCTGCGGAAAACATGACACGGGTGCGCGCGACACCTAGACACGGTCGCGGCACGCGCGGCAACGGGGTGACGCTCCCGGCTCTGCCATACCTGCTGACAAGCTCAATGCGGCCGGCACTCCCAACCGGACCTCGCTATTGTGACCACAACACAGCTGCATGTCTCATAATTAAAAGAAGCCTGGCCTAGCTACCACCACAGCCCGCCCGCCCGGCCAGGAGCGCCTGAAAAGGCCGCCGCCCGGGCGCAACCAGCCACACGGAAGGGCCCCGTGCCCCTTAGGGTAGGGTCGGGACGCCTAGAAGACCAAGACGGTGATGGACATGGGCGGCAGGTGCACCGTCAGTTGGTTGTTCACGATCTGGAGCCCGGCGCCCGTCTGCCGGTAGGTGGGCGCCGGGTCGTTGATGGGGTAGCCTGTGTAGCCGTCGTGCGCCTGCGCGGGGGCGGCCCAGCGCCTATCACGGCGCCCTTGACCAACAAGCGTTTTGGTTCGGTTGAGCACACAAGGTCCCGGCCCACGTGGAGCATCAGCACTGGCTGATCTGAGGCATACTCGTTTTGTCTCTAGAAGCTCATTGCCTGTGACCCGCTTGAGCTCTGAAAGTGAGGGACAGTGGAACCGCCACGCCAGCTGGGCATGCTGCGGTACTCGGGACTCTACTGAGTGCCAGCAGCCATCGCCGCGACTGAAAACATGTTGGGGCCCACACCGCGAACAGCCACTGCACGCCGTTGCCCATGTTGCCGGCATAGTTTTTGAAGTTGATCGTCTGCGTCTGGCCGCCGCCGCCGCGGTTGAGCAGGAGCAGCGTGATGCCATTGCCGTTGTTGGTCGCAATGGCCTGCCCCCGCGAGCGCCCGCGCGCGGGTGAGGTTCAAGGTAGGGTGGGGTTAGGTTAGCTTGCCTCTACAATACCCAAACGCGGACCCACACCCGCCGGCTGCGTCCTCTGCCAGCATGAGGGCCCGCCCGCCCGCGCGTACCGGGCAGCCTGCGGTCTCGGGAGGCGCAGGCTGGCGGGGGTTGGCAGGCCGGGCCAGTGGGCGAGCGAGGGGTGCATGTGGCTGATCGTCCCATGATGCGGGGACACGCCCACGCCGTGCGATGCGGGCAGGGTGAGGCGCGGTCAGCACGCTAGTGTGGGCGGACCAGGACCCTCGGGCGGCTGCAGCATGCCGGCGCTGTATGACATTCATCATTGAGGCGGGCAGGGCAGGCAGTGCACAGCGGGGCCGGGGCAGCCGTGCAGGCCAGGTCGAGCGTTTGCTGCTGGAATCACAGCCTGAGCCAAGACCCTAAGCCAGCACCCTACGAGATGACGCCTGAGCCGCAGCCTGGGCGCGCGAGGGCGGCCGGTGTAGGTTAGGGGTTGGGGTACCCCTACCCCACAGCGCGGGCCCGGCGCACCCACGAGCGCATCCACGCCTGCGAGTCGGACTGGACCACGTCGCCGCCGCGCATGTGTGTGCTGACCAGCAGCACCGACCAGCCCATCGGCGTGAGCGTGTTGTCGTCCTGCGCGGCGCGCGGCCGCGGTCGTCAGGGGCCCAGGGCCCGCGCTGCGGCTCGCTCAGGGCAGGCCGCTGCCCAGCACCCGCCACAGGGAGCTCTGGAGCAGGCGGTGTGGCACGAGCAGGTTGGGCGCGCGCGGCAGAGGGTTGGGGAAGGGTAGGTAGGGTTGGGCCGGAGGCGCGCGCTGCACCGCCACATCCGTGATATCTGGACACAGGTGACACAGCAGCCGTTCAGCGTGCGGCTCTGCTGCACGGCATTTCTGCTGCATGCTGCATACTGGGCCGCCCCGCTCCCTCGCCCGCCGCGCCAGCCAACCTCCACACAAGCAATGCTTGTGTTGACCCCATTACAGAATTTAACCGTACGAGCACTCAGGCCAGCACGCCCGCCATGCCGCCCCCGCAGCCACACAGGCTTGCAGAGGGAGGGAGGAGGATGCGCCGGCTACGGGGCGCGCGGGCGGCGCGCCTTGAAGGCGTCCATGAGGTCGGGGACCCAGCCGGGGTTGTACGCGCCCGTGCGCCAGCGCGTCGTCCAGAAGTGCACCTCGTCGGTCAGCGGGTGCGCGAGCAGGCTGGCCATGATGTCGAAGTTGCACAGCGCGTGGCCCAGGTTGGCCGGCGACCAGGGCCAGATCCCTGCGCCCGGCGCGCCGGCTGTCAGGCCCTAACCCAATACCTCTTTTCCTGCGCGCGCCCGGGTTAAGCGCGGCGCCGCCTGACGGAGGCGCACGATGGGCGCTGGCAGTCGGGCTGCACTGGATGGACACTGCGCTGAGAGGCAGCCTCACAGAGCTGCAAGCTTGCTGCACGGCGCTTGCGTGACATGCCGGGCTCTCTGACGCGATGCGCGCTGACGTGCGCAGGCGCGGCTGCTGCCTGCCGAGCAGGGGGCAGGGGCCGGGCCGCACATCCCCAGTCGATCGGGCCGACCTCGGTGAACGACAGCCGGATGCGCTGCGCGTCCTCGGGCGACGCCCACTGCTGCAGGATGTGCTCGCCCTCCAGGGCGTGGATCTGCCGGGGCCCGAACGGCCGTCATATTTGCAGCGGCGTGCATGCGCGCCCAGGGGTCACACAGCAGGACGCAATACAACGATGGCGTCACATGGGGCGCAAGTGGGTCAGCTGTGCGGCCGGCCAGACCGGCCAGCCGTCGCGGCCTGGAGCTGTTCCTGGGCTTTGGCGCAGCCCGGACAACCTTCCCTGACCCTAGAACTAAAAGCAGGCACGCCGCGCGGGGGCGGGCCGCGCGCCGCGCCTGCATGTTGGGGCTGTTGCTGGCCCAGTAGTCGTACGTCTCCTTGAAGATGGGGTAGCTGTGCAGCGACAGGAAGTCGATGCGCGTGTAGGTCTTGGACAGCACCTGCGCGTGTGGGCGCATAGGGTTAGGGTAGCTGTGCCCGGAAGGCCGCGCCGGCAGCTCCCTGCTGCTCGCGCTGGGCGAGCCGAGCGCACACCCACCAAGCTAGCGCTCAGGGGCTCGGGAGCCGGCTCCGGCGCGCGCACCTCCTGCCACCAGTACACCTTCGGCGTCGCGGAGATGGAGTCGCCGTAGCCGATGGCGTCCCAGCTGGGGAAGCCGTTCACGCCGAGCCTGCGCACGCGCTGACACGACTTCAATCTTTCCCCGGCACTATGTGTGCCGCCCCTGTCAGGACACAGCCCCTCTCAGTGCGTACCAGGGCAGCAGCGGCGCCCTCGGCGCGCAACTCATATGCTTTCAGGGTCAGGGCGGCCCTGACCCAGGCCGCCAGGCAAGGGCGCGGACCGGAGGTCCGGGATGATGCTGCGCAGGTGCGGCGCCCAGTCGGCCAGCGCGTCGCGGTACTGCGCCGCGAGCGCGCCGCCGTTGTACGTGTTCAGGTACGACTCGTTGCTGAACTCAAAGTTGACGACCTGCGGCCCGCCGCGCCGCCGTCAGCGCGTGCAGCTCCATGATCGCCGCCCGCATGGCGCCGCGGGGCGCCGCAGGTGCGCAGCGCCGCGGCAAACGCCCCACCTCTGACCTCATCGACGCGTGCAGCAGCCTGTGCCCCAAGGCGCGCGCCGCGACGGCCACCCGAAAGAAGGGCAGCAGCCTGTGCACTCACGGCGTGGCAGCACAAGCATGCCGCCAGCGTCGCATGCTAACCGTGTCAAGGTATGAAAAAGGACAGAGGCGCACCATTCCAGCATGACGAGCGTCCAGACACAGGGGAGGGGCGCGCGGGCGCCGCGCGCCTTGTGGCCCTGGCGCACGATGTAGGACAGCCAGGACACCGCCAGGTCCAGCAGCTTGGCGTACGTCCAGTCGTTGGGCCCGGACGCAAAGTTGCCGCTGTCGTAGTTGAGCACCAGGTAGGGCACGGCGCCCAGTGCGTTGACGTACGACATGAACGTGTCGAACGCCAGCGGCGGGTATATGTACCTGGGCGCGCGCGCGGCGGGCGTGGGCGCGCCACCTGAGCAGCCCCCAGCATGCACAGATCGGGCTGTAACATGCATTCATTCACACGTGCGCACGCGCACTTTCATGCATACTGCGGCCTGCATACTGCGGACTGCACGCCGCGGACTTTGCGCGTCCTCTCTGTCGGGTGCCACTCATCCTCTGCATGCTGGGCCGAAGTCGGCGCTGCGTCTGCAGTGCGCATGCAAGCCGGCAGCCGGCTGATACACGCAGCTGTCCGCAGGGAGGCGGCCGGATCCTGCTGACGCTCACTGGCTGCATCCGGCGGCACAGATCCGGCTGCACATGCTGCCACGCGGATGGACATGCGGGGGGGTCTGGCAGGACGGGGCAGGGTTAGGGTGGGCCTTGGCAGCGCGCGGCGCGCGCACGTGACCGGGTTGGTCGCGGCCGTGAACATGTTCTTGTCGTTGTAGGGCCAGTCGTAGGGCATGCTGCGCGTCATCTCCGGCCGCGGCTTGGTGTCCGCGGTCCACGGCGGCGGCGCCCAGGCATACCTGCGTGCCGCGCCGGGCCCCGGCCTCGGCATCCACATCTGGATCATGAGCAGCCGTGTTGCACCCGCAGGGCGCGCCAACACGCAGCGAGGACCCAGATCGCACCCCGCCCAGCAGACGAGGCGCGCCGAGCCATGCCCGGCTGGCGCGCCGGCGGCAGCGCCGCGCCTGCCGCGCAGGCGGCCGCGAGGCCCGCGCAGCGGCGGGGGGTGGGGGGGGGGGGGGGGGGGCACGCGGGGGCGCGCCCGA
>JAABUO010004339.1_pt1 | contig 16706 bp, 20 predicted proteins | sample 5559291 | NCBI WGS metagenome assembly JAABUO01 (sample SAMN10711878, study PRJNA513372) | rock metagenome | isolation source: Antarctica rocks | place: Antarctica: Victoria Land, Finger Mt sud | reverse complement strand
AAATTATGTACTTTGGTCCTATGTCCCACCTTTCCTCTTGTCCACGCCGTCCGTGTCCTCGTCCTCTGTCTCCACGCCACGCTCCGTCTAGAGGATGGCCATGAGCGGAAGAAGGGCAGCTCCGGCGGCCATGGCGGCTTGTGTGGGTCGGGCAGCAGCACCCGTGCTCGGTCCCGTCGTGCCCGCCGCAGTCAGTGAGATGGAGAAGCCGGAGACCGTCACGGTGGAGTCCAAGTTGGGGTGAGGCAGCACCGTCGGCACCTGTGAGATCTGTGGGGAGATGGGCGGCGCGGCGGTGGCGCTACCCATGACAGCTGACGTCGAGTCCACAGTCGTCTGCGCCTGGGTAAGCAAGAGGTGCATCAACAGGGCTAGCAAGTGAATCATGGTGGTGGTGGTGGTGGTGTGCAGTGAAGGAAGTGGAGGAAGTGGAAGGGTCAATCACGAACACGTCAGGTATGTCAGGCACGTCCCCCGATCCCGACGAGCCATTAAAGCAAGAGCAAATTCGATCATGGAGCTGATTGGAATGGGAGGCAATACTACCTTGGACACCGCCAGAGCTCCACGCCCACAATATCAAACCGGCGCCCTTCCTCGCTCAGCGGCTCGTTGCCAAACGTGACACACGTCGCGCTCTCCCCACGCTCAAAGGACTCGCCCAGCCACAACCCATACCGCCCGTCCCCCCCGCCAATGCTGAGGAAGGTGCTCTCCCCGTAGATGAAGTACTCGTTGATCCCGCCGTACAGCGCCGCCGTGAAGCGCAGCCCGTGCTTGCCCATGCCCTTGGTGTTCCACAGGAAGCACTCTCCCGTGCCATAGTAATGCCCACTGATGCGCGGCGCATGGCTCAGGTAGGCGCCAAACACCCCGCCCGCACTGTCCCTGACCACCAAAACGTACCCGGCCCGGCGTACACCGCCCGTGCCCCCACAAGCGTCGTAGAGGGTACGTAGACTCACGCCGTCGCGCAGCAGCGAGTACATGCACACCCAGGCGTCGCAGATCTGCAGCCGCGGGGGCAGCAGCAGCCGGATCTCCTCTGCAACGGCCAGCGTCAGGATGAGGCTCTCGTCGTGCTCGTTGCAGCGTGTGCTCTCCTCCCCTCGATGCTTGCTGCTGTAGAGATTGAGGGGGGCCAGCGCATCTTCTCCCAGCGGCGACGGAGAGCGTGAGTGCGCCGCACCAACAGCACCACCAGCAGCAGCCGGCTGCATCGGAGGGGCCAGGTTATCTGTCGACCATCTACGGACACGATTGAGCGTGTGTGATAGGGACATGCCGGGTCATTGGAGAGGGGTGGGGATGGAGTTATGAAGACGAATCTACGCGTGCTTTCACCCTCTTTCTCCTCTTCCGCGGTTTGTGCACGCGGCCATCCGCCTTGGAGGGCTGGATACCCGTCCTGCTCTCTTCCTCTTCCTCGCCGCTCTCGCCCTTCTCTCGCCCGTCAGCCTCGCGCGGGGCTTTCTTCTCCCGTCCAAGCAGCGCCCGCCGCAGCTTGTCCTCCTTGCGCCTGCCCTCCACGTCTGCTCCCAGCCCGAGTCTAGAGTGTGAGGAAAGGGGCTCTCAAGACACCCACCTTGCCGGCCGTTCGCGCTCCACCACGTCCGGCGGCCCCGCCTGGACGCTGATGCCGGGCACCCACGAGCGCACCAGCTGCTGGGCAAGCGCATAGGAGGCATCGAACTGCGCTGCAATCTCGATCCCGATCTCGTCGTCATTCCCAGCCATCTCCAGCCATCCGTTTCATTTCCCGGTGTGGCGTCCGACGGGTTCCGGAGAGAAATCATGCGACCCAAGCTGTGCTTCATGAATTGGCTGCGCATAGCTTGGTGCCTGCTCATCCTGTGGAACGAGAAGCTGGTCTTCAAGATGGTCATCAGCGCCTGCCACTGGGACAAGTGGGACTTCCCCGTCGAGCATGACGCCGCAGCCGCCGCCGAGCGTGGCCGCGTCCTCCTTATCGCAGACCCCCAGCTCGTCGACCAAAACACCTACACGCGACCCTGGCCCTTCCTGCAATTCACCAAGTTCTACACGGATCTCTACATGTCGCGAAACTGGCGCCATATGCTCCATAGCATCCAGGCAGACGAGATCATCTTCCTCGGAGATCTCTTTGATGGAGGACGCGAATGGGATAATGCTACGTGGGAGGGGGAGTACAGGCGCTTTCGCCGGATCTTTTCACCTCCATCTGCCGCCTCCAACACCACAGTCATCCAGAGCCTGCCTGGAAACCACGATATCGGCTTCGGCGATGCAATCATCCCGGCGGCACGGGATCGCTTCTATGCGCATTTTGGCATGCCGGATGAGCATAGGGTTAAGCAGTGGACCCTCACCAGCCTCGACACCATCTCCCTCTCCGCAGCCGACGCAGACCTATCCATCCTCGACACCTACCAGTCAACCCCCTCACGCATCCTCCTGTCCCACGTCCCGTTCCATCGACCTCCGAAAACACCGTGCGGCAGACTGCGGGAGCATAGGCAGCCCATCCTCTTGCAGAAGGGCCACCAGTACCAAAATGTGCTCGAGGAGTCTCTCTCGGACACCATCCTCCACAAACTCAACCCCATATCCGTCTTCTCCGGCGACGACCATGACTCGTGCGAAGTCTTCCACTATGGCTACATTGCAGAATACACCATCAAGTCCTTCTCCATGGCCATGTCGGTCGTCAACCCGGGCTTTCAGCTCCTCTCCCTTCGGCCGGATGGTCTGCGGACAAAGCTATGTCTGCTTCCCAGCCAGATCCACATCTGGCTGCTCTATCTAGTCACCTTTGTCCTCACCCTCATCCTCCTTTTCGTCAGAGACCTGCGGAGCGGGTACGAGCTGCTCCCCACTTCCAAGAAACACGAGACGCAATGGCGAGAACGAATGGTGCGTCTGGCGACGGAGGTGGCAAAGGTGGGCATGGTCACCGTCCCCTTCTACATCCTCATGCTGATCTTTTGATCGGAATGAATGCGTACATAAATTATATTGGTAGAATGGGTAATTAATACAGTGGTCGTGGTCCTCCCTTCCCCGCCAGACCATGGGACTCTGGACCAGGTTCTACGAATGGCTGCTCTCCACATTCTGGGCCAAGAGCATGGACGTGACCATCGTCGGCCTGCAAAATAGCGGGAAAACAACCCTCTTGACGGTACTTGCCGGCGAGAAGTTCACGGAAGACACGATCCCCACTGTCGGCTTCTCCCTGCGTGAGATCAAGAAGGGCGGGGTGAATCTCAAATGCTGGGATATTGGTGGACAGCGCCGCTTCCAGAGCATGTGGGAGAGGTATGCGCGCGGCGCGGGGGCTATTCTCTACGTGGTGGATTCCACCGATACGGACAAGTTCGTGCAGGCTAGAGAAGCACTGCATGCGCTCGTAGCTGCAACCAATCCCGAACACACCCCGCTTCTCGTCCTCGGCAACAAGAACGATCTCCCAGACGCTGTCTCTGTCGATGATCTCATTGCAGAGATGGATTTACAAGCCGTCTCGCAACGCGAACTCTCGTGCTACTCCATCTCGGCAAAGGAAGTGACGAATCTAGATGCTGTGGTGTCATGGCTCGTTTCAAAGGCAACAAAGGCAACAAAGGCAAAGTAAGGGGTATAGATGGTGCATAGCTGGGCGTCTTTATTTAGGCCTTTGATTTGTACAGTTTCTCGCGCAATAGCTGTTCCCGCAATTCCCCTTCTGTTGCTCCAACGTGGGGCCACTTGCCCTCTTTTCTCCAGTCATGACCATCACTGGCTTCGTTGGGGGACTTCTCTGAAGGATTCGCGTCCGGAGCGTCTGCCGAGTCGTGACTTGGACTTCTGGACAGCGGGCTCCTCCTCGAAATGCGAGAATACCGAGACCTAGACGACGATCGAGATCGACTGCTGTACTCTGAAACTTCTCTTCTCCTCCGATACGGACTCCTGCTTCTCTCCGCAGAGGGGCTACGGCTCAGCCTGCCTCGCTGAGCAGCAATCTTAATATGATCGCGATCATCCCGATACCGTACTCGATGGACGTCGGGTCGTGGTCTCCGATCATCGTCGTAATTCCTCCTTGCTAGTCCACGATCCCTGTCTGGTCGGTAGGAGTCGTATTCACGCGATCGCTCGCGAACGCGACGATCATGACTCCTTGGGCGCGGGCGATAGGTATCCACATAGCCTCTTCTGACCCGCTCCTCAGAATGAAGGCTCCTCGATCTGCTGCGGTAACTGCGTCGTTGGTATGAAGACCTCTCCGGACTCTCTCTCTTGATTTCACGATCACGATCGTAACGTGACCGTCGAGCATCGTCATAGTCCTGGCGGGGTGGACTTCGTTCCCTCTTCATGAAGCCATTCTCGTTCTTCACTCTGATATTATTTGGATTTTCCGGACGGTCTCTCCAGTCGTCTCCTCTCCCCGCTCCCCTACCTTGTCCTCTCCCTGCTCCTCTACCTCGGCCACGTCCCCTACCACGCATGGCCGCCTCTTCTCTTCTTCGACTCTCCTCCAGCTCCTCCTTCCTCTTCTGATCATCAGCCTTCTTCATTCGCATCTGGTGCTTCTTGTCATCTACAAATTGCTTTGGGATTCCTTCCGGACTCTCCTGTGCAGAGATCAGATGGATCCACAATTGTCGGCAAAAAACCGCCGCATGCCTCTCCAGGAATCCAGTCATGTTGAGCTGGAAGCGCTTGGGATCGGGATACCTGTCAGAGTCGAGCATGTCGAACGCATAATCAATGACAAGCTCATCTTCAAAACCTAGAAGCTGCACGACTCTCTCAGCGATCCACGGCTTGATGACATCCAAGTTCACCTTTTCCAAGTTCACCTTGACGGAGAATTCAGGCGGGAAATGAGTGGAGACGAGCAGCTTCTTCTCTGCGCTGGCATAGCGGGTGTCTTGTCCTGCTGGGATCCCACGATACGACATGGAGTCACGTGCAGCGGATGGTTTGGTTTTATTTACAGGAAGTGTACACGTCGGTGACATCGTCGTCCTCCTCCAGCCTGCTGATCAGAGTATCCAGCACAACTTTCTCTTCAGCAGGCAGCACTTTCGGGTCCTTTGCAATCCACCCAATGATGGTGCCTTCGACCTGCACTTTGGCCTCTTTAAGTTTTCGAGCAGCGGCTGACGTATGCACCGGATCCACAAGCATCTACATTAGCTGACGGCGACTTGTACTTACCTGCACCTGTCCATCCTCCTCCGAAACGTCTTCCACACCCGCAGAAATGCCAAAGTCGAGTGCCTCCTCCATTGTCATTTGCTCGATATTGATGATACCCTTGCGGTCAAACATAAACGCAGAAGGCGCGAAGGAGGCCCCGTTCTTTCGCAGAATATCCTTGACAACGCCAACAGACCTCGCCTTCTTGTCTGTAATGCACTCAATCATCAGTCCCACGCCCCCGGGACCAATTGCTTCATAAATAGTTTTTTCCAGATTAGAACCAGTCGAGTGCAAGCCTAGTCCACGGTCTATCGCTCCATCGATTGCCACCTTCGTCATGCTAGCTACATGTTAGAACATTCTACCTAACAATCAACCCTTTTTTGCCAAAGCTACAAGATCATAAAGCCTGTCATTATACTGAAGATCACGTCCGCCAGCTACAGTGAGCCATCGCGCAACAGTGCTTACATTTGGCAGCCATAGAGATTTCTTTACTCAACTTTCCAAATTGGTCTCCGCGTAGAGCATCCTTGGCACCCTTTGTATGCCGAATTTTAGACCATCTGTTATGACCGGAACGCAGTGGCCTCCAAGCATGGAAGCCTCGTTTCATAAAATCTCAGACTCGTGCTTTTACTCGGATAGCGCCCTAACAATCTGTAATATAGACCAGGTCATTGGTTATTTATTCTCGTGCTGGATTTTGATTGGGCAGAATCAGAGATCAGATCAGATTAGACTCAACCTCGAAACTGCTGACAGCGCTGCTGCAAGGACATAGGAGCGGATGACTGATGGTTTACTGCAACATCGAGTGTTTGTAAACAAAGACCTCGTACTGTTTCAGCAATCAGACACAAGGAAAGAGATACTATATTTCCTCAAGAGCCTCAACGACGCGACTATAGACACTACGAACCGTATCGACGTCCACATATCACCTGAAGTGCAAGAAATCTTGTCCCTCTTGGATAAAGTAGATGGTTTAGTTGACGAGAACCCCCCGGTAGCGAATGAAAAATCACGCTTTGGAAACCCTGCATTCCGTTCCTTCTACGACAGTCTCAAAGAGAGACTCAACGACTGGCAGAGCACACTCGTCCCCACAAATTCCGAAGAACTGGTAGAGTATTTTGTAGAAAGCTGGGGAAACAGGACCAGAATTGACTACGGCAGTGGTCACGAGCTTAATTTCATCTGCTGGCTACTTTGCCTCAAGAAGAGAGGCATCCTTCATGCGAGCGATGCTCGTGCTTGTGTCCTCAGGATATTCAACAGATACATTCAGGTGATGAGAAGGTGGCTTGAGCCAGCCGGATCCCATGGCGTTTGGGGGTTAGACGACTATCATTTCCTTCCTTTCTTATTTGGTAGTGCCCAGCTTCTTCATCACAAACACCTACGCCCAAAAAGTATTCATGACAATGACATTCTGGAAATGTATGGGGATGACTATATGTATCTTGCCTGCATACGATTCGTCAATTCCGTGAAGACAGCATCCCTTAGATGGCATTCTCCAATGCTTGATGACATCTCCGCAGCAAAATCATGGGCCAAAATAAATGCAGGGATGTTCAAGATGTACGAAGCGGAAGTGCTGGGCAAGTTACCTGTCATGCAGCATTTCTTATTTGGGTCAATGTTGACGCCTCATCCCGATATGACACGCGATCAAAGTAGTGCACAGGAAGTGCACATTCATGACGCTTGGGGTGACTGCTGTGGTATCAAGGTTCCGAGTGCAATTGCAGCTAGTGATTTAAATCACTCTCACTCTCTGAGACCTGTCCCGTTTGACTAGCTGGTAAACTCTCCACAACGACTATACGGCGATGGGCATGTCTTTCATTAACTATCAATCACACACGACTACAGTGATGGCCGTTGAAAACTTTTCGGCATTTTATATGGGGAATCACATTGACACATATTAGTGCGCATGGAGCACCAGGTTGCCGGCTGGATTGTGCATTTTCAATCTTCTCTTCTCGTGTATCCTAGATCATGTTGTGTTTCAATTCTCGTAAGTCGTGACATCACGCGTCTCAAGATGAAGCGAACAGGCGCGCTCGCGGTAGGCGTTACGAACGTAGCCAAGAAACCCAAACTGCTGGATGCGTATTTTGCAAAGCCAGCATCCACGGATGCGGATGACTCGAAGCCGAAGCCAACTCCCGGCGAGTCGACTGTTACTCCACAATTCGACAAGACAGCGTGGATTGCTGGTCTTACCGAGACACAGCGCGACACTTTAAAGCTGGAAATTGATACGCTGGATGGCTCATGGCTCTCAGTCTTACACGGAGAACTGACCAAGCCATATTTTCTGGGTCTCAAGAAATTTCTCAAGGAAGAAAAGGAGAAATCGAAAACGATTTATCCAGCGGTGAGTAAGTAATTGGCCTCCTCTGACGTGTGTAGGAGGAAGACATCTACTCTTGGTCTAAGCTAACACCCTTGGACAGCGTCAAAGTAGTTGTTCTGGGACAAGGTATGTTCATGTAGACATCCAATTGATGAAGACCCCTATCATGGACCGAATCAAGCACATGGACTATGCTTCTCGGTGAAACCGCCGACACAACCGCCACCGTCTCTAAAAAACATCTTTGTAGCATTGCAAAAGGACTACCCAGACACAAAGCATGGCATGACTGGCTTGCTGACTCCTTGGGCGAAGCAGGGAATCTTATTACTCAATACGTGTCTCACGGTGGAGAGAGGAATGCCTCAAAGCCATGCAAATCATGGTTGGGAAACATTCACCAGCAAGGTTATTGAAGTCGTTGGCAAGTCTAGGGTTGGCGGAATATGCTTCCTAGTTTGGGGTACACCTGCGGCTAAACGCGTGCAAGGAATCAATGTGAGGACACGATGTTGGCTTGTTACTAATAATAGAGCGTGCGACACCTTATCCTCCGTTCTGTCCATCCCAGCCCCTTGTCTGCCTCTCGTGGCTTCTTCGACTGCGGCCATTTCAAGAAGGCGAACGAATGGCTTATGGAAAAGTATGGGGACGCAGGTCCAGTTGACTGGAGGCTTGGCTAGTAAGGGGTTCAACAAATATGTACATAATGAACATATGTGTTGTGTGTCTTCGTGGACACCTGAACAACCTGATGAGGGCCTAATTTGGAGCGAAGCCATGAGCAATGATTGACTGTCATTCTGCTGGAGTGTCATTAAAGCTAATTAATTGACCACGTCAACCAGCCAGGTTGCCATACCGTCCTGGTAATCATGGGGCTTTGATGCGTAGAGTCCCTTGTTCAGGAGTTCATTCATTTGTCGAGCCTTTCTTGGCGGTAACTCGTGAGCCTCAATGTTGACCAGCGACGCGTGATTGGCGTCATTGTATTTTCAAATGTGGTCGAGATGGAACAGGTCCTTCGGGTACTCTGTGGCAAACATAGCCACTTATTGTTTTAGGTTTTATAAGCCAGAAGTGAATGGCGTCAAATCTGCAATCAGGGAGAAATCAGATTCTTCCGCTAAAGAGGCTGTGTCATCCCCTTCGGCGGCTCCGAGATCACTTCGCACGGGATCGAGTTGACTAAAGCTCACCTGAATTCATACGTTTGACCAACTACTGTACTTCCACTAAGTTTGATTCATTCGCATTACTGCCGTTCATGTTCCTCACCAGACTTTCCACCCCACCCCCACCCCCGACTCGTATTGAAGCGCTCAACCCCGCCCCCCATTGAGGAAAAGACAATACATAGAACGTCATGGTATTTACTCTACGTTGGGGAATTCTTGCTTGTGGAGGTATTGCAGAAACATTTTCCAAAGACCTCCTGCTCGATCCAAAGACCAGAGGAGTCAGTGATGTGGCGCACATTGTACAAGCAGTTGCGTCCAGCTCATCGTTGAAGAAAGCCCAGGATTTCGCAGACAGGATTGGCGATGGGAAGAAGCACGAGTTCACCGCCTATGGCTCATATGAGGAATTGGTAAAGGACCCAAAGGTGGATATAGTCTACGTCGCGTCCCCACATTCGCATCACTATGAGCACACTCTCTTGTGTTTGCGCCATGGCAAGCATGTTTGCTGTGAGAAAGCGTTTACCATCAATGGCAAACAAACGGCCCATTTGATCAAGGTTGCGAAAGAAAAGAAGCTCTTTTTGATGGAGGCTGTCTGGACTCGATTCTTCCCGAGTACAATTGCCCTCCGGAAGCTGATCCATGAGGATCGGATTCTGGGACGGATACATAGAGTATTTTCGGATGTCGGCGTTAGCTTCAAACCTGACCCAAGCCACCGTCTCTATGCACCTGAGCTGGGCGGTGGTGCCGCATTGGATCTCGGCATTTATGCTTTGACATGGCAAATGATGACACTTCATCAAGATCCGGCAAATAAAGGCGGCGCACCGGAAGTTACTGGAAGTATTCTGAAGACTCCGCTTACGGGCGTCGATGAATTTACGACAATGACTCTGAACTTTCCCAACATGCATGCCCAAGGAATAGCCACCTGCAGTATATCAGTAGCAACGGATCATGAATGCTGTTGTCGTATTCAAGGGGAAAAGGGCGAGGTGGTTGTTCCATGGCCACCTTTCTGCCCACCTATGTTCAAGATTCACCTACATGGCCAGCCTGTTGAGGAGAAGAAATTTGATATTCCGGGCAAGGGCATGTTTTATGAAGCCGATGCCTGTGCACGATCAATCCGAGATGGTAACCTGGAGGCTGAGCTCTGTCCCTTGGTAGATAGCCAGCTGACGATGGACATCCTAGACCAGGTTAGAGCTCAGGGCAAGTTTCGATACCCTGAAGCTCTCGAGGCCACAGAGTAGTGTTGTATTAGATTCAAAATAGTGTGTTTGTTTTCGTACTCCGATTCGGCCCGGTGGGGTATTTTGACGCGATCCATGGATTTGGCGCAAGTAAGGCGCAAGGTAGACGAGCTCACGCGCGCCGCCTTCCTATTTGACAATCCGCACGAAGCGGCACAAGTCCATGGCTCGACTCCTTCGAAGCGCAGCTATGGGGCTCGATTGGACAGAGAGATCAAAGCGCTACAGACAGCCAAGCCCAACGCGCGCTACATTCCTCTGGCAGAGGGACCTCTGAATGCATTGCTGGCGAGAAGGGGTATTGAGAAGACGGTGGAAGCATTGACAGAGGATCTGGACAGGCAAAAGGCTCTACTCCAAGAGATTCGCGGACAAAACGTTCAAGACGAGGAGTTCCTACAAGAGCTGCAAATCATCCAGGAGGGACTTCGAAAGCGTTTAGACGAGGAGGGAAAGAAACATGGCGAAGAAAATATTGTGGAGTCGCTGCAAGCCCGAGACGGAGCCACTGTGAAAGACCTTGATTATCTTATGAAAGCCTTGATCCTCTTCATCGACGAATGGCTCGCTCCGTACTTGGCCTCAGAGTCCACAGGTCGACCACCACACACCCTACACAACACGTCAAGTAGGAGAAAGACTCAGGAAGTGAATTATATGAAGCAATTGCTGGAAGACTTGATGAACGGTCTTGTCTTGGGGGATCCGTGGGTGGAGGCTGAAGACCGGGCTGGCGCCAACATGCTAATTCGAGCAGGTGTAGCATTTTACAGACCCGGAGACTCGCGACGAATGCGGCTTGTTGACTTTCATCGAAGGTTCTAGTATATACACCACTGCAAACTTATGATCCATCGCGCTCCTGTCTAAGAATCTCACGCGCTTCTTCAATGATGGCTTCCTCGTTGCTGACCGTCGTCCCGTCTCCTGAAGGAAGCGGCGAGTCGTGTCGGACGATTCGGGTTTGGCCAAGGCTGCTCTCAACGATCGTGCCACCGGGGTACTTCTCTTCCTGCACAAGGTCCAACATGACTTGAGCCGTCTCTTCAGCCGTCACCCATTTGTCGTTATCGGTCAGGAGTTTGGTCTTTTCCGGATGATCGGTCCACAATGGTGTCTTTACCACTCCGGGAGCGACTGCGACAACTTTGACATCAAAATCATTATGCAGCTCCGCCAGGGATCGGGTGAAGGCTGACACTGCAGCCTTGCTTGCAGCGTAGATAGGAGTCGACATGCGGGGAAGCTGAGCAGCGATAGATGTGATATTCAGGATGACACCGGGTTGACGCTGGCGCATTATCTCGCGAATGGCAAGTCGGGTCCCATGGATCGTGCCGGCCAGGTTAATATCCAGCGTCTTGTACGAATCTCGTTCGAGATTATGCCAAAAGTTGCTCCAATGCGGCTCAAAGATGCCTGCGCCATTCGTGACGATTTGTACGCCGCCAAACTCCTTTCGTGCGTACGTAAAGACATCATCCCAATCTCGCCAATTGGTCACATCGCACTTTTTAAAGCGTGCTTGATGTGGGAAGGCTGTGTACAGATCTTCGCCAAGTCCTCTACTCAAATCAGCCACAACGACATTGCACCCTTTGCTTAGCAGTAGTCGAGCAAATGCTAGACTTATGCCACTGGAAGCACCAGTTACAATTGCGCTCTTTCCACGTACGCTAAACATACGGAGGGCTGCGCACTACGTGTGTCGGACTTGCCGGTAATAATTCGGTACCCCACACTCTCCATTCGGACATAACTGCGAGAGATGGGAAGAGAACATACTTTTGAAGTAAATTCAATACTAAAACTTCATCGGATAATCCTTTTGGGCCAGTCCAAAATACCCAGATTCGGGAATAGGGTATAGGGATGCGTTCTGATTGTAGCTGAGGAAATCAACCCCGGAGGTCGATACTGTATTCCCCCACCAATTCAAGGCGACCTTCCCACCAAAGTCTAGGGCGAAGGTCTGTATGATCCCACTAACTGCCACACCAACATCAAAGCCAGCTTCCAAGAGGTAATTGTATTTCTGCCACCATGCTTCATATCGACGCTTGATCACGTACATGAAGATAAACGAGATGTACAGCCCGTTCGTGGCGTACGAAAGATTATTGCCACCGCTCCACGTCAGCGAGCCGGCCCAAAATACAGTCGGATCAAACCAGCCAAAGAGCTCCATCGGTCGAAACATATATCTGTCGAAGCGCTCAAATGTCTGCTCGGACCAGTGTCGCCGGGCAACGTCTTTGATGTTTTGTCCAAACTTTTGCATGACCCCCCAGAAAATCCCCACAAGGCCGCCAATGAGGAAGCACCAAGGCAGGATGGGGTAAAGCGTGAAGAAGTTCTTTACACCAAAGGCACCGTATTCAATCGCGGATGCAAACACAAGGACTGCATCAGTGCATACAAAATGCTGTGCATTGTTCCACTTGCACAAAGTGCCGTTGTCAAAGTTATCCACCATCCAATTGAGCATGCCAATGAAGATGAAACAGTTGCAAAAGACAGAAATCATCTGCCCGCGGAAGATTGCACGAGGCGGCAATTTAGCATAATGTGCCATCTTTTGGTCTGAGATGTAGTTTTCAGCCTGTGCATCAAAGTTCTGACCGAATGCTGTCACGATGATCAAAGCCTCCGGATTGCCTACAAACCAGTAACCCGCCAGGAGCTGAAATAGTACATTAAAGCCCATGCTAACATTCGCATTTGCCATTAGCAACGCTGAGGGGATTAAGAATACACCACTGAGTCCAATCACCGCAAAGAGGGACCACACGGGCGTGTTCACCGGCCAAACCTTCAAAGCAATAATTCCAAGCACCAAGGAGATCAAGAGAACCACTATAAACCACCAATCTGCAACCTCTTCATAAACGCTCATCATTTTGGAGTGGGGGGTCGTCATTACCATCATAAATAGGGGTGCGATATCGAATTACCTTGTACATCTCATACCCAGCTTTCTTCAATGCATGGTAATGCTGAATGGAAACATAGAAGAGAGTCATCGGGTACCAAGCAAACCAAGAGCCTTGGCCTGCAACAAGTACACCGGTGAAATACGGTGGACCATAAGCCTTGTAAGCGTCAATATTTACACCACCTTTGCCGTTTAGGATCCTTGTCACGTCGTACACAGTTCCGTCATTCGCAAAGGCCTCGTTGCTATTTATGGGGGTATACGCTGACCAATAGGTGTTGGTGTAATACATACCGATGATGATGAGCCCAGATAGCACCCTGGCTGCATACTGCTGAGCCGCACTGAAGAAAGGTGTCACAAGCATTCCGGTCCCAGACACGTTCCAGTCAAAGGTTGCCCAAGGATTATATCCCAAGCCACCATAAAAGCCGGTAACCATACCCAAATTAAAGTTATTGGGAGCAATCCACGTCATCCAATTGAAAGCATGAAGTGCGGTGAAGAGGAAGTTTGGAATCCAAAAGTACAAAAACATGGCTGCAAAAGCAAGCAAGAAAAACTTATACCGAGTCAATCGCCATCGATTCACGACCTCTCCTTTCTTTTCGGGAACAAGAAGAGCTCGATTTAGAGCCAAAGTGGGAAATACTTTGGGCCATAATGCAGTGACGGGGTAGATGACGAATCGGCGAAGCAGACCGGCAAATCCAAATCCAAAAAATTGAGTCGAAAGTGCCAAGACAATTTGGTAGCTAAAAGTGACCCATCTTCGGTTGAGGTACTGCGGCAGTTCTTGAACGAGATACACATAATACACGGCACCTGCAGGATTAGCAAAAGGAAAGTACGAAGCACCCACCGGCAGAATTTGCAACGGAGAAAATGATGGTGGAAAACATTTGCTCCTTATAAGTCCAGGGGCCTGGATTTAGTGTGTGACGGGTGCCAAAGACTGTGAAGCCCCAGTCTGGTACATAGCGAGCGAGGAAGAGCCCGCAAGGGGCTAGCAAAAGCTGCAAGACTGAAGCTCTTATCGAAATTGCGGGCTGGCGAGGACTAAAAAACGTGTTTAATGCTGTTGCTCCCCCCAGAAATTAGTGCTCTTCTTCATATTTCATCTTACCATAAAGACCATACCTAAGAAGTACGAGCGAATTGTTTCGACAGGAATGGTGGGATCGTCGAACGCATCCGTGACTGAGCGGACCTCTGGATATGGAGAGTGGTAATGGATGATGGCGGCCTCCGCCTTGAGATCAAAGTCAAAATCCGTGGTCTCTAAACCAGCAGCCTTAGGTCCTTGCACTAGGAGTTTGATCTTGTCCATCGTGGGCCCGGGAAAATTAGGATCTGATTTATGAAAGGCAATGGCTCTGACCAGAATGTCCATCGCTTCTTCCTCCGTCATGAATGTTATCTTGTCCAGGATGTAGAGGAGGTCACCACTCGGCGCCACATGGTCCTCCTCTGCCTTGCGTCCGTAAAATTGTGCAATCTTGCGCCGCATATCGAGAGTCGCGTGTCCTGTCTCCTTGACATGGGCAATTGTTTCCGGCATTCTGGCTGAAGCGGGGGTGATCTCGTCCAAGAACTCAGCATGCTCATCGTGGGTGATTGTGCTCCATGTTGGCTTGGCACACACAACAGAGGGGGGAAGGAGGGGAGTGGGTAATGTGGGACTGAGGTGCGGAAGTGCGGAGGTGCAGGGGAAACGAGATCGTCCCTTCATTTACCCGACCTAATTACCCGAGAGAGAGAGGCTGTGAGACTCACGGCCGGGTTGGAGATGTCGGGGAAGGAGTCTCCAATCCATCTTGAGACGTGTCTCCGTTTGAGAACCTGACATAGTCCCTTTAGATGGAGGTTCTCCTTCCATCAGCGCCGGAGTTCCTTCATTTAATCTCTCTTTGCGGGGTCAATGCGGACCGGACCAATCAGTGCCCGTCGCTTAGCCGGGTATCGTTTATGTCCGTCCGTTTCTCCTTTGGCCAATCTCCACCAACGCGTCTAGCCTTTCCTCTTTTCTTCCTCCGTGGACCTTCTCGAGCTCTCAAGCAGACACTACTGCATATTGGAAGGCGTTGGCTTTCCGTAGACAGAAGAGCTCGTAATCCTTCCTCGTCGATTCCCTATCCTCGTACTATTTCGCGGATGTATTAACACTCGACATGTTTCGAATGAAAATGTGTAATGCAATAGAGTCATAAGACGACAACACAGTGCATCACTTGCTCAAGACGATAGCCGCTTGTACGCAAAAACCGAATATTTTCCTTGGATCCTATATCAAGTGTCGATTTCGCTTTTGCTTCGGCTTTTCCGTAATCCAATCTCCTATCCACCGTACCACCCTTCTCAACCATACAATGACCGACAGAAATCCAGAGGAGTTCATTGGGAAGCGCAGACAAGATCTGCCAACGCCATCTATCATTATAGACAAGAAAAAGGTCACCAAAAACTCTCTTCGAATGCAAGAACAGGTTGCAGAACTCGGCATATCTCTACGGCATCATGTAAAGACCCACAAGTCTACAGAGGCAACACGCATCGTTCTCGGTAAGAACTGCCATAATGTGATTGTTTCTACCTTGGCCGAAGCACGAGGACTTGCACCACTCATTGCGGACGGAACGGTGAGAGATATCACATTCGGACTACCGGTTGTAAAGTCGTACCTCCCAGAGCTGGCTGAATTGACCAAGAAGGTGGCAGTACGGGTCATGGTGGATCATCCAGATCACATAAAGCTTCTCTCATCGCACGGGGGAAGGTGGTCGGTGTTTATCAAGATTGATGGCGGTGACCATCGGGCAGGCATTGCTCATACTTCTAATTCCCTGCGAGAAATCCTCGCCGCTATAGATAATGCGCCCAATGTTGACCTCTTTGGCTTCTACTCGCACGCAGGTACTTCCTACGCAGCAAAAGATGTGACTGAGGCAGCCAAGTTTTTGCTGAATGAGTTTACAGTCACTGTGGAAGCAGCCAAACTTGTATCATCGCCCGTGTGTATCTCAGTGGGAGCCACTCCGACAGCTCATTCAGTGAGTGCTTTCAAAACTTTCCAGTCGTCGTTACCAAAAAATGCGTCTTTTGAAATACATGCCGGCAATTACCCTATCTTGGATATACAACAATTAGCGACCGGACTGATTGTGGCAGAGGATATTGCCATGACTTTACTCGTCGAGGTGGTAAGTGTCTATGACGAGCGAAATGAAGCTTGTATCAACGCAGGTGTGATTGCACTTGGCCGTGAGGCGGGGCCTTTGCCTGGTTTTGGACGCGTAAAATCACATGTGGAATGGCATGTTGGGAAAGTGAGCCAGGAACATGGCATCCTGCAATCAAAAGGCTCGTCGACGTCACCAGAAACCTTCACAATAGGAGATAAGATTGAGATTGAGCCTCAACACGCATGTATCACGGCTGGAGGCCATCGGCATTTCTTTATCGATGATGGGACAGGTACAATAGAGGATGTGTGGTACCCTTGGAGAGGCTGGTAGACGTAGAAACTGAGCAGCACGGCACATAGTCATGATTCTCATATTTCAACGGTACCCCCTGCTCTCCTCTTTGCTGATTGCTACTAAATTCGGCCCTACTCATAGAAGGTAGAATGCCAATACGCGCGAGGTCGGCTTGCTGTAAAGCGGATATGGCTAGTCCACCATCCTGCCATTTACATTGGGGCCATTTCCATTTGGGCAACATTTCTCAAGTGTCGTCAGGTGACGTGTTTCGCGACGTTCGCGACGTTAACTCGCGAGATG
>JAABUO010004337.1_pt1 | contig 16711 bp, 3 predicted proteins | sample 5559291 | NCBI WGS metagenome assembly JAABUO01 (sample SAMN10711878, study PRJNA513372) | rock metagenome | isolation source: Antarctica rocks | place: Antarctica: Victoria Land, Finger Mt sud | reverse complement strand
TTTAAAAATAATAAGAAAAAGCTTCTAATAAAAAAAGAAAAACTTCAAATATCTATTAATAAAATCGACAAATATATAAAGAAATATTATAATAAATTATTATGAAAATATTTAAAAGTAATTAAAAGTCTTTAATTTTTACGCTAGTATTGTTAGTTTTCTTAAATAAGACAAATTGTTAAGATATATATTAAATAATATCTTAATTATTAGCAAAACAAATATAATATATTTACAAGTTATAACAAAATTTAATATTAAAAATTACTTAAATTATTATAAAATAAAGTTACAATAAACTTTATTATTAAATTGTCTAAATTAACAAATTTGATAATTAAAGACAAATATAACTTGATATTAGTAATAATTAATAAACTTATTAAGTATTTATATATTATTATATATAAAGAGAAGTTTATAGTAGAACAATTAAAATATATTGTATTAAATTAACTTATAAGATATTATAATATATTTAAAGAATTAATTAGTAACAAAGACAAGTTCTTTACGTCTAACTATTAGAAGATATTTCTATTAATGTTACAAATAAAATTTAGAATATCTACTATCTATTACTTAAGTATAAATAATTAGATAAAGCAAACAAATTCAAGTTTAAAGCAATATCTAAGATATTATATTAACAATGTTTATAACAATCAAATATTACTTTTATCTATAATATAACTAACATTAAATGCAAAGATTTTAAATATTATTAAGATAACTTTATTCTTTGTTAATTATAATAAGAAATTTAATTTCTTTAAAGAAGAGCAAAACTATCTATTAGCTTAGTTAGTTATTAAGAGAGTAACAATACTAAAGAAGATATATAATAATATCTTAAAAATGCAAGAAAAGTTAATCAAATACTAGAATAAAAAACAAAAAATAATATTTTAACTAAAGAAAAGAAATAAAATAGATTTTTTTACAAAAAATTTTAAGATAAGAAAGTTAAACAAGAAATTAAATTATATTAAAGTTAAATTGTTTTTTGTTAAAAAAACAAAGAAATTAATTAATTACAAACTTAATTTATTTAAGAATATTATAGTATTTTTAGTATTTTATATTTTATTGTTAAAATTAGCAAATTTAATCATATTTTTATAGAATATATTTTATTTTTATTTACAAGAAAAAAAATATATAAAATTAAAGAAATTTTATAATAAGAAAATTAAAAATATTTTATTAAGTAAAAAAAATGTTTTATCTTTAAAAATATATAGAAATTATTTAAGAATTTAAAGAAATATTTTAATAAGTTGCAACAATTTTGTTAGTAACAAAATTACTTATAAGAGTTAACAGAGCATTAGAGAATAAAAGAGCAAACAATAAAAAATTAATAATAGTATTAGATAGAATCTTAAACATTTCTTTAATATATTTAATTACTTTCTTGTTCTTTTTAATCTTTAGAATATTCTTCGACTTTGTATTATTTATATTTTTTAAACAACAAAGTTAACATTTTCTTTATTTTGTCTTTCGCGCAGTTCTATTACGCTAGTACTTTCGTAAGAGAATATTAGAAAGAATTATATTATTAAAGAGCTTTGTAGACGTCTTTAAACAATGCAAGCAATTACTTGATAACAAGAATTACAACTACAGACAATCTTATATTCAATAAATTTTTACAAATAATTTAATAAATTAAAGTAACAATAAGTAAAAACTTAGAATAAATTGAACACAATTTATAAAAGAGTTGTATTCAAAGATCAAAATACTAAAGAAAATTCTTTTTGTTTGTTAATTTATTGTTAAATATATTAAGCATTGTTTACTTAGTTTGTTATTAAATATATCGAATATTGTTTACTTAATTTGTTATTAAATATATCGAATATTGTTTGTTTGTTAAATTGTTAAATATGCAAATAGTTGTGCTTTGTAATATATATTGTATTGTAAATTATATATTATATTGTTCTAAGCTAGAATTGTAATATTATTTTTTTTCTTAAAGATTTTTGTCTCGAAAGTTATTGTCTTTTTTATTATATTTTGTTAGCAATAAAGTTGTCTTTGTCTTGCATTTAAAATCGAATATTACAATATATTTATTAATTTTGCTTGCGAATGTTGTTCTCTCTTTAATTGTTTCTATATTGCAATAAAAGATTTGTTGTCTTATTTAAAGTATTCGAAATATATTTGTGTTAATAAATCTTGCATAAATATATTCTAATTTTCTCTTAATTATACTAGAGAAAATCTATTTGTTAAAATTACTAAAAATAAAATATTGTTAGCAATTGTTATAACTCGATTGCTACAAAATGATTTTTTTTTAAAGAAAATCGATACTAAAATCAAACAAAAGATACAATATTTGTTGTCGAAAATCAAAGAGTCGAATGTTTCGAAATTTTTTAACTATTTTGTTGCGAACATTTTTGTCAAGTCGTTCTTTATCTTCTAATTTTCTCTCGCTATACTAAATAACTTCTCGAACGTTAATAGAATTTCTAGATAAAATTATAGCAATTATCAAGATTTTTTTCTAGTTCTTACGTGTTCTCTAAAATAGAATACTCTTCTTACTTAATAAGATAGTTTTAATTCTATTGCTTTAGAATTTTCTTTATTTCGTATTTACTTTCTTTCTAAGCTTTGTAATAAAATGTTTTCTATATAAATGTATTAAAATCGAATAATTTTAACAATAAGATATAAAACACTAAAAACATTTTAATATCTTTAAATAAGTCGAGTTTATAATTAATTAATTTCTTAATTACTTTAATAAAAAATAATTTAATCTTAATATAATTTAATTTCTTACTTTTTTTTCTAATCTTTAGATTCTTTATTAAGAGTAGCGTAATCAACAAATTAAATTTCAATTCGAACAAGTTAATTTGTTCAATTTTAATCTTGAGATCGAACAAAAGTTCTAGCTTAATCGAATAAGTCGAACGCATAAAACGCGTCAAACGCTTAATTTAATTCGCTCGATTATATAACGTTACGTAACGCGCTAATTATATACGATTAGCATAAACCTTGCGTTAGCTTGATCGAATTAGCGCATAGATAAGATAAAATAAAATAAATAAATGTTAATGCGACAAAGTTAACTTAAGTTCTTAATATTAACTCGACAAAATTCGATTTTAAAATCGAGTTTACGTCTTAACTTTAACTTAATTCTACAAGACTCAAAAGAATAAATTAGATTAAGAAAAAAATGTTTGATTCAACTTAACAATTATACTAGTTAAAAGATATATTTTATTCTTCTCTTTTAATTAAGATATTATTTTTTATTTCTTGTTCTAGTATTTTGCTAATCTTTCTTGCATAATAGAGATATTACTTTATATCTTCTTTAACATAGTTATTCTTTCGATAGTTAATTGTGCAAATAGATATCTTTGTTTACTTTTAAAAAGATTCGATTCTCTATTATAATTAACAAAAAATAAAATTATTTTTATAATATTCGAGATCTTTGCATTTAATGTTAGTTGTATTATAGATAATAGTAATATTTAGTTAATTTAAGTAATATTAATATAATATCGCAAATATTGCTTAAGACTCTAGTTTATTTATTCTATTTAATTAGTTGTAATTAAATAATAGACAATAAATATATAAAGTCTTGTATCTAACATTAATATAAGCGTTTTCTAGTAGTTAGATATAAAGAGTTTGTCTCTATTACTAGTTAATTCTTTAAATATATTGTAATATTGTATAAGTTGATTTAATATAATGTATTTTAATTGTTTTGCTATAAACTTCTTTATATATACAATAATACATAAGTATTTAATAAATTTATTAATTATTATTAATATCGAATTATATTTTTTTTCAATTGCTAGATTTATTAATTTTAATAACTTAATAATAAAGTTTATTGTAAATTTGTCTTATAACAATTTAGATAATTTGTAATATTAAATTTTGTTATAACTCGCATATATATTATATTTGTTTTACTAATAGCTAAGACATTTTCTAATATATATCTTAATAATCTATCTTATTTTAGAAAACTAATAGTATTAACGTAAAAGTTAAAGAATTTTTGTTATTTCTAGATGCTTTTGCAATAATTCATTATAATATTCTCTAATATATTTGTTAATTTTGTCGATAAATCTTTAAAGTTTTTCTTTTTTTATGAGAAATTCTTTTATATTATCTTTAAATATTTGTAAAATAATATTTAGCTTGTATTTGTTTATTAATAATAATTTGTTTTTGTTAATTTTAAGTATATTATAATTAAACAATTTCTTTGTTTTTATATAATTACTTCTTCTATTAAGTATATTTGCTCTATTATTAGTTTTGTTCAAAATATATTATATTTTAAACTTGTATTATTTAAGTTGCTCTAATTATTGTATTTATCTTCTATTAAGTTATTTAATAATAATAAAATATAAAAGATTTTTATAATTTATAAGAATTGTAAGTTTTAATAATTCTTTAATATATATTTTTTATAATTTTAGAAAAATTACAATAATAAATAACTTCTTATTATAAATATCAAAATCTTATTTAATTAATAAAAGTTTTTTCGAAAAACATATTATTAAATATTAAATATTTTTATACTTTTGATTAAAATATATATTAATAATTAAATTTAATATATTGATTTTAATCTTATTTAATAATTGTAAATTATATATTTTTAATATTATTTTTTTAAGTATTTTAGTTTAAGATTCTAAAATAATTTTTTTATTAATTTTTTTATTAATTTTTATATTTATAATATCTTTTTCTTTGTAAAATTTGTTAATAATGTTACATTAATAAAGTAGTTTTTAATAAATTTTTTATTATAATTTATAAAATTTAGAAAGAATTAAACTTTTTTGATATTAATAAATAATTTTTATTTTTTAATTGCTTGTAGCTTTTTAAGATTTATATATATTTTATATTGTTTAATAACAAATTTAAAAAATTTAATTTTTTTAATAAAACTTGCATTTCTTTAATTTAAAATATAGATTTTTTTTTAATTAAATATTCTAGTATTTTAAAAATATAATTTATATATTTTTTTAAAATATTTAAATAAATTATAATATTGTTCAAATATATTATAACAAATTAATCTAAATATTGTTGTAATATATTATTAATTATTTTTTAATATATTATTGAAATATTTGTAAATTTAAACAATATTATTGTATATTTGTATAATTTATATTGTATATAAAAAGTTATTTTTTTCTTTTTTCTTATTTTTATTTTAATTTAATTGTATATTTCTTATAAATCTAATTTAATAGAGTACTTTATTTCGAATAATTAATTTGAAAGTTTGCTAATATTAAGTACTAAATATTGATTTTTTATTTAATATTATCTAGCTTTTAATAATTAATATGTAAATAATTTTTTTTTTTTTAAGTACAAAAAGAATTAAGTATCTTATTTATAATTAAAATTTTTTAATAAATTTTTTTTTTCGTTTTTTGTCAAGTATTTGCGAAGTATTTTTAGCTTTTTTTTTTAAATAAAGTATATATAGATTTAAATATAAGTTGCTTGTTTAATTTAAATTTAATCTTATAATTTTACAATTAATATTTAGATAAAATTTTAATTGTTTTTTTTAAATAGATATTTTTAATTGTTGTATATTTGTAATATATACTTTAGCAATTCTCTTATTATACTAGATAGTCTAGGTTTTTTAGAAGATTTGCAATTTTTTTTACTTATTTTAACTTTGTAATTTAGTTAACTTTTATTAATATTTATTAAGTTAAACTTTATTAGATTATTTTTTTGCAAAAATGCAAATTTGTTATTTGCAATCAAGTTTTAACTAAATTTTTTATCTATTATCGAATATTATTAATGCCTAGATTAAATATAAATTGTATAATTATATTGTGCAAATCTAAGTACTTGTATATTCTAATTAACTTTTGAATTGTATTGCTTTAATTAAGATATTTCTAAAACAATATTATAAGTAATTGTTTTTATTATATTAAAAATTAGTTTCTCGTAATATTGTTAAATAGCTATTAATAATAATTTTATTTCTTTATTTACTTTTTTATTTCTTGCAAATAACAAGTTTTTATTTATAATTATTAGATTATAAGCGTTAGACTTGTTTTAAGTAAAATATTTCTCTCTCTTTACAAGAGTTTTAATTATAAAATTATCTATTGTATTAAAATTAATTATTGCTATAAGTTAACAATTGTTAATCTTAACTAATATAATAAAAGATTATATATATATTATTAAGTTTAGTTGTTGTTGTTAGACTAATATATTATATTTCTTTAGTATACTTTTTATTAAGAAATTTAAACTTTTTTTTGCTTTTGTGTTATAACTTTTGCTTTAAATATCTATCTACGCTAAGCTTTCTTTTATTGTTAGATTGATAGTTTTAATTTCTTCGAAAACCAATTAATTTCTTGCTTGTCTTTTAGATAAGTTCAGTATATATTGTTATAGCAAGCTGTTTAATTGAGATTTACGTGTAAGTTATTTGCTTCTCTAATAATAGTATTTTTACGCTTAAGTATTAATATTTGCGTATTTGTCTTAATAAGATTTAGTTGTTTTACAATTTTGTCAAGTATATTCTCTTCTATAGTAATATTGCTTTTTAATTTCTTTTTGCATTTGTTTATAATTTTCGATAAGCTAAATAAAGTCTTAAGATAATTTGTAATATTTTTTATGCATTTATAAAAATTCTTTTAGTTATATTCTTTGCTTAAATCGATAGTTAAACTATAAGATTTAATAATTTTCTAAAGTGCTTAGTTAACTTCTTGCGTAGATGCAAATATCTTATCTAATAATATTTTATCTAGAACTTTCTATAATTGATTTAGATTCTTTATTAAATAGTGATTGTTATTCGATTTAGTCTTAAAAGTATTTGTCTTTATATTGATTTGCTTTCTAATATTGTTCTAGCTATTAAGTATTTCTCTTAATATAATATTAATTTATTAACAATTTATTAAGTTTTGTAATTAATAATCTCTTGCAAAGTAATCAATTTATAATATAAATAACACGTTTTCTAGAATTTATTATCTTGCTTTTCTTTAGAATTTTTCTCTTTGCGTTATTAAGTAAAATTTAATTTTATAAATATAGATTTATAACAGTCTAGATTACTATACTTCTAATTAAAACAATTTTTTTTAATAATACTTAATTGTTAATTTAAATAAGATTCTTGCTCTTTTATAAAATTAATTGTATTGTTTTTTTATAAGTCTTTTATACAATTTGTTATCGAAATTGATAATTACTTCGATAAGATTAAATATGTTGCTAATAAATTTGTTATTACATATAATTTTGTTTTTAAGATTGTTTTTAAAATCTTGTCGAAATATCATTATAAGTATAATATTGTTTTATTTGATATAATTAATATATTTTTTAGAATTTTATTGCGTAGTCTATTGCAAAGATTTAGTGTAATTGTTGAATTAAATCGAACACTTTTTTCTTAATTTGATTTATTCTCTTGAATTTCGTAAAATTAAGTTAGAATCAAGACGCAAACTCGATCTTAAAGTCGAATTTTGTCAAATTAATATTAAGCACTTAAGCTAACTTCGTCGCGTTAATACTTGCTTATTTCATTTTATTTTATTTATGCGCTAATTCGATTAAGTTAACGCAAAATTTACGCTAATTCAATTGAGCTAGCGCAGAGTTTATACTAATTGCATATAATTAACGCGTTATATAATATTACGTAATCGAACGAGTTAAGTTAAGCGTTCGACACATCTTATGTATTTGACTTACTCGATTAAGCTAGAACTTTTGCTCGATCTTAAAATTAAAATTGAACAAGTTAATTTGTTTGAATTAAAACTTAACTCGTTAGTTACGTTACAAAGATTTGTTAAATTAAATATTAAATTACTTTTTTTGCAATTTGTTTCTTGTTAGATATTTCGAAGATTCTTCGAAGCTTTTTTTTGAAATTGTTAAAATTTGTAAATATTGTACAAGAATTTTTGTTAAAATTTTTTAAGTATTTACGCAAGTTTAACTTAAGTTAATGCTAGACTTTTTCTTTAAAAAATATTAACAAAAAAATTGTTTTTTAGTTTGCTAAAACAAGATAGAAGATAAAATAAATATTTATTTGTATAAGTTAATTTTTTAAGTTAATACAATCTTTATAATAGATATTAAATTTGTTAATTCTTATCTTGTTATCTTTATTAAATATTAATTAACGTAATACTAACAAGCTAGTATTTAAGATAGAAGCACGTTAATCTAATACAAACATTCTTAAAGTATTTAAAGTATTTATTACGTTAATACTTTTGTAAAAAAATATTAAAAAGAATTATGCTATTAAAGAGATTTGTAAATATCTTTAAACAATATAGATAATTATTTAATAACAAGAATTGCAACTATAAACAATCTTATAATTAATAAATCTTTATAGGTAATTTAGTAAATTAGAGTAACAATAAGTAAAGACTAAGAATAAATTGAACACAATTTATAAGAGAGTTATATTCGAAGATCTATATATTAAAGAAGATTCTTCTTATTTGCTAGTTTGTTATCAGATATATCGAATATTGTTTGCTTAACTTATTGTCAAGTATATCGAATATTGTTCGCTTAGTTTGTTGTTAAATATATCGAATATTGTTTGTTTATTAAGTTGTCAAATATGCAAATAATTGTGCTTTGTACTATATATTGCGTTATAGATTATAGATTATACTGTTTTAAGCTAGAATTGTAACAAATTCTTAGACGCAATTTTATTATTTTATTATTTAGCTTTTTAATCTTTTAGATAGTTTTATTTATTCTTTAATAGTTAGAAGTCAAATTATATTTCTAATTCATTCAATAATACTTTTTGTACTTAAGATATTTCTTATTTATTTAACAAGATATATTAAATAAGATGCAAGTTCAACAAGAATATATTGTAACAATAGTGTATTTATAGCAACAATTAATAACGAAATTGCAACGTTATTTAGTAATTAACTTAATTAATATAGTGAAAAAGAATAAATAATTTTAAAACAAAAATTCTTGAAAAGAGAAGATAGTGTTACAAGTTGCGTGCTAATAAATATTATTTGTTGTATATTGCTCTTTACAAAGTAATTAGAAAGAAAAGATTTATTAACAAGATTAAGATAATTAAGAAGATTTGACTCTTAAATATTCTAAATTTCAAATTAAGATAATTAAGATAATTAAAATCTTGAAAATCTTAAATATCTTAAATCTTAAATAATAATAAAAAATATAGCTTTCGAACGCAACTCTCTTATAAATTGTATTTAACTTATTTTAAGTTTTTATTTATTATTACAACTATTAAGTTGCAATCTCTTGTTATTAAGTAATTGCTTGCATTGTCTAAAGATGTCTACAAATCTCTTCGAAAGCATAACTTTTACTAATATCTCTTACAAAAGTACTAGCGTAACAAGTGTTAATTAAGATTCTTAGTAAATATTATAATCCTCTAATTGTTGCAATAGATAATAGTAACAATTAAAGAATAAGTTAAAAATCTAGAAGAATTACGACAAGCAATAAGAGTCTAAATAATAGCAAGAAGTATACTAGAATACTAAATTTATTTTAGAAGTCTTAACAATTAGATTACTTCTTTAACAACTTAAATTTGTCTTATATACTTAACTTTACAAATAAAAAGAGCAACAATTAACTATCTTTTGAAAAATCAACTAATAATATTGTTGCTTATGTTGAAAATATAACTCGAAATAATTAACAAATATCGCAATTATCTTCTTAATTAATGTCTATATAATTGAAAAGTAAAGCGAGATTCTCTAACAAAACAAATCGAAAATCGAAAATATCTTGTATATAACAAAAAATTCGCTTTATAATCTTTTAATAAGTATTAATAAAATTGAAAATATATTTGCTTGTTACAAAGATAATATAGACTAAATCAAGATATATACTAAGCATAAAGTATATAAGAAAATTAATAATAAACTAATAAATATATTGTTGTATTGCAAACGCAACGTATTTAGAATCTACAAACTCTAGAAAGAATATATTAATAAAAATAATAACAACGTTGCACTTTTATATCTTATAATTTTTAAGTATTTTTTCTAAATAAGCTTTCTAACTAAGAAATAGAGTACAATTGACGCAATTGTCTTTAATGCTATACTTAAATAGAATTTCAATAAGTTAATATTAGTTATTTTGAATTGCTTGTGCAATATTGCTTTAATTTGTTTAATATTCTTCTTGTTAAAATCTACTAGTAGAATATAATTTATATAGATAACAATAATAATTGTATCATTAATAAAGACGCTATAATTAATGTTAAGAAGACAAAAATCTAGCTCTCTTAGAAATAACAGTAGAATTTTATACTATATTTGAGAGAATTACTTTAGATTATACAAGATCTTAATTAAATAATAGACTTTAATATCTTGTTTGTATTTTGTAAAGAGCTTGATATATATTTCTTTATTAACAATCTTATAGAGAAAGACAATTATAACGTTTATTTGCTCTATTTTCTAGTTGTTAATAATAACAATAGCGAAAAAAGTTTTATAACTTATCGATTTTACTACAACGACAACTATTTTATTGTAATTAAAATCTTTTTGTTGTTTAAAGTTGCAAATTATTTATCAAGTCTTGTATTATATTATTTAATTATTAACTTCTTGCTTAAATCTATAAATTTATTTGTTTTAAAGAACGTGCTTATCTTTAAATGCTATTATAACAATCTAGATATTTTTTTTGTAAGACTTTATTTTATTGTCTTGAGCTAGTTGCTAGTCTATCTTAAAGTTGAAATTACTTGTAATCTCTTTTTAAATTTTAGACTTGTAAAGTTTCAAGAACATAGCTTTAAAAAATAGAGTTAATAAGTTAATTAAGAAGTTACAACAAGTACGTAGTTTCAAGTAATTTTCTAGAGCGCGTAATGTCAATAAAGTCTAAAGAGTGCTATTTAATTTAAATTAAGACAATATAAGATAGTTTCTCTATATAGTATCGATAATATTATTATTTTTAAAGATAATTTTGTCTTTGAACGCAAAGAGAATATAGATAGAATTTTTCTTAAAGTTATAGCTAGATATTAAAATAGCATCTTGAGAAATTGCATATCTTCTAAAGTATATAAGCGCAATCTCTCGCTTAATATTATCGAATTAGATTCTTAAAAAGTTAAGAAACTTGTTAATAATATTAATATTAGAAGATGCGAACAACGTTAAAGTAAATCGAGAGCAAGTATCGATATTCGTAGATTATATATTTGATTAATTGTTAGATTTTAAAGATCGCTTATTGTTTAATTAATATATGTTAAAGATTTTCTTTATTTTCTTTTTACTATTTATTATTCGATAGATATGCTTTTTATTGCAGTTTATTAGTATTATTAATTTAATACAATTATCGAGTTTTTTTTAGTTAATACTAGATTTAATGCGTAGAGTTTTGTCGAATTAATCTATATACCAAAGATAGTTATAGTTGTATATATAATCGATAGAAGTCTCGAAGAGAGTAATAAAACAATTGTCTTTGTTCTTTAAATCGAAGATAGACAAAATGTTGCAATATAAATTAGCGATAATTATAATTTTAAGTTATTATTTGCTTGCTAAGCTAGCATTTTTAAGTATAATGCTAGTCTTTTGCATAAGAGTTTGATTTAAGCGTTTTGCACACTTATTTATCTTAAGATTGTCGACAATAATAGATTTTAACTTAATATTACGCTTGTTTCTTTAGTTCTTAAAGATTCTTTTAAAGTACTTGTTGTTGTTGTCGATACAAAGTTGAATGTATTTGTCATCTTTATATTTGTGCTTACTAAGAAACTTCTTAAAGAATATTTAAACTTAATTCTTCTTAATAATGCAATTAATAAATAATTGTTTAATTTTGTTGTTTATTTAAATGCAAATATAGCGAGTATTGTTGTATTTATAAGATAAAAATCTTATAATATTTGTATAAATAAAATTGATAAATTATTAATCGAACGCAATCGAATAATTATAATTCTCGAATTTGTTAATATTACGAACGCAAGAGATACAAGTATTCTTTGAAAATAAATTAACAAAATTAAACGCTTCTTAATTAACTAATTGCAAGATATTTTGTTGTTTAAAGTGCTTTAGACGTTTGTATTATATTTAATAGATAACTTTGTTAATAAAAATTAATAGAGTTGATAAAGCAATTGTGAACAAAGTTGTAAGAATCTCTAAAACAAGAAAGTACAAATTATCTTTCTTTATAACGCGAATCTTGTATTTAATTAAAAAATTGATTGATTATAATTAAATTAATCTTAATCTTGTTAAGCATATTGTACAATATAAGATTATATTAGCTATCAAGAACGTATTAAATATTATAAATAATAATCTAGCGATTCTCTTTATTAATCTTGAGATACAATTAAATAAAATTGATATTAACAATTGCGAAAATGCTTGTAATCTTATTTAGAAGACAATAAGATATAAACTTGTAAAAAATAAAGATACTAGAATCTTTAATTATATACTAGTTGTATCTAGAGTTTAAAGCTTATTTGTTAAAAAATTTGTTAATTCGCAAGACAAAATCAAGAATACAAATAACAATTTGTAAACTTAAATTGCTAACTGCACTAGTAGAAGCTAGATAACTTTAATAGATAAAGATAACAATTATATTTTATTTGTTATTGTTTTTATTCTTAGATTTTTTGCTCTTATTTTTGCTCTTATTGTTCTTGTTATCTCGACAATACTTGTTTCGAGATTTATTGCTATTATAAGATTTGTTAATACAAGTCTTTTCGCAACTTTTAGATAAAGATGCTTTTCTTAATATTGTTTAAGAATATAATAGTTTTTATTGTAGAAATTGCAATAGAGAATTATTTGCAACAATAATTTCGATTCTTAATACTTAAATGCGACAACAAAATCTTTAAGATAATAATAAGATTATAAGCAAGTAATGCAAGTTTATTTCTTATAGTTGCAATATTAAGTAAATTGCAATATTGCGCTTTGTAGTTGTAAATAATCTTAGCTAACTAATACTTTAAGATATTGTTCTTCTTTAAGAGATTATACTTATTAGCTTATTTATTAATAAAGAGTTAAGCAAAGTCGAACAATTTAACAAGATATTTGTAAATTAGTTAGTTAATATTTTTCTTAGACTTAATAAAATAAATAAAAAGTTTGTTAACAATATTATAGAACTTGATATTATATTTATTAATAATAACGCAATTGCTAGCTTTAATAATTTCGAGTTTAATTTAGATAAATATTAATACGCTAGAATCTTTAAGAATGCAAATGCTAGTAATAATGTTCTAGACTTTTTTTGCAATAACAATGTCTTTAATATCTAGATATAGATTATCTTTAACGCAAATACACAAGAAAATGCAATAATTATTATTGTCTTTAACTTATTTAATGCGCTTAGCAAGAATAAAGTTGTTAAAGATTACTCTAGACTTAATATATTTTTATAAATAAATTTATTTAAGAATTTTGTATATCTCTTGTTCTTAGACAAAGAACTTGATGTTATTATAGAGTTTGACAATAATGCGAAGAATTAATAAGATCAAGATCAAGACATTAATAGACGCAATATTTATAATATTGATTATCTTTTTTTCTTAAGCTTAAGTAACGTCTTACGATAATTAAATTCGAGTAAAAGTGTTTTAACAATTAGATTAAATAGATTACAAGAGTTTGATAAGCTTAATATAAAGATAATATCTATATTCTTGTATTTATTACTTGATTCAAATAACAACAAAGTATAGACGTAGAGAATTTCGTTTTAATAAGCTTGTTCGTTTAATAAGTATATAAAGATCTAAACAATAAATCGATAAATATACAAGAAGTTTAATTTGTTGTATTGTTTATACTTTCGACAACTATAGTGCAAGTCTTCTAGAATCTCTTTGACAATCTCTTGCGTTAGTAGTAGTTAATATAATCTAATACAAATATTAATAATAAGAGAATCGAATATAAAGCGCTTTTATTTGCGATTAATAAATAATCTTTTTACAAATGTTCGCTCTCTTTTATTCTCTTGTAAGACAACAGTTTTAAGAGAAATTTTAGTTATCTTATTTTTATAAGACTAGATATCGACTTTGACAATTAAGTTTAAATTAATCTTATTGCTTTAAGACTAGTTTTTAGACATAATTGTTATAAGATAATTAATATTCGATAAGTTAACAATAATTAAAGAATAAAAAGATTGAGAGAATTAATCTTTTTAATAAGAGCGCGTTAAAACGCGTAACTAATTCTTGTCTTCTTTTATATATTCTTCGAGTTAAGTTTTAGTCTTTTTACGCCAAATATAACTTTAATCGATAATAAGATATTTAGTATTATATTAGTACTTTTGTAAGAGATATTAGAGAGAATTATATTATTGAAGAGATTTGTAGATGTCTTTAAATAATGTAAGAAATTGATTGATAACAAGAGTTGCAATTATAGAAAATCTTATATTTAATAAATCTTTATAAAGAATTTAATAAATTAAAGTAATAATAAGTAAAGATTTAAGATAAGTTAAACATAATTTATAAGAGAGTCAGGTTCGAAAGCTATATATCCTCTTGTTATTTAAGATTTAAGATATTTAAAATATTTAAAATCTTAATTATCTTAATTATCTTAACTCGAATTTAAAATATTTAAGAGTTAAGTCTTCTTAATTATTTTAATTCTATTAATATATCTTTTCTTTTTAATTATCTTGTAAAAAGCAATGCGCAACAAATAATATCTATTAATATACAACTTATAATATTATTTTCTCTCTTCAAGAATTTTTGTTTCGAAATTGTTTATTCTTTTTTATTATATTAATTAAGTTAATTATTAAACAACGTCGCAATTTTGTTGCTAATTGTTGCTATAAATATATCTTTTTTACAATGCGTTTTTGTTAAGTTTGCGTTTTATTTAACGTATCTTATTAAATAAATAAAAAATATCTTAAATATAAAAAGTATTATCGAAAGAATTAAAAATGTAATTTAACTTCTAATTATTAGAAAATAAATAAAGTTATTTAAAAGACTAAAAAGCTAAATGATAAAATAACAAAGTTGCGTCTAAGAATTGCGCAAAAAACAAAACAAAGAAAATACTAATTTTGTTGTTTAAAAAATATAAATAATACAAAGTCGAAAAATATTTTAAAAATTGAAAAGAACAAAAGAAAAATTAAATATATTAAAGAGATGTTTAAAGTTCTATTTAATACTATTATCGATTTTTTATTATTTGCTTTCTTATTTTCTAATACTTTGTTAACTCTTATAAGTAATTTTGTTGCTAACAAAATTGTCGCAATTTGTTAAAGTACTTCTTTAAATTTTTAAGTAACTTTTATATATTTTTGAAAATAAAATATTTTTGATCTTTCTATTGTAGAATTTTTTTAATCTTATATTGTTTTTCTTTTTGTAAATAGAAATAAAATATATTCTATAAAAATATAATTAAATTTGCTAGTTTTAACAATAAAATATAAAATACTAAAAATATTTTAGTGTTTTTAAATAAATCAAGTTTGTAATTGATTAATCTTTTTGTTTTCTTAACAAAAAATAATTTAACTTTAATATAATTTAATTTCTTGCTTAATTTTCTTGTCTTAAGATTTTTTGTAAAAAGATATATATATATTTTTTTTTAGCTAAGATATTATTTTTTGTTTTTTGTTTTAATATTTAATTAATTTTTTTGCTTTTTTAAGATATTATTGTATATCTTTTTTAATATTGTTATTCTTTTAATAATTAACTAAGTTAATAGATATTTTTGCTCTTTTCTAAAAAGATTAAGTTCTCTATTATAATTAACAAAGAATAAGATTATTTTAACAATATTTAAAATCTTTATATTAAGTATTAATTTTATTATAAATAACAATAATACTTAATTGCTATAAGTATTGTTAATATAATATCTTAAATATTGCTTTAGATTTTAGTTTATTTGCTCTATTTAATTATTTATAATTGAGTAATAGATAATAGATATTTTAAGTTTTGTTTCTAATATTAATAGAAGTATTCTTTAATAGTTAGATATAAAGAGCTTGTCTTTATTACTAATTAGTTTTTTAAATATATTATAATATTATATAAGTTAATTTAATACAATATATTCTAGTTGTTTTGCTATAAAATTCTCTTTGCATACAATAATATATTATATATAAATACTTAATAAATTTGTTAATTATTATTAGTATTAAATTATATTTGTTTTTAGTTACTAAATTTATTAATTTAAACAATTTAATAATAAAGTTTACTATAATTTTATTTTATAGCAATTTAATCAATTTCTAATATTAAATTTTGTTATAACTCGCATATATATTATATTTGTTCTACTAATAATTAAGATATCGTTTAATATATATCTTAACAACTTATCTTATTTAAAAAAACTAATAATACTAATATAAAAGTTAAAGAATTTTAATTACTTTTAAATGCTTTTGCAATAATTTATTATAATATTTCTTTATATATTTGTCGATTTTGTTAATAAATATCTAGAGTTTTTCTTTTTTTATTAAAAATATTTTCTTTATTGTTTTTAAG
>JAABUO010004335.1_pt1 | contig 16713 bp, 17 predicted proteins | sample 5559291 | NCBI WGS metagenome assembly JAABUO01 (sample SAMN10711878, study PRJNA513372) | rock metagenome | isolation source: Antarctica rocks | place: Antarctica: Victoria Land, Finger Mt sud | reverse complement strand
CAGTCCAAAAACCGGTAGGTCTCCAGCGGAACGGGCCGTGTGATGTTCGCGAACCTACTCATACTCATTACCTTATGAACAATACCATATGAATAGGATCGTACTCTCTACAAGTGACATTTTCCTTACGCAATTATGGTACCATCGAAATAGTAATTTCCCTATAGAGCCGCTTACTATATTTCCTATCTTATTTTACTCCCTGTTAGCAGGACGCACCCATGTCTCGCCGGAAACTCCTCCCGCGCCGAGCGGGGATAGGGAGTAGATACTTCCTCGCGATCCATGAGTACGCAGACGCCCGGCCCCATCACATCTGAAAGGCCATCCCATTGCTGGGATGGCCCTCGACACGAGAGAGAACCGGATCGTCGTTGGCACGGATCAATACACGAGCTACAGCGCGGCACGCGTGGGCGAGAATACGCGTTCCGCACCGCGACGGCAAACTGCCGTCGGGGCAACGCGACCCTTTATAGGGAGCGCATGACAATCGGGCAGTTGACAATGATGCCGGTCGAGCCGAATTTCTTGCCCCCCGGCCCGGTAATGAACCCTCCCTGGACCATCGCCAGATACTGGAACTCATCAATCAGCCGCGAGCGATAGCCCTTGGTGATCGCGTCCTGCGTCCACTCGCCCAGATTGAGGTCCCACAAGGGACTGTAGTCGAGGGCAACGGTCGGGATACCGCCGATGACATGGAGGGGTGGGGCGGGCATTCCATTGGCGGTCTTATCGGTCAGTGCACTGAAGAGCCCCTGCCGTTGTGGGTTGTCCATGCCAACCGGACCGTTCGTGGTGACAAAGAGGCGCTCGATCGCGCTGAATGCGCTGTCGTCACGCCCGACCTGAATGTGTCCGAGGCCCGGCGCGAATGTTCCTTCATCGAGCGTTGCGGTGGCGGCATCCGACGCATCGGTGCTGATGTAGAACGCGGGCTTCCCGAAGCTGAAGATCGGGGTTATCTTGAGGGTCACGGTGCCACCACCATTTGCTCCGGGGCAAATCTTCACAACGCGGTCATGCACCTTCGTATAGTCAACATTGCCGTCGCAGAAGTTGATCTGGCTCGCATCAACGTTGAACGCCACCATCGGCGCATCGTAGATATGGCCACCGGCGTTATCAATGCGCACGAGGGGGGTGTAGTCGGCGTCGCCGATCGAACCCGGATTCGCCGTCTTCGGCGGGAAGGGGGTCGGTGCATCGCCCGGCACGACTGCCCGCGCGGGGCTGAAGTCCACCGTGCCTTTGTCGAAGACCAGCGTCGTGTCATTCTGAAGATGGCCGGTGCGCGCTCCGCCATCAACCGCCGCATAGGTCAACTTCGGCGACCAGTTGAGACCTAACTGATCGGCATTGCCCTTGTCATCCGTGTCGGTGAGGATGTACCAGACATTTCGGCCATCCTTCAGGTTGCCGAGGTAGAGCGGCAGCGTGATCGTTCCGGCGATCATGTCGATCGTACCGGCCCGAAGGAGCTTGACCGGACCGATCAAATTCTTGTTTATGTCGGACGGCAGCGGACCGAAGTAGGTGGCCGGGACGTCCGCGCCGACCGACGGCGGCACGGGATTGGGATCGGTCGCCCCAACCGGCGCCGCGAGCACGCCGAGCATGAGGATGAGCACGAGCGCCAGAGAGACGCGGGAACGCACATGTGTAACCATCAGCAGGAACTCCCTTCAAGACACGATACGACGGACGATACGATGAACCCGAGGTTACCAGCAGACAGTCACAAACCGACGGGAACGATTCCTCCTGCCACCCCCGATCTTGCCGCTTACGCTGCTCCGATGCAGCCAGTCGTCGCGAGCCTTCCCAGAGTATTCCGCGTCTTGTCGCTCCTTTCCAATCGTATCAAGCAGAAATCAACATATTCGTGAATACTCGTAACGTTTTCATCACTATCCGTGAACGAAGGTAAATAACGCGGGGGCAGGATGCTCGTGCGATCTCTTAGCCCTGGAACGATGGTCTGATTGCCGACGCGCGACGAAGGACCGCTCGTACGCGCGCGAGCAGTTCCCGCGAGTCGCATGACTTGCTGATACAGTCATTAGCGCCGGCATCGAGGCCCGCCGTCACATTGGCGGTCGTCTCGTGCGCGATAAGGATGATGAACGGCATATTGGCGACGTGGCGTCGCACGATCTGACACAGGGCGATACCAGACACGTCCGGCAAATCAATGTCGAGCAGGATTAGGCTCGGGCAGTTTCCGGCAATCGCTATCAGCGCGTCGCGCCCGCTCACGGCGGTTGTCACACTGTAATCAGCGGCGCGCAATGCGCCACTGATCGTTGCCGCAAAGGGTGTATCGTCGATGACGAGGATCGTTGTGCTTCGCGCGTCGCTCATTTGCCCGATCCTCTGCACTATCCTTCCGCTCGAACGCTACGCCTCTGACTGCCGCGCAGATGACAGGACGAGCATTAGGTAAAGCCCAAGTACCGTCCCAAAGAAGAAGGTGTGATAGAAGAATTGCTGCCCTGCGGGGGCCATCTTGAACCAGGGCCGGTTGATGAGCGGCACGAGGACGTAGAAGTTGACGATCCAAAGGGCGAACCCGAAAACCGTTGCCGCGATCACCGTCACCACGGGCGTTGTCCGCAATGCAGGAATGGACGAGATGATCAGGGCAACGATGATGCCGAAGAGGATCGAGAGGATAAAGTGGGTGAGCAGACCGACCGGGATCGCGGTGCTCGTCGCGATTGTCGGGGGCATCTTGCCGAGAGGGAGGGAGGCAAACGCTTTGAAGGGCATGACGTAGGGGTCGCCCGAGATCCAATGACCGCCCAATATCTCCGCGATGGCGAAGACGATACCGCTAATGATGCCGCCGATGACACCGTGCGTCACTGCCCATCGCACATCTGGCTGCTCGATCCACGACCGATGCGGCTGTCCTACGTGCTCAGTGGATGCCATATTTGTCTCCCTTTCTTGAGAATCTACCGGGAACCTCCTGGGGGTGGAACACAGAGGCGGACAGCAGCGCTATCCGCCTCTTGTGTCGGTGGTTCATCGCCCATCGCGAGGGTGATGAACCACCGGAGGCCGCCTCCATTTAGCGAGCGGTGAGACCGTAGCCCATCGCGGGCGAGAGCGCATTCGTATCACCAAGAGAAGTCAGACTTCCATCCGAATGCACCTGGAAAGCGGTGATATTACCGGTGGTGAAGTTGCGAACGTAGAGGAAGCGGCCATCACTACTGAGCGCCTCGTCGTTGGCCCGCCCGCCGTGATCGGTCGAACCCGCAGTGGGATTGAGCAAGGTGAGGCTCGCGTCGCTGCCGACGCGGTAACTGGAGACCGAGTCGCTCCCGAAGCTCGACACATAGGCGAACCGCTTATCATTGGTGATCACTACCCAGCACGTATCGTCCTGTGTATCGCGCACGTCGGCGCTGACCGTGTGGAGCGCACCGTCACGCGTGAGGGTGTACGACGTTGCTCCGCCCTGACCGGGCGCGGCCGCAAAACCCTGGGCGACGACCAACTGACCGGCTTCGCCGCGATCCGTGAACGCGAAGCCGAACGGTGCGACACCGCTATTGGCATTCGACTGCGGCCCACTCGCCAGCCCGTCTTTCCCGACCGTGTATGTATCAATGACGTTTGCGTTCCGCTCCGTCACGACGAGCACGGAGCCCATGGGATCGAACTCCACCTGCGCGGCGCCCGCCGCAGGGTTGCCGCTCAGCGGCCGGGTCGAGCCAGGCAGCGGCGACAACTCGCCCTTCTGGCCGACCGTAAAACCGGTGATGTTCGCGTCGCCGCCCATCCCGAGTGGGAGCGCTCCGGCGTTGAGCACATAGAGCAGATCTTTGTTGACCGTCAGGCTGGTTGGTCGGGTACCCCCCGACGGGACTTTGCTGACGAGCGTCAGCCCATCGTTCTCCACCGCGAGGACAGAGATTTCATTACTGCCCGCGTTGACCACAAACAGCAACTGATTGCTGTCTTGCGCCCGATCCGCGCCGGGGCGGCCGCTGAGGATCAAGGCATTCTGCGATTGATCGAATCCACCACTGCCCCGGCCACCCGTGCTGAAGGTGCCCGCCTGAGTTAGCGCGCCATCGGGGCCTCGATAGAAGGCGACCACCGCATTCCCGGAAGACTGATTCGTCATCGCGTACACAGCGCCGGAATGGAGGTTACCGCCGCTCGCCAGCGCGGCGGTCGGGGCATTCGCCGCGAACGCCAACAGCAGCCCGAAGGCGAGAAAAGTCTTGATAGCAAAGAAACCACGTACTCGACGCATATGAGACCCCCTGTACTTCGTACTTCCGAACATCGCCAGCCATTCCAAGCCGACGGGCAATTGAAAAAGACCGCGCTTGCTTTCCTGATCTTCTAACCTCCTTCAACCCTTCCTGCACGCAGCGCTCTCATGCAATCGGTCGTCGCGAACTCCCTCGGAGTGATCCGTGTTTGTCGCTCCATTCCTATCCTATCGAACCGAAATCAGTATTCTCATCAATACTCGTAACACTTTCATCGCTATTGGTGAACAAAAGTTAACAGCGCAAGGCCAAACCCGTTATCACTCCACCACAAAGGCGACTCTCTTCGGCTATTTACCATTGTTTACATATTGGTACGAAAATCGTCACTTTTGCCTATTACAATAGCGAAAGTTAGTGCATATTATAGTAGTCGGCGGTTATCGTTCGCGTGTCGGGATGAGTGCGCCCAGGCTGTACCAACTGGCGATGCGACTTGAGGTCAGCGACGATGCGTGCCACACCATGGGACACGAAGATTTCTACGGAGGAGCAATCACGATGCATGAACGCGATCAGGCAGTCATCCGGGCAGTAAATCACGGTTTGACCCGGCGCACCGTCTTGAAGAGCACGCTCGCCGCTGGCGGCGCGCTCGCCCTTTCCACCTTCGGCGGCGGTATCATCGGGCGAGAATTAGCGGTGAGCGCTGCGGAGGACGAAATGCTCCCCGCGAGCAAGTTCACGATCAAGAGCACGATCGCCGTCAATCTGACCAAGGATTTCGCGCGTGCGCCCCTCTTTCAGGGCGCGTTCAACGGTCAACCCGTCTGGTACGTGATCACCGAGGCGTCGGACGAGGGCGTCGCAAGCGATATTGGTGTCAACTTTGCCCCCCGATTGGCGAATGCCGCCGCCCCTTCCGTTCAGCAGGTTACGTCTTCGAACCCGGTACTCGGCCGTGGCATGGCGACCTTCGCGGGCGCGCCGGATTTTAGTCCGACGCGCGTGCTCGTCGCCGGTCCGACCGGCTTCCCGCCCGCGATGTTCGCACCCGGTGCCAATGCGGACGCGAAATACAGCGATTTGGTGCGCGTGCAGGGGACCAACGTCGTCTATAACGCGCCGATCGTCGCGGTCGGTTCGGGGCCGTTTGATGTGACGAATCACACCAACACGCATGACCGGCTGATCGGTATTGACACGGCGAAAATGACTGCGGACCTCGTGATGGTGCGCGCCTTCTCGCATGGCAAGGACATCTTGTATCACAGCTTCTCGTCCTCCAATCCTCTCGCAGCCCCGATCGAGCGTGGGACGCTCGTCCCGTTGCTCGATCTAGTATCGCCGCCGAACACGCGGACGGTACAGGCGGGCGCCCGCTCCTCCATCTTCGCCTTCGTGAACGGTCAGACGGGTATACCAGGCCCGCCCGCACAGGGGCTGAATCACGTCATCCTCGACGGCGGCGGTACAAAGGACGCGAGTTTCCAGAATGCCGACGTACTGGACAAATTGTTCCGCGGCGGCGACGCGCACAATATTCTCGATTCCTTCCCCACCCTGCGCGACCCCGCGCTGGCTCACCTCTACACCCCGTTGTGGGACTTGCAACTCGTCAAGTGGAGCGATGACGCGGTCGCGCGGGGCGTGAACGTGGCTCAGACGGACGGGAATCAGATTCGCCAGTTGGCGGCGCAGGGGGTGGTCCACTCGCCCGATGATCTGCCCCTTGTGACTGTTGGCATCATCGTCAACTGCCCGGTGATCGGCTTCATTGACCAGGCGCCCGACGCGCCGCAGGCCACCGATCCGGGCATGACCTCCACACCGTTCCGCGGCGCCCCGTAGCGCGCCGCCATTCACTTCGTTGACGAAGGAGTTTGCTATGATCATCGCGCGCGCACCGTTTTTCAAGAGCGACCTTGAGGTCATGAACTACGCGCTGACACTGGAGCATCTGGAGAACAACTTCTACCGCACGGTCAATGCCTCTGGGAAGTTGCAAGGGAATGCGGCCAAACACCTCACCATTATCGGCGCGCATGAGCAGGCGCACGTTGATGCCCTGACCGCGTCCATCCGTCAGGCAGGTGGCACACCGGTGGCGGAATTGCCCAAGTATAACTTCGCTGCGCTCGGTGATATCAGCACGATGGCTGGTATCCTGAAGGTCGCGAGCGTTTTGGAGGCGACCGGCGTCAAGGCATACGATGGCGCGGCGCGCGAGATTACGAGCAAGCAGATTCTCGCGGTCGCCGGTGCAATCGTGCAGGTCGAGGCGCGGCATGTGGCCGCGATCCGGGCGCTGATTGACCCGAACGCCAGCCCGGTGCCGAAGTCCTTCGAGGACAAGGCGACCCCGCAAGAGATCATGGACGCCATCAAGCCGATCATTAGTTAGGCGCGAGCGAGCGAGCCATATTGGCGCACGCGCGTCGCGCGTGGTGCGGGATAAAGGAGCGACAGGGATGACGACCACGGTTGAGCTGATGCTATGCGATGCACTGTCCACGCCATTCTCGCGGCGCGGTCTGTTCAAGGGGCCGGTCGCAGCGGGGGCAGGCGCATTGATACTGGCGAGTCTGGGCGGCGCATTTGCCACTATGGATGTGGCGGCAGGGCCACTCGACAGCGATCTGGAAATCCTTAACTACGCCCTGACATTGGAGCATCTGGAGGCGGCGGCGTACAAGGCGATCAATAGCGCCGGCGTCCTCACCGGGCGGGCGGCGACTTACTTCAAGTCGTTCGGCGCGCACGAGATGGACCACGTCAATGCGATCATCGCCACGATCCAGAAACTGGGCGGCACGCCGGTGCAGCCGCAACCGTACAACTTCTCGAGCGTGCCCAAGGATCAGGCGGGAATCGTGATGTTCTTTCAGACGGTGGAGTCGGTCGGGGCGAGCGCCTACCTCGGCGCCGGGCCGTCAATCAAGAGCGCCGACATCCTCGAAGCCGCCCTGAGCATCCACGCGGTGGAGGCTGAGCATGCGTCGGCACTGGCGGACCTTGCCGCGCCGGGGACGGAATTATTCGCGCCGGAGGCGTTCGCGACAGGGCGGACACCGGCTGAGGTGATGCAGATCGTCGCACCCTTCTTTGCCGCAGGAGCGCCGAACGTGCCAAGCGCGCCGCCACGGACCGGCGAGGGCGGTGACTCCCGCTTTATCCGCCGCCTCGGCGAAGGATAGTAGAGGATCGCGCATTCGATCATCGGCGTTTCGGGCCGTGGAACGATCTTCCACGGCTTCCGCACGCTTGGGCGGATCGCCACTCTTCCGCTAGCGCCTGTTATGCACTACGCTTTACAGCGTTCAATGGGGCGATCTTCTCGTCAGAGAGGCGATTTCGTCGCCTGTCGAACCGTTCCTACTCGATCCAGTGATCGTCGGGCACTGCGAATCCGCTTCATCGCGGGATGAGAGTACAAGAGACGAACCGTTCATAACACGCTCCAGGGAGTGACCGGATGAGTCGGCGAAGACGGAAGTGGCAGAGACGGTGACCAGAAGCATCACACCACGACCCGCGTTCGATCTCGCTATCCTCGCCTTACTCGGTGCCGGGTTGGTGGCTGGGTCGTGGCAGATCGCCCAGTGGTCGTTCGTGCCGAATCATCCCACCGCTTTTGGTGCGATTTTCGTCGCCGAACTCGTCCTCTATGCGCTGGCATCCGTCTGGGTGATCCGTCGCCAGCCGCCCGCTCGCCCGACGCTGATCACAATCTTCGTCGTGGCGGCGGCGGCGCGTCTCCTGCTCGTACCCGCCGCGCCGACCGTCTCGGACGACATCTATCGGTACGTATGGGACGGACGCATCCAGTCGGCAGGCATCAACCCGTACGCCTATCCGCCCGACGCCCCCGCACTCGCCCGCTTTCGCGACGACGCGATCTACCCCGGCATCAATCGCAAACCCGCGCGGACGATCTATCCGCCCGTCGCCCAGGCATTTTTCCGCGCCGTCTATGCCATCCATCCCGACAGCGTACCGTGGACGAAACTCGTCCTGACGGTGTGCGACCTTGCGGCGTGCGCTGCCCTGGCGATGCTCCTGCGCGCGGTCGGCGCGCGGCCGGAGCGCGTCATCCTCTATGCGTGGCATCCGCTCCTCACCCTCGAAGTCGCGCATAGCGGGCACCTCGATGTCCTAGCGGTGTTGCTCGTCGTGCTAGCGGTGTGGGCGCGGGTATCGGGGCGGTTCGGCAGAGCAGGCGCACTCCTCGCGGGCGCGGCGCTCGTGAAGTTCTACGCCCTCGTCGCCCTCCCGGCGTTGCTCGCCCGCTCGCGCCGCTCGCTCGCCGTCTTCCTCGGCGCGCTCTGCGGGGTCGTCGTGCTGACGTATCTCCCCTTCCTTGGCGTGGGATCGCACGTCTTCGGCTACCTCGGCGGGTACGTCGCTGAGGAAGGTATCGCCTCCGGCAAGCGGTATTACCTGCTCCAGCAGGTCCTTTGGCTCGCGCGCCATGCCACGGGTGATCCAGGCGTTGGCACACCGGCTATCGCTACCCTCGTCTACCAGATCGGCATCGTCGCAGTGATGGCGGCCATCGCCCTCTGGTGCGCCGGCCACCCTGCATCGTCGGTGCAGGAAGTCGCGGATCGCATCGCGCTCCTGTTTATCGTGCTGTTCGCTCTCGCGTCGCCCGTGCAGTCGTGGTACATGCTGCTGCTGCTCGCCACACTGCCGCTCGTCAGCCGCCGGATGCTTCTGCCCATCAGCCTCGTCGTCGGTGGCGCGGAGTTGGTCTATCTCACCTGGTGGCTGCCCGGCTCACCCGCGTGGCCGATCGCGACCGACTACGATCTGCGTGCGGTGGCAATGGCGATCCTGCTTATCAGCGCGGCGCGCAGATGGATACACGATCATCGGGGCGCGAATACACCCACGAGACGAGCAATTACCGGCCACCCCGCGAACGATCTCCCGCTCTCCGCGCCCATTGATCGAGCGCTTGTCGCGCACGAGCCGAGCGTCAATTCAGTCAGCGGGGAATGGGAACGGAGCCGAGGACCCGGCCGATCACGACTTCGCCGGTGATACCCGCGAGTTCCGCTTCGGGTCGCACGATCAGGCGGTGGCGCAGGACCGGGGCAGCAAGCGCCTTGACATCGTCCGGCACGACATAGGCGCGGCCATCCAGCGCGGCGAGCGCTTTCGCCCCTTGCAGGAGCGCAATCGCGGCGCGCGGGCTTGCTCCCAGCAACAGATCGGGCAACTGGCGCGTCGTCCAGATAATCGCCTCGATGTAGCCGATGATCGCCTCGTCCACCCGCACCGCTCGCACGAGGTGGCGACAGGCGAGAATGTGCGCCGGCTCAGTGACTGCCACAAGACCCGCGCGCGCTAATGCGTGCGCGTCGAACCCGGCGTTGACGCGCCGCAGCAGTTCAGTCTCCGCCTCATACGGCGTGTAGGTGACAATCAGTTTGAAGAGGAAGCGGTCGAGTTGCGCCTCGGGGAGTGGGTACGTCCCCTCGAACTCGATGGGATTCTGTGTGGCAATCACGGTAAACACGGGCGAGAGTGTATGTGGTTCACCGTCAATCGTCACTTGCCGCTCCTCCATCGCTTCGAGAAGCGCGGATTGCGTCTTGGCGGGAGCGCGATTGATCTCATCGCCGAGCAACACATCGGTGAAGACCGGGCCGCGACGGAGGGTGAATTGGCTGGACTGGATGTCGAAGACATTGGTGCCGGTGATGTCCGATGGCATGAGATCGGACGTGAACTGGACGCGTCGGAACGTGCCGCCGACGAGCGTGGCGAGCGTCTTCGCCATCAGCGTCTTCGCGGTGCCGGGGACGCCTTCGAGGAGGGTATGCCCGCCGACGAGCATCGCCACCGTCAGAAGGCGAAAGACCCCGTCCTGCCCGACGAGCACCTTCGCCGCTCCCCGCGTAAGCCGCTCCGACAAGTCGCGGACCGTTCCATCCGATGGCAACGGCACATCCGCCGACGAACCGGGCGGCGTGGAGGCAGAGAGAGATGTGCCGGGTGGAAGCGCGCTCATTGCACGATGCTGAGGTTTTTCGCCTCCAACCACCCCATACGGCGGTCTTTCAGCACCATGACAAAGTCCGCATCGCTCGTCTCATCCGCCTGAGAATACTTCGCGACGGTAAATTGCGTTCCCTTCGGGATATGCCCGAAGACGTGATGATACGGATATTCGCGGGTAGTCGTCACGTAATCGTTGAGTTTGAAGTAGATCATCCGTCCGCACTCTCCCTCATGGCAGCCTTCGCACCGGCCCTTCTTCCGAGCGTTTATACCATAGTTGGGGAAGTTCGCGGTTCGCGGTTCGCGGATCGGAGTTCGGAGTGATTTTTCGAGCTCCAAACCCTCGAACGTCCCCCGCATTGTCGTGGGTTAAATCTTTCCGCGCAGGGCACGTTTGCTAATACTCAGTTTCTTCTGTTACACTCAACGTGATACATTTGAAGCCGAAAGGGAGGTGAGGAATCCATGCAAATGCTGACTGCCGTATCACCTGACGAGGCCGCGCTCCCGCTGCGGGAGCGAAAGAAGCGCAAAACGCGGCGCTTGATTATCAATACCGCCATCGAACTCTTCGCCGCGCGCGGGTTCGATGAAGTGACGCTGGAGGATATCGCCGCCGTCTGCGATGTCTCCCGCGGTACGGTCTTCAACTATTTCCCGTACAAGGAACTGATGATTCTCGAATTCATGGACGCCTATATGTCCGAGCGGTTAGCGGCGATCCGCGCCGGGCTGGAAAGCGGCACAGAGCCGACGAAACTCCTCTGGCAGGCGCTCGATGTCCCGAAGGATGCAGCGGTCCAGTGGCCGACGTTCCTCTGCATTACCGCCCGCGAGTTGCTGCATCACGAACAGGACCGTGCGGACGAGGCACAACGCTGCCTCTCATATCTCCCGCTCGTCGCGGAGATCATTGCGGCGGGACAGGCGACGGGCAGCATCCGCACTGAGGACAACCCGGAGGGGCTGGCGCTCTATCTCACGGAGGCGAGTTTGATTTCCATCGCCCGCAACTGCACCCGGCTGACTGGCGCGGATCTGGATGAACTGATCTCGAACCGGCAACAGGTGTTGATGAAGGGCATCCTGGCGCGATAAAGAGCGCTGACCGCCCTTTACCTCCGTGCGATGGGCCGCAGGGTATCGTCGTCGTTGATGAGGAGCCGGGCGGTTAGCCATTTGACGGTGACGAGAATGACGAACGAGACGCAGACAAGCACGGCGGACATCGCGAGGGCCGTGTCGAAATGTGATGCCTGCTCCTCCTGAAAAATGGCGAGTGGGATCGTCTGTGTGATGCCCTGATAATTCCCCGCGAAGAAGATCGTCGCGCCGAACTCTCCCAGGGCGCGCGACCACATCATCACCATGCCGCCGAGCAGCGACGGAAAGGCAAGCGGCACGGTAATCCGCGTGAAGGTGTGCCATCCCGAACTGCCGAAGGTCGCCGCGACCATCTCCAACTCTCGGTCCACCCCCGCGAACCCCGCCTTCGCCGCCTTGATGTAGAACGGCGCGGCGACGAAGCATTGCGCGAGAACGACCGCGACGGTCGTGAAGGGGATCGTGACGCCGAGGGCTTCCAATGGCCCACCGAGCAGCCCGCGCCGCCCAAAGGCAATGAGCAGACCTAGTCCCGCCACGGAAGGTGGCAGCACCATTGGCAGATCAATGACGGAATCAAGGACGCCGTAGCCGGGAAAACGATACCGTGCCAGCAGGTATGCGACAGGAGTGCCAAGGAACACCGTTGTTCCCAGCGCGATGGCGGTAGTGACGAGGCTGAGGCGCAGAGTATCGCGCACGAGTGGCAGGCGGAGCGCGGAAAAGAGCGCGCCATGCGGCAGCGCTTTCCAGAAGATCGCATAGATCGGCAGCAGCAGAAAGAGCAGGAACGCGACCGAGCAGACGGCGAGGAACGCAAACTGCATCAAGGCGCCGCGACGCACACGGCGATGTCGGCGGGGAAGCGGCGCACGCTCCGCCGATTCGCTCGCTGCCGTGGGTTGTTCGAGCACCTTCATCCGCTAATTCCACTCTCCATTTGGTAGTGCAGGCTTGAGCCTGCGTCCCCATAGCGAGGCGCAGGCTCAAGCCTGCGCTACCAACCTCAGCGCCGATTCTCTCACATGCCGGGCGCAAAGCCGTACTTCCGCAAGATCGCCTGCCCATCTGCTGAGAGGAGATAGTCCACGAATTGCTGGCCGAGCGCGGCCTGTTTGGCGTCTTTGACGAGCGCGACGGGATAGGTGGCGATGACATTCTGCGCGTCGGGGATTGCGATAATCGTCAATTTGTCTTTCACCGCCTGTGCGTCTGTCGCATAGACGATCCCCGCGTCCGCCTCGCCGAGTTGCACCTTCTGGACAACCGCCTTGACGTTGTCCTCGCGCGAGACCGTGTTTGTGTTTACCTTCACTTTGAAATCCGCGCCGTAGTCCGGCAGTTTGGCGAAGTTATCGAGCGCCTGCTGCGTATACTTGCCGACCGGCACATCTACCTGAGTCGTATCGAACTTAACGCCTGGCTTCGCGAGGTCTTTCGGCGCCGTGATGCCCGCTTTATTCTCCTTCGGCACGATGATGACCAATTTGTTCTTGACGAACGTTTGCGGCGTCCCGGCAATCACACCATTCTTGACGGCGTTCTCCATGTTTGGCTGGTCGGCGGAGGCGAAAACGTCTGCCGGGGCGCCCTGCGTCAGTTGCGTGACCAGTGTCGGTGAGCCGCCAAAGTTGTACTGCACCGTGACGCCGGGATTCGCCTTCTCGAACACGCCCTTGATCTCGGTGAACGACTCCGTGAGTGACGCCGCTGCGAAGACGGTCATCGCACCATTCGCCCCCGTCGGCGTATGCACGGAAACCGCAGTCTTCGCCGTGCCGCCGCACGCGGTCAGGAGAATCGCAAGGGACCAGAGGAGAGGGATGCTGCGCCGCCAATGCTGAATCACGATGGTCTCCCGCTGTGGTATGTCGTCCGCTACCGTTGTACACTGATCTGAGTACCGTATGGCAATCTACATCATGTTGATATAGGTTGCAATGATCTAGGACGACGCGAGGTGTAGGGCATGCCGCTCCGCTATGCAATTCTCTGGTGTCTCGCGCACGACATCCGCCATGGCTACGACATCCGCCGCGCCCTGGGAGAGATGACTGACGGCCTGTGGGAGATCAATCCCGGCCACGTCTATCAGGCATTCCGCGCCCTCGAACGGGATGGTCTCGTGACGCTGACCGAGATCGTCCCGCAGCACAATTTACCGGATCGCAAGGAGTATGCGCTCACCCCGGCAGGGCAGGTCGCGCTCGCGCAGTGGATCGGCAAGCCGGTCCCGGCGGAACGTCCCACCAAGGACGAGGCGCTGCTAAAACTCGTCTTTCTGGTCGAGCAAGATCAGCCGGAAGCCCTTACCCGCTTTCTCGCGGCGCAACGGCGCATCTACGAGCGCGACCGCGACCAACTGACCGCTCAGGTTGCCGCTCTGCCGACCGCAGATCGCACCGGCCGACTGATGGTCCACGCCGCCATCGAAGACCTGGAAGCGAACCTACGCTGGCTCACCCACGCCCAGGCAACCCTGACTGAGCCGACGGAAAGCGATTGAACCGCAAAGGCGCAAAGGGCGCAAAGGAGACAAAGAAGAAAATGAGAATGGGATTCACTCTTCTTGCTCCCTCTTTGCGCTCTCTGCATTCTTTGCGCCTTTGCGGTTCAATCGCTTTCGGTTTCCTCACCGATGGAGGCTGGTTCTGATGGCATCGTCGTTGCCAAAGCCGCGCCTGCTCGCGTCGTTTCTTGCGGATGCGCGGTTCTCCGAGGAGGTGAAGGCGCTCTTGCGCGGGGCGGCGGTGGAAACGACGCGCCTCGGTCACCGCTTCATCAGCGGTGAGCACCTGCTGATTGCGCTGATCGCCAGCGATGGCCCGACCGGACAGGTGTTTCGCGCGGCGGGCGCGACAGCGGAGCAGGTGCGCAGCCGCGTGGAGTTCATCGTCCCGCACGATCCGCCGTTTCTTGTCCCGAAAGAGACGAATGTCAGCCCGCGACTGATCGTGATGCTCGAGGATGCAGCGGAGATCGCAGAAAGTCTGGCGTCACACGTCGAAGCGCCGGAGATCGCCCTCGGCCTGCTTCGCGACCGTGAGGGTATCCCCAGCCGCGTCCTCGACGAATGCCGCGTCAACATCCGCGCCCTCATCCAACGCCTCCGCCTCTTACAAGGAAATTGAACCGCGCATCTGCCCAGAGGACACCTGGAAAAACGCGAAGAGAGAAGGAGGTCAACAGCCGAACTACGTGAGCTGATACCCATAGCTTTCTCTTCCTTCACGTTCTTCCGGGTGCCCGCTGGGCAGATGCGCGGTTAAGGTGTTTGGCAGTATTCAAGGAGGGTACCGTGATGGAGCGAGTTGAGTTTGGCTGGCGGGCGCCGGATTTCCCGACGGATGGGAGCGACAGTGCAACGTTTCTGCGGCAGATGACCGAGACGCTCGATCTGATCCATGGGCGGTTCGACGCGGCGTGGGTCGCGGATCACGTCATCCCGTGGGCGTCGTGGCAGGCGAAGGAGACGCCGACCATCGAGTGCATGACGACGATCAGTTTCCTCGCCGCGCGTTACCCGGAACTGACGTGGGGGCCAATCGTCCTCTGTCAGTCGAACCGGAACCCGGCGCTCCTGGCGAAGATGGTCGCGAACTTCTGTGCCTTCCTGCCCGGCAAGTTCGTCTTCGGCATCGGCGCGGGCTGGAAGGAAGACGAGTACCGCTCCTACAACTGGGAGTTTCCGCGCCCCGCCGTCCGGATCGCACAGTTGGAAGAGACAGTCGAGATCGTCAAACGGATGTGGACTGCCGACGACGTGACGTACGAGGGTAAATACTACAGCGTCCACAACGCGTACCTCGATCCAAAGCCGGACCCCATCCCGCCGATTCTCATCGGTGGAAGCGGCGAGCAGTTGACGCTTCGGGTCGTCGCCAAGCACGCCGATTGGTGGAACGGCGGCGGGACACGCGAGACGTACGCGCACAAAATGGACGTGCTACGCGGCCACTGCGAAGCGGTCGGGCGGGATTTCGACACAATCAAAAAGACCGTCGGCGTGGATGCCGTAGCGATTGCCGACAGCGAGACGAACGCGCGAAAAATCGTCGAAGCGAGTCCCTTCTTCAATGGTTCCGGGCTGATCGGCACGCCGGAGCAGGTCGTCGAACAAATCCAGCAGTGGGTAGACCTCGGTGTCTCGCATTTCCATCTGCGCTTCGCGGACTTCCCAAAGACCGACGGCATCCGCCGCTTCATGGACGAGGTGATGCCGCACTTCCGGGGTTAATCGCTTCCTGACCGCTACCGTCCTCCATACACCTCATCGTGGCTGCCGACGTTTAGAAGAACCATCTCGCGCTGAACGACGATGAGGGTCACAGTGATGCGGTAGGTGTGGGCAATACTCCCTGCATGCTGACCGACCAACTCCCCGCCGAGGGGATGGAGCCGCAGTGACGGCGCGTGCGGGTTGACCGAGAGCAGCCGAGCGTATCGCGCAAGTCGGGGTGCGTGCTGGCGATGGCGGCACGCTGCCGCTCCTGTGGCCCATTACAAAGCACGGCTTCTTGATGCCATATTGGCTATATGCCCGGGTCGTCCTGTAAGCAGAGCGTCAAGCCATACGCGTATCATGTCAACCTTCCTACGGCTGACATCCGTGCATAACGCCGTTGGCTACGGCAAATTCCCGGTGGTACGGGTGTCAGCCCTACGTGAGCGCGACACCACCCCATAGTTATTGTGCGAGGAGAACAGGAACCGAACCAATCGTTACCGAGGTTTCTTGTGAAACGTCGCGCTGGACTCCGGCGAGCGCGCGTAATCGTCGGCCCGTGCCTGATCGCCCATAGACCCAACAGCAGGATTGTGGCAGACGTGCTTCTGCAGGTTCATGTGGTTCCTCCTGCTGACGTCGAACACCAGCAAACGTGTCACAGAACCCGTTTCCCTTCAAATCTGATACCGCTCACGGTTCGTTGGCGCGCTACCGGCAGTGGAAATTCCCAAACAATTTGATAAAATGAGCGTGCCTGTTAACTCTATCGTGATGGCATCGGGGACTTTAACGGCGGGATTGGCGCTCGCTGAGAAGGCGCTCGACGCACCGTACCACATACACACGGTCAGGGTTGGCGGATCGCGAGAGACGATTGAGGCGTACATGCTCGGCTTTCGCGGCGTATTCGGGGCGGATGTGGGTGTCCTGTTCGTCCATACTGGTGGCCTGCCGATCACTTTCGCGTACGGCGAAGAAATTCTGGAGCGTCTTGGTGATACCGCGCGTCCCGATTGATCCCGCACTCGTCGAGCGATGCGTCTTCGCGCTGGCGGCGTTCGGCGCGTCTGACGGGACGGGTGTGCGGCGCGCGGTCTATACGCCGGAATGGGCGGCGGCGCAGGAGACTGTATC
>JAABUO010004334.1_pt1 | contig 16714 bp, 22 predicted proteins | sample 5559291 | NCBI WGS metagenome assembly JAABUO01 (sample SAMN10711878, study PRJNA513372) | rock metagenome | isolation source: Antarctica rocks | place: Antarctica: Victoria Land, Finger Mt sud | reverse complement strand
AGCTGAGCTCTCAGGTGGAGTGATGTTTTCATCCTGCATTCTGTTCTCCATTGTGCTGTTTGACACATAGTGTAGCTTTGTGCTTTTCTTTTGCTTTTTGCACCCATGCTTGAAGGAGCATGAAGCGGCTCGGAGGACCGGCCAGAGATGCTGCACGTCTATTTGTGTCTTTCCTGATCACTGATAACAGCCTTTGGCGGACCGTCTTGCGTGATGAAATGCATCTGATGTTGCACTGTGGCTTCTTCTGTTGCCACAAGGGGGAGTCGATGCTGGTGTTAGTCTGAACATTGCCAATAGCAGTTGCTGTGCATGCCCATGAGCCACTGCTGCTGCTGCAATTGGCAGGTGTTGACAAGCTATTGCCATTTTGCTTGCGGTTGGGCTGACACTACCACTATTGGACAATTACACTATCTACTATTTTTGTGTGTTACTACACTATCACATTATCCACAATCACACGTGTATTTGTACACTGTTACAGTGTAACAGTGTACACTGTCTATTTACTATACTTGTCACACTATTTGACAAAGGGCGTCACTTGTTTGTGCACAGGCAGGCGGAGACATGATGGACAGACAGACATCAGGCAAAATCAAATCTCGGGATCAGACCTCTCCTCAAGCTTCTCCGGTCACAGGTACAATCTATGCCTCAACATCAGGCATAGCGCATGCATGCTGTTTGTCAAATGACTTCCCTGATGGTCAAGCATGTGTTGCCCAAAACATCATGTGCACTTGAGCGTATTGCATGCATTTTTTTCATTGCATTGTTCACTTGCCAGTCAAAGCACATAAGATAAACACAGAATGTTAACTTCCACTGCATCGGCAACAGCCACGTGTGCTAGCTGCTGTAGGGCAAGTATGCTTCATTTGCATAGCTGCATCAAATCATGCATGTATACAGCCAAGCAAGCAGTCATCTCTACTGAATGTATCAATTTTACATGGCTCAGCGCAACAGCACAAGTGACAGAGGCTGCCTTCAGCTTCATCCGACAGCCTGAGATGATTTTCCACGTGTTCGGATACAGCCTGATATTAAATGCTCAGAATCATTTGCTTCAATTTGCTTAACCTGCATGCTCTCAGCTGCAGACAACATTTCAAATCGTGTCATGACTAAGGCTGCATGTTGTGTCAGCAGGGAATCAGACTGTCATGCAATTGTGTCTGTTGACATGTGTCAAAATGTACTGACAGCAAGCTCTTCATGGGAAAGAGCTGAAAGAGAGCCGGAGTCATGATGGCGAATTTCCCTTCATGCTTCTTTATTAGTTTGTTTTGCTGATTAGGCCCTTTATGATTCAGGTAACTGGGGTGCTCAATCATTGCCAGGACCAGACGGTGAGGAGGTCTTTCGCAAGCTGCAAGCTGCTCAGGAAGACTCAGCACAGCTTTTGCATCATGTGACTTGTCAGCTCCAGTCAGCATCACAGCACCCTGAGGTCAACCACCTCATCGGCCGTGAGCTTGACATTGCCGTGAAGCTCAGTCAGATCATCTCTGATCAGCTGAAGATCATCCCAAGGGACCTGCGCGACTTCATCGACATTCACCTCTGGCTGTTAAGTGCCTACAGAGGCACTGAGAGCCAAATGAGTGAAATCAAACAGCAGCGCGATGCAGCTGTCAGTGATCTGGAGCAAGCCAGGGAGATGAGCAAGACCCATACCAGTGAAGCAATGGCTGGCAAGCACCTTGATGGTATCATTAAGCCCAATTGGCGCAGTGGCCACGAGTTGAGGCTGCTGAGAGAGGACCGCGAGGAGGCTTATGAACAGATTGAGGATCTGAAAGCCGAGGCAAAGCATTGGTGGAATATGTACATGTACCATGACAGTCGGAATGACTATGGAGATGTGCTCGAGCAGCCTGAGGGGCGGCATCAGGGGCCTCAAGAGCCCAAAGATAGCGGGCAGAAGGCCAAAGCCACTAGGCGGAATGAGTCTGGACAGGCCAAGGATAGTGGGCAAAACGAGTCTGGAAAGGACGAGGACAGCAGACAGGACCTCTCGCCTGGTCAAAAGCAAGTTGAGCGGTTGTGTGCTGAGCTCAAAAAGGCTCAGACTGCATATGAGGACTGGGCGCAGGGCCCAGGGCGCCACTTGGCATTTGATGATGTAATTAGCGATGGTGAGGCGCCATCGTGTTGGGCATATGACGCATTTAACATCTCCAAAAGTGAGCAAGAAGACTACAGTGATTCAGAACGGACCGACACATCAGACAGTGATGCTACCTCCAGAGATGAGTCAGGATGTGAGGTTCATGAAGCTTCAGCAGAACCTGATGCAGTATCGAAACTCATCCATTCAGCTCTTTCCAATGATTTGAAAGCTGGTGAGGTTTCTTGAAGTGATGTCCACCATGTGGCTTGCATGCTTGTGGCCTGTAATCAACACAAGTTAGTCAACATATGTGAGTCAACACAACAAGCTGCTGTGTTGGGCTGGGCGGAGCTGGGCTATGCCGTGCTGTGCTGTGCTGTTGCTCATTAATCTGTGCTGTGTTGTTACCTGCTATGCTGCTCTGTGCTCAAGCTCACAGCTCTGAAACATTTGTGAGCAGGACTGACTGCAAATTGCAGGAGCACCTGTGCCAGACTCCGATTCAGACAGGATGGCAGCAGCAGAAGAAGAGCTGAAAGAACTGGTCAAGGCAATGAGCATACGCGGCCGCAAGTGGGCCGACAGCAAAGATGCTCTGAAGCAAGCAGAAAATCAGCAAGCCAAGGTTGAACACCTTCTATGTGTTTTGGCCGATCTTGTTGACCATGTCAATAAAATGAGAGCACATGTCGAACAATTGAGTGATGCTGTGTACGATGCTGAAGATGAGGAAGAGAAAGCTGCTTGCCAGGCTAAAGAGGCTGCTGCAGCTATGGCAGAATGTGTGGCTGGAATGCATCGCTTCAAGGCAACTGGCAAGCCAACAAGCACATAGGCTCTCCTCCAAGCATCAACCGCTGGGGCTAAAGATGAGCCTATATAGGCAGTCACTGAGGCCGTAGTGGCTAACCAAGGCTGGGATAGCAGGCTTAGCATGGCATGGTGTATATGTTCTGCGCTGTGTTACTCAGACCAGCGTTTGAACTACGATATTGTCTCACATTTCCTTGACCAGGCAGTCAGAGGGACAAGCTGTGTGTACGGCATAGCTCAGCGGCCAATGCGCCTCTCCATCTGAAACATTACCTGTGCTATTTTTGTATCTGTTGATGAGTTGGCGCTTGTGCTTCCAGAGATCAAGTCTTGTACATCACACGCACGCTGTACATAGGATTGCTGCTAATCCAGATGTACTCATTGTGGCAATAGTTGCGTTCAATGTACATATTTCTAGACGGTGTGAATGCTAGTAAGTGATGTTTGCAATTGCCTACACCTTACGTTTCTGCTTAGCACAGCGCTGTCTGCCATGAGCGCAACATTGTAGTAATTACTGTATATGATGTGGTTGATACCATACAATGCACATGGAAGGTGTTGAGGCAGCAACATGGTCACTGTACAATGGGTAAAATACCAGGCAATCGTATGTTTCTCATCAATCATACCAGCCACTTTGTAAGCCTATTGTCAAAAAGTCATTGCTTTGCCTAAAGCATCACGGAAGGTATTCAGCCTTGTGCCTGGGATATTGCATGAATGCACATCTGCTATCAGGTCAATGTGTCTATTTCTGTCAAGACACTACACATGGCCAATCACGTTGCATATCATATGTAGGCATATAGTAGCATAATTTGCTAAATGAGGATCCTGCATGATCGTTTGGGGGCTTGGGCAAACACACCAGCACAACATTTCCTGGATCAGCTTGATGGGAGCATTAAGCAGGAGACACAAAAGCAAGGGCGATGAAATAAGCGTATTATTAAGGAAGAGCAGCTCTGAACAGGAAGATCTGATGTCACTGAGGTTCTAAGGCAGGTGAAACACAGAACACACAACACCTACACATGCATACCTACTCTTGTTGAGTCTGAGTGAAGACAAAGACAAACACAAACACAAACCGTGGCGCTGGGTCACGCTAAGACACACCAAGATTTTCAAATACTTCCGCGGCTGCTTCCTGCAGTTGATCAACTGTCATGCCTGGTTTCAGTCGTAATTCGCCAGGAGCGTACACCGTAACAGCCAAATCTTGGTCTGTTGCCATTTGGGCTATCTGGCCAGGAGGCATGGGCACAATATGCACCATGGCTTCCGCTTCATTCATGTTTGCCTGAAACAGGTACCGCAACTCTTCTGCATCACTGCGGGATTCAAATCCCAGCATGTGTTCTGACAGGTTACCACTCGTCCCGAGCTTCATAGTGATGAGGGCTGAATCACCATCACGGTAGTCTATGAACGGTACACAGACGTGACTCAGCTTCTTCCACGAATCTGTAGGCAAGCAAGCTGGCATGATCAGCCGGGTCACATGGCAGGTTTAGTCACTGACAGCAGTATCAAGCATGATGCTGCCAGGTGAATTGACAAGGCAGCTTCTGGCAGGATTGCACAAAACGGCAGCTTGAATGGGGAAAGTCTGCCCCCCCTTTCAAGGCCAATAGGATCATCATGCACGACATATATGTCATGCACGCTCATCTACACAGGCAAAGCTGCGTCTGACACATGCAAGTTAGTAAGCAAGCAACCAAATCTACAACTGATTTGCAGGTACACGTGCTGCAGCCCCATTGCACATGTTTCATTCAAACTTGGGATTACGATTTGCAGTGACAATTCAGGGTTTGAATTTCTAGTTTCATGTGCTGTGTCAAGTAGGCTGGACACCTTAGGCTTTCAGCGTTTTCTAGTATGGTTTAGGCGTCAGGGTGAGTAAGGGTTAGGTATAAGCAATGGGGGCTGCCGCAGGAGTCTGTTGTGTGCAGGGCTGTTGTGTGCAGGGCTGTTGTGTGCAGGGCTGTTGTGTGCAGGGCTGTTGTGTGCAGGGCTGTTGTGTGCATGTAGCAAGCATGTCAGCCCCTGGCAGCCTTGAAAAGATGACATCAGGAGTTTGTAGCTGTGTATGGCTGCCTAAGAAGCTTTTATTGCATTGATCTGAAGACAAAAGATGCCATGGTTGTAGTTGCAAACGCCAGCGTGAAGTTGTTTAGTCTGATGTCAAATACATCAATACATGCTATCATTGGTACAGCTGACTGCCAAAACAGGAAAATTATACAAAGGCTGACTCAGAAATGTACGTACCTATTTACAGAAGAAGAAACGTGCTTGATGAGGAGTGAGTGAGTGAGTGAGTGAGTGAGTGAGTGAGTGAGTGAGTGAGTGAGTGAGTGAGTGAGTGAGTGAGTGAGTGAGTGAGTGACTCAAGGTATGAATGACTGAATGAATGAATGAACGAACGAAGGAAGAAATGAAAAAATGAATGTTTGCCTACCTTCTGCAGGCCGTCTGATGTCCTCTTGCTGCTTGCTGCCAATGCTGCTGCCATCACTTGCTATGCCAGCCTCTGCAAAAAGGGCATCCAAATCACTGGACATTCCCATTGTTAGACCATTCTGCTTCATTTCATCCACACTGGCATAACCGCCGCTGCTGTGTCCATCATGTGGAGCAGTGCTGACATCAATCACATCAGCAGCAGCACCAGAGGCAGCTGTGATGTCATCTCCATTGTTGCTGGTGTCAACAGCTTCATCATTGGCTGCTGAGGCTGCAACATCATTGCTGCTGCTGCTGCCATTCTTCAGCGCTGTTTTAGCAGACTTTGGGTCCAGCAACAGCTCTGGACTGAAAGCATCCCCAGGACTTGATGCATTATGGTTGGGACTGACATACTGCCCAGGGACTGATGCAGGTATGGGTGATGTGTCCCTGGGATTGAGCGCATCTCGTCTGGGGATGCTGCGGCTTTGATCCAGCTGGTTGAGGCTGTCTTTGCTGAGTCGTACAACCTCTTTTCTGTGCATACCAGCATAGGCATTTGCACGGACCTCATGGACATCATCACCTGAACAAAATATAGTTGGTGGTTTGCGGACTGCCACAACAGCGCCTCATACAGGGACCTACTCCAGACTGTACATACTCAATTCTAGGAACATACTCAAATTCGACAAATGAACGAATGCACAATGCATAGTCAACCTTGAGGTGTAACTCATGCTGTTCCTTCAGGTTTGTCCACTGTGCCTGCTCAGTTTATAGTGCATGGCACATTGCAGCTGTTGAGTGCAGACAGAATGCATTGTACGCCATGCTACGCATGTCAACATCATACAGAAGCTGCCATGGAGGCCTGTGTGCAATGACAAACATTTGACACACAGCAAGGAAGTCACAACCACACACCCAGAACATGCACACCATGCGCTGCAGCGTGACCAATGTTGTGATGCAGCTGTTGCCATCAGACCATGCATGGCGTGTTGCTCACCATCAAAGGAAAAAGCGCATATGACTGTACAACAGTAGTCAAATTTGCTTTTCCCTGTGGTGAGCAGCAACATCATCTGATTCTGCCATGCATGATCTGGTGACAACAGCTGCGTGCTGTTCAGTGTTTCACCTTGAACTGGTTGATGTGAGCTGTTGTTGGTTGAAGCACCGTTGTTGCTGCTTGCAGCCCGGCCTGACCCATTGCTGCGTACTCCACTATGATGGTCCACCTCTCTGTGGCCGTCAGCATCATCACCTCCTCTGCCAGAAGCAGGTCTAGTCATCCGTACACCCATGTCAGCATCAGCATCCACATCAGTATCAGCATCCATGTCAGCATCAGCATCAGAATCCACATCAGCATCAGCATGTACATCAGCGTCTGCATCTGACCCAGCTTCATCTGAACCAACACGAGTGCTGCTTGCAACTGTGTCAGCTGCTTGAGTTTTTGCCGTGCTTGCTTGCTGAGCCTTCTGTTTCTCTTCTTGCAGCTGCATCTGCCTTGAAGCTAGGATCTCTGGAATCTCACTTGGCGCCAAAACTTCACTCAAGGTGATGACATGCTCCATCCACTCCACCTCGTCTTTGATGTGGTTTGCATGCTGCGCAACCAAACCTTGATCTTGAATTGGCTCAGTCCAAGTTGTCAACACATGGTGGCGTCAGTTTCTCAGCCAACCTGATCATCTCTTCCGTCTATTCTGTCACTTGATACACTTTGCATGCAAGACAACAATACTCGGACAGTTGTAGTGCAATGACAGGTGAGTGGTGACGTGCCGCAAATGCAATGCAGATCAGATCAGATCAGATCAAATCAGATCAGATCAGATCAGATCAGATCAAGACTCACCGCCATGACACCATCTCGGTAGAAGGCAACAGCCCTTTCTGACTGTTCAGCTTCTTGCAGCAGGGTCAGGGGGTAGCACCCCACCCCTGTCAGGCTCTGATCTGTCATCGCCCTGATCATGCCTAGCAGCACCGCCAAGTCAGCCGAATTCTGCAGCCGCGATCAAAACAAATGTCACGGCGGGGGAGTAGCACTGCTGAGTGATCAAAGGGCTGCAGTAGAAAGAAAAGAAAAGACTTTGCTTTTCGGCGTTTATCAAAGCAGAGCCCGAGGATGAGATACATTGGGCTTCCCTGTAGGGGTGCTGCAGTATGACATCAATAAGAACATCATGACAGATGGCTTGAGGAAAACGTTGTCCAACACAAACTCTGGAGGGCTGTCACAAGGGATCGTGTGTGAGCAGGAGCTTGCGGATCACGCTTGAGGGTGCAATGCATTGTGTATCAGTGCTTGTGGGTAAAAAATCATGACAATTTGCGTCTGGCTGAGCATGTTGATGGGTTTCGCAGCCGTGTCATATCAGATGACTCACGGAGAACAGCCATTGGGGACTGCACAAAGTGTATGAGACAGCAGGTGATTCAGGAAACTACCCAGAGCAGTAGTCTGCACGTACCTAGCTCATCATGACCCGGAAAGCGTAAATGTCATTGTTGACATTACACAAAGCAATGGATACTGCAACAGAGCAGGAGAAAGGGATTGGTTGGAGGGATGCTACTGGACAACAGGTACAAGTAACTGTGAAAGCCATGGAAGGTTGAGGTTGCTCTTCAAAGAGCAAAGGAAAGTGTCGAGAGCTTATGCTCTTCAGGTTTGCTTGTCTTGCTGCTGACAATTTACCTCTACGTGCAGCTACATTGACACTGTCGAAGCGTGCCCTTCATCACTCAGACAAGCATTTGGACGGGAGAGAGGAAGTGCAAAGTTGCGTGGTTATGCAGAGGTACAGCAACGCTCGCTTCTTTGCCACACTGGAGTTGATGGACACTCACTGGATGTCTGTCAGCTTCTGAACACCGAAGCGCGTGTAGGGTCCAGGTTCAGGATTTTAACCCTATGCAGCTTGCAGGTTTCAGAAGCAGGTTTCACCTGGAACACCATGACACACTGCTGCATGTCCTCTTGCTGGCCTGTATCCTGTGGAATCAAACAATTCATGGGCTCCCCATCTTCATTGACTGCAAAGTACACCGTCTCTAAATCTGCCCAGTGGGGCTGAGGGCTAGTCGGGGCAAAGCCCTGTTGAGGGCCAGGCTGGGAAGCGCCTCCTGAAGGGCCATGCCGGAAGGGGTCCTGATGGGAACCAGATGTGGAAGGATGCTCCTGAGGGCTGAGTGGAGGAGTGCCCTTCCCATGTGTTGAAACAGAGCTGGATGAGGTAGTATGTGGTGAAGTTGCAGAAGAAGACTTTGTTGATGGAGAGCTGGACGAGCTTGCATGTGATAAAGATGAGTCATCAGAAGCTGAGGAGCGCGTTGTGGAACCTGCAGCAGCAGCTGCTGGTGCAGCTGATGCGCTGTCTGATGACAAGGCATGCGATGTGGGTAAGGATGGCTGATGACTGTGCTGGCTGCCATTATGCATGTAAGGCAATTCAGGTGGCGCAGAGCCATCTGAGTGTGACCCATTCTGTCTGTAACTCAGGCCGGGATCAGAAGTCTGATGATCAGCGTGCCCATTTGAGGCCTGCTGCTGCTGCTGCTGCTGATGTGATGACTCATCAAGGGCAGCTTCAATCTGTAGGGCAGAGCTTTCAGCCGCCGCTGTGCTATCTACCGATGACTCTTCCTGTTGCCGGAGTGATCTGGCATGCTGCAGCTGTTCCCGTTGATCTTCAGCCCTTCTGGCTGATGCAGCTGCTGATGCAGCTGCTACTGCAGCTTCTCTGGCCTGCTGCTGCTGCTGGTACACCTCTTCTGCTTCATCGATGGCATGTTCCAGATCCAGATGATCCAGGAAGGAGCGACCGTGCCTGCAGCAAAGCACAAGGATCTTGCTGATGCTCAACCACAAAATCATGAGAGAGGTGCAGTTGTAACCCTGACAATCTGGTTGAGGTCAATGCTTTTGTCTGCTGGTGGAGCACAGATGTAGGGCAGCACAGCCCATATTCAGGGTTTATGCCTAAGCAGTGAAAGTAGCCTGTATAGCCTAAACCCTGATCGGCAGATTTGCTCAAGTAAGGTACACTTCTCCACGTCTTCAGACGCACCCATGCTTCAGACAGACACATCATTTGATATGATGAGCTTGGCTGCATTGGGACAGAAGCTTGCTTTCCTTGATTTGTGCAAAAAGTCATCTACATTGCTCAGTCAGCTAATTTGGGGGTCAGCAGTAGCTCACATAAAGGCTGCCTTGTCCAAGGCATAGTGCAAGACGGCATGGGCAAAAAGCAAAAGCAGTTCTGAGCATGCGGCAAAGAAAGGAGGGGGGTCGCTGTTGCAAGAAGAGGAAGAGGACTACCACCAGAATCAGGAGCAGCAAATACAAGAGGGACAGGGGAGCAGAGAGATTGAGGCGGCAGAAGAGGGAGGCAAACAAGAACAAGAAGACAAACGAAGAAGAAAGAAGAAGAAGAAGAAGGAGAGGAGGAGAAGGAAGAAGAAGAAGAAGAAGAAGCAGAAGAAGAAGTACAAATAGAAGAAGTAGGGGATGTTGGGTGCAGAAGGAAGAAGAAGCATAGGAATATGAGACAACACAAGGAGGAGGACAAAAGGGATCACCTGCGCTCCATCTCAGCTCTGACTTTGGGGTCCTCAAGACGTGACCCAGCAGCTGCAGCCCTGTCTGTGTCTGGATCAGCGTCTGTGTCTGTATCACTGTCTGTGCAGCGCTCAATTTTGAAGGTGAGCAGGGCCCACAAAAGGCCTATGACCCCAGCAGCAACCACAATGTTTCCCAATGCACTCCCAAAAAACCTGCAGCTCAGTACCTCATGAACTCAGCACTCATAGTCACGACTCAGCACTCAGAGCCGTAACTCAGCACTCAGAGCTGTGACTCAGCGAACACAGTCGTGGCTCCAACGCTTCAACACTGACATAGACCTCATCAGTGCAATGATCACCAAAGCAACGATTTTGCCAATGCACCCCCCAACTACATGTGTATCTCCAAGGCATGTTGAGACCTTCCATGTTACATTAAGAGGCAAACATTGCATACCAACCAAAAGTTGGTACCTTGTATGTGGAGAAAAGTTACCTGGCAGTCTGAAGAATATTCGCTCTCATGGCAGGTCCTGCTTGCATGAGCTCCTGCTGCTGCACTAGTTGTTCCCTCTCCTCCTGTGCCAAGCGCAGCTCTTCCTGTTGCACCTGCAGGGGAGCTTGCTATCAGGCTGGGTCATGCATGTGTCTGCATGTGTGGCTACAGACAGCTCTTGAGGATATACAAACACAGCGATTGTTGGAGCAACTGCATTTTGTGGTGGAAATCTGAATATGGATTCAAATGGCTGGGGACTAGAAGCAGGCGTCGCGAATTAAAAAAACCCTTTTAACTAATTGAATGGCGGCTGGTCCAGAGTACAGGGTGCACAAGATGTTCATGCGCATGTGTGCATTCGTCAAATGATGCCAACTTGGGCCTACCCAAACGACGTCTGTGCAAGTTGATTATGTACGTAAACATAGGGTTGCATTATGTGTAAAGAGTGTCACAGGCCCATGACACAGATTGAGATGTTATGTAACAACAGGCAGTGCATTCTATGCAGTCTGAGTTGGCATGACAATCCAGGATTTGCCATGGAAAGATTGGGTGAAAATGTTCATGATAAATTAGTTGGCTTGATAGCATGCATGCTGTTGGGCAGCAAGTTTGTGCATGTATGTAGCTCATCTGCTTTCAGTAATCCGGCCGGGTACAAAGCGGCAGCGTGGACAACACAATCATGCTGTGGGCTGCTGCTTAAAAAGGCTTCCTGTATCATTGCTGAAAGACATAGACTTATACATTTACTTTGCATCACAGCCATGACATGACTTTGTGCGGTTCAGGAGGTTGCAACAGCATGTGCAACAGGATGATTTGCAGTGATGACCATACCTGCCTGTTCTCCTGTGCCATAACCACTTCCTGTTCATCATCAGAGTATGCTGCTTCCACCGGCACTAGCACGCATCTCCTGTTCTTGCTGACAGGCATCACATTCTCAGGAACCTTGATCACAAACTCGAGTTTCTGACCTGCTGCAAGGTAAGGATCACCTGCAGCAGCATGTGCTGATGAGTATTGCATATGCATGAAATGAGACGGTGCAATAGCCATGCCTCATCAGAAGACAAAGAGGCTATGCGGCTTTGCTGTTGCAACATTGCCTGCAGACAGTGAGCAACAGCTGACTAATGATGCTGACATCAGCACACTGCATATAACACGAAGCAACACATGTATGCCAGAGGGAATTTATGACAGCTCACCTCCGTTAGCTGCTTGCAACTTGGCTTTGGAAAAGCCAGAGTCAGCTGAAAGTGACTCCAAGGTGTCGCCGTCCTGGACAGCCAAGTGAACAACTACCGACCTGAATGACAGCTTGTGGCGTTTGAGGCTTCTGGCTTGTGCCGTTTGTGGTGTGAGAGGGCGGTTTAAGGTGACCTGCATACCTTAGGGTGCTTGACTGGCTTTGCTCTGATGCCCGACAACAAAGGCTACGCCGCGGTGCTCGCCTCTTGCAGGGCCTGCATGACTCCTGAGCTGCCCATGTACGCTTTATGCTTCCGGAACCCGCAAGCGTTAAGCGCGTTGCCAGTTGAAGATCCGATCTCGGAAGACAGCGTCTTGAGGCATAGCTGCTGTGCACCAGCATAGCGGCAAAAAGCCTATTGCAGTCGAGCTGTGTGAGCGTTGGCCGCCAATGTACTCATAGTTTTTTGCATCAAGGTCACGGAACAGGCCGCTGGCGTTTCGGTTGTAGAGACAAGAAGAGGAAGAGGTTTGTCTAATAACAGCAGACAACTCCGGCAGTAAAGCAGCAATTTGTCGGCTGCTGTGTCTGGTCTGTATTTTGGTTCCCTACACTGTTCTAGTCACTCCAATCACAAGTATCCTGTCATTGAGTGCACGCATCATTTAATAGGTATGATGGTCTGCAACACCATGCGTGATACTGGACAATGTCACATTTGCCTCTTGCGCTACAGCTACGATAAGCAGCTTTGTGCTGCCGAGGCTGCAGATGGGTTTCAGAGAGACAAAAACTACTTGAACGTACTTCATCAGTGATCTCACAAACTATCGGCCTATGATTCATGTGTCCAACTTAGCTCTCTGCCAAACTATCTATGATCAGTGTGTAGCCTTCTGGCACACTGGCCTTGTGCTTTATACACTCCAACAGCACAGCTACATCATTCACAAGATCCAGGCCAGGCTGCTTTGCAAGATACATCAGCAAATGGAAGTCTGCTAATCTCTGCCAGTACGGCTTGCTGGAATTTTGTCGCATGTACTGCTTAAATTCAGAAGGCCCTGCAGCAATACAGCAGCATCAGCTTCTGTCCTGATCTTGTTTGACACCATTCACATCAATAGCCTCTGCTGCAAGTTCACACATGCATGGTAAACATCATGCCAGATTGCACCGTCGTTGGCAGTCTTCACAGAATCATATAACACTTACCAACTTCACAGCGGCTCATTACGGCCAACATGTTTGTGAAATGCTACAGAGACATGCATAAGCTACTTGCCTTGGGGTAGAAGGCGGTTCTCTATGGGGAAGCCTGCTGTCAGGGGTCCCTCATGATCCATGATCTTGACAGGAATCAGGAAGTAGTCATTGTCAACCTCCTTGACGTCCTTGCCCGCCACAATGACAGGCTGCTTGTGTGTAGGTTCCTGCATTGCAACAAGCCACTGGCAGGGTGGCACATGGTAGCAGTCTCACATCTATCATCCTCTGAGTACATCCTGATCTCGATAGACTTATCTCCTTGCCCAACATTTCACTGCAGTGTAAGGCTGACAAGTTGCTGCTCTGCTAGTTGCCCAGGCACGAACTCTGGCAAAGGCACAGTTGAGATCGTGCACATTGCTCTGTGGAGGAAGAACCCATTTGACATGTACCGCAAGCAAATGGCTGGCCGTAGTCATCAAATGGGTTTCCCCCCGGGGCCAGTCGCGCAATCAAGTGTGCCTTTGCCAGAGTTCCTGCCTGGGCTGACAGCGTGTCATGGTCATGAAACACGCTCCCTCCCCGAGGGGGCAAGTTGCACAAGCCACTTGCTTTTGCGGCCAATGTTTCGCACCTGAACCTGGTTCCTGAAGACCCCACAGATCGGCGTTGCAAGCTCACACAACATGTGATGCCCTGATGCTGCTTTCCCAAAACACACTGTGCTATTGATGCTTCCACACCACACTGGGATTTTTATACTTTCACGGCCTCCAACAGTGATGCAGGGATGGGGACAGGCACTGGTCCCCTGGGACCTTACCTTGGGATTGGTGAGGGTGCTGACACCGCTGGGTTCCTTCTGAACATCAAACCAGCCGGCCTTCACCAACTTCACACACTGATCTGAGACCTGCATGCAGCACACCCCATCATTGATGAGCTGCTGTAAACAAAAGACTGTGTACACAACAGCACAATGTCTCAAAAGGAGCGCCTTTGCTTCAGCACTTCTGAAACAACTTGGGATGATATGATGCCTGCCTGCAGCACAGCCTTCACATGGATGTGAAGAGGAAGACCAGCACCAGACAGTCTCAAATTGATATGCTTGAGTTGTGACCCTATGCCAAAGGGATGCGAGACACACGCAGGGTGGTTCATCTTACAGCTGGACACAAGAACCAATACAGGTGTGCGTAGGCAAACCTGCTATACAGGTGTACTGCTGTCACAATATGTTGTTGGACTTGCATGGTGGAGTCGATGCTCAGGCACATAGCAGCTGTACTGCATGCAGATGCGTGCATCACAAACAGGTGGCAGCTGTGATGTTATGCAAGGACAGCTTGGGTACACACGGCATCTCTACGTCGTGTCATGTTACGGCGCTGTCTTTTCTTGGATTTGCATTTGGTTTTTGCAAATCCTTACCTGAAAGGCTTCGAAGTGGACATCACTGCCTTCGTCTGACACAGCCAGGGACACCACGCCTGTCACGCAGTGCTCGCCCACCTCGTCCTGCCAGGCTGCCATCTGGCTGATCTCCTCTGAGTTCATGATGTAGTCTCGTTCTTTGCTGCTTTGTGTGAAGATCCAGCCGACCTTCTCCATCCTGAAGCAGCCAAAATAGTTCTGTTTCCAAAGGACAGCACGATGCTCAAAATATGTTGCACCTCAAAGGGTTGTCCATATTGCTCAAGTTATGTTGTGCCACTAAAACTTGTCTCTACCCTTGCAAGCCAAAATAGCATAAGATCACCAGCAGTCTGAACATCACCGTCTTCAATGTTAGATGTCACAGAAAACTGGCCTGCTGTCAGCACCATATAAGACACGTAACATGCCAAGCGCAGACAGGTAGTAGCCACACAAGTGTAGGGTCAAATACTTACAGCAGCAGCACGTGCAAGGCTGGAACAGGCCTGTTGTGGATGCAATCAAGCTCTCTATGGCAGCAATTGTATGCATGACTTGACAGCAAGACCTGAACGCATGCAAGGACCTATTGTGGATTCAACCAAGCTCTCTACAGCAGCAATTGTGTGCATGACATGACAGCGAGACCTGAATGCATGCGAGAGCGATGTCAGACCCACCCAAAAGACTTTGCAATGAAGTCTGCCCGCATCTCCTCCTCTGTTTCTCTTTCCATCTGCAGTGTCTCAGGGCTGGCCTCCTGCAGGTCGTGGACACACAACAGATCGTGAACCTGTCAAGCAAGACATTATCAGGTTGGTAGCCACATCATCACTTGACAACAACATCATCGGGTTGGTGTACACATCATCAGGTTGGTAATCACATGGTCAGGTTGGTAATCACATGGTCAGGTTGGTAACCACATGATCAGATTAAATAACCACATCGACAAGTTGCTGAGCACATCATCAAATCAGTAAACAGACCATCAGCTGTGAATGATCTGGGGGTTCAGACATCCATTGACCAAAAGTGAATATGTGGCATGCATGTCAAAATAGAGTATCTGTATACAAAAGAAAATGATCTAGGCCCTCATATGCAGTAGATCACATTATTTGGGCCAACAAGCCAGGTAAGCAAGGACACCGACAGGGTTTAGCCCAAAGCCACATCTGCACTGGGCTCACAGATTATCCTCTTGTTACTGAACTTACTTCCAAAGACACTAACTTTGTATCAGCCTCGGCTGATTACGTGATGGGCTTAGCAGCAACGACACAATGGGCTAGACACAAACAGCAGCACGTTCCAAAAGGGGTGAGTATCCTCAGACACAGCAGCAACCACAGCTGTACAATGAGTGCCTCACACAGTGTGTAGCTCAGAACTTGACAGAAACCCTGACGCAAACTGATGGAAGCAAGTGCTTTTGCTGAAAGGCGCCCATGCTTTAAAGCAAAGCGCTGCAAAGCATTTTGGTACCTGTGGAGGTTCGTATATTGCATGAACAGTCACATTGCCTTCCTCGTCTTTGTTGCCATACAAGATTCCACCACGCTTGATGGAAAACGCCAGAGCAGATTGTACATACGACTGAAACATGTTGGCTGCATGCTTGTCAAAGGACACTGACGCACAGTGTGGCTCCTCCTGCCTGTGCAAGCCCAAGCTGAGAATTAGCTCTTTGGGATACAGAAATGTCATTTGCTTAATGAACTTCCCCTTGCATGTGAATCTAATCAAAGCAACGCCTTGCCTATTTCTACATTGAGGAGATTACTTAGCTTCTCATTACAGCATAACGTGGATAGCAGATGCTGCCTTGTAACTGACATCAGCTATTCAGTGATGAGTTAGCCATGCACATGCCACACGTGGGTGCTTCAATCATGAGTCATGCTGATGTCAGAGCTGCATCAAGCAACCCATGCAGGCATAGCAATGCGCGAGTAATTGTATGCAGGATTGTGAGTAGGAAAACCTCTACATTCGTAAGCCACAATGTGTTGCCACTCCATGATAAAGCAACAGAGGTGCTTTGCAACATGCAGAATCCCACCTTTCTATCCGTGTCTGCTTTGCTATCAGCTGTTCCACTGTCATCTTTGCCCCAAACCCTCGTCCCTCAAAAACTGACTTCTTGACAACAGATTCAACTGTACGCTCAAAAGGGTATTGCATGTAGATCTGCATGAGGAGAAGTCATTCTTGACCGCTGCTGCAGTGATGCACATAAGTTTGCAGTTGGAGGAGGGGTAGCCATATGGTGACTGCGTCAGTCGGTGTGGCACATCTGCTTGCAGAGCCTTTGATCTGCCGCTTACCATATCTCCATGCTGTACACCAGCCTGTTTGAGGCGCAGCTTGTTGTTGCTCAGGTCTTTGTATTGCTCTG
>JAABUO010004333.1_pt1 | contig 16716 bp, 17 predicted proteins | sample 5559291 | NCBI WGS metagenome assembly JAABUO01 (sample SAMN10711878, study PRJNA513372) | rock metagenome | isolation source: Antarctica rocks | place: Antarctica: Victoria Land, Finger Mt sud | reverse complement strand
CCGGTAATGGGGGACGTTGTCGTAGGCGTGACGCAGCGACCACGACAGCCGGCGCAGCTGCAGGTCCCGCAGCTCCTCGGGATCGAACCGCTCCAGGTCGGCGAACCCGGCCACGTCGTCCAGCCGTGACGGCTGCATGATGCGCTCCCTGCCTGGGCGACGGCTCCGGCTCAGCTCACAAGGCTGCCGAACGGGTCCTGTCAACGGCTCGAGTCGCACGATCGGCGACTGCGGGAAGTATCTCGCCCAGCGGCGCGTCGATGGTGAGCTGGGCGTACTGGTCCCCGCGTGTCGCCCCCTGGTTGACGATGACCACGCCGATTCCGCGGGAGGCCGCGCGGCGGACGAAGCGGAACCCGGACGCCACCGTCAGGGACGAGCCGAGCACGAGGGCCAGGCCGCTGGACTCGACCAGGGCGTAGCTCGCGGCGACCCGTTCGGGTGGGACGTTCTCACCGAAGAAGACGACGTCGGGCTTCAACGGGCCGCTGCCGCAGTCGAGGCAGTCCACCACCCGGAACGTGGCAACCTCGTCCTCGGACAGGTCCACGTCGCCGTCCGGCTTGACCGCCTGGTTGCTCGCGAAGTCGTTGTCGCGGTCGCTATCCAAGTCGTTGTCGCGGTCGAAGTCGTTGCGGTGGTCGTTGTCGTTGTCCAGCTGGAGTTCAGGGTTGGCGGCGGTGAGCCTGGCGTCCAGCTCGTCGCGGTCACTGATGGCGCGGCACGCCAGGCACACCACCCGGTCCAGGCCGCCGTGCAGCTCGATCACCGGGTACGCGCCGCCCTCCTGGTGCAGGCCGTCGACGTTCTGGGTCACCACCCCGCTCAGCAGGCCGGCCTGCTGTAGTCGCGCCACCGCCCGATGCCCCGCGTTCGGCTGCGCCCGGGCGATGGTGCGCCAGCCGCGATGGCTGCGCGCCCAGTACCGCTGCCGGGCCCGCGCGCTGGACGTGAACTCCTGGAACGTCATGGGAGTGGCGGGGCGCAGCCGCCCGGTCGCACCGCGGTAGTCGGGTATGCCGGAGTCGGTGGACAGCCCCGCGCCGGACAGTACGAATACGCCGTCGGAGCGGGCGGCCAACACCAGTTCGGTAAGTCGCTCGGCCTGCTCGGCTGGCTTGCCGGGCTGGGGGGTCAGCTGCAGATCAGGACGCACCCGATCAGCGTACGAGCAAAGAGCACTGAACGAAGATGGTCACAGGGCAGCCGCGTGCATCTCCCACACCAGGACCTCGGCCGGCACATCGGCTCGCAGTTGCCGGCCGTCGGCGCCGGTTATCCGTAAGGCGTCACCGAGCCCCAGCACCATGCGACCTTCAGCACCGCTGACCTGCACCGTGACCGCGCCGCGGGTGACGAACACGTGCACGAACGGAGCTACCGGCAGCGTCACCGAGCCACCTGCCGGCAGCCGGGCCGCGTGCAGGGCCGCCGCGCGCTGATGGAGCCGGATCACGTCCGCACCGTCGTGCCGCGCCAAACCCGAGGCGATGGGCGCGAGCTCGCCACCGGCCAGCAGTTCGCGAACGTCCCGCTGCTCATAGCTCGGGTCCAGACCGGTGGCATCGGGCAGCACCCACGCCTGTACCAGCCGCACCGGCCGGTCGGCGGAATCATTGCGCTCGGAGTGCCGAACCCCCGTGCCTGCCGTCATCCGCTGCACCTGTCCGGACCGCAACACCCCGCTGGCACCAGCGGAATCCGAGTGCGTCAGCGCTCCCTCGACCACCCAGGTCACAATTTCCAGGTCCCGGTGCGGATGCGGATCGAAGCCCGCCCCGGACGCCAGCACGTCTTCGTTGTGCGCGAGCAGCACGCCGAAGCTGGTGTTGTCCGGTTCGTAGTGCTGACCGAAAGCGAAGGAGTGCCGCGAGTCCAACCACTCGGTCCGGGTCGACAGCCGGCTCGCCGACGGGCGAAGGTCGAACGCGCTCACGGCGCCACCCTATGCGCCACGCCGCCGGCGCAACCCGCCCTATGCTCGTCCGAATGGAGGGCAACCTGAGCGAGGCGACGATCCGGCGGATCGAGCAGTCCTCCGGCGAGCTGGCCACCCGCAGCGTCGCCCGGATGGATGAGCAGCTGGCGTGGTTCCGCCGACTGCCCGCGGACCAGCGCTCGTGGGTCACCCTGGTGGCCCAAGCCGGCATCGCGTCGTTCGTGGAATGGCTGCGCTCCCCGGGCCAGGCACTGCGCCTCACCGGTGAGGTCTTCGGCACCGCTCCCCGGGAGCTCGCACGGCGGGTGTCCCTGCAGCAGACCGTGGAACTCGTCCGCCAGACCATCGCCGTCGTGGAGGAGCACGTCCCCTCCCTCGCCGGCCCCGGCGAGGAGCAGCAGGTCGCCGACGCAATGCTCCGCTTCTCCCGCGAGATCGCCTTCGCCGCGGCGCGGGTATACGCCAGCGCCGCCGAGACCAGGGGTGCCTGGGACGCTCGGCTGGAGGCTCTGGTCATCGACGGCCTGGTGCGTGGCGTCGGCCCCAGCGAGGAGCGCTCACCGGTCAGCCAACTCGCCGCGCTGGGCTGGCGGGCCGAAGGCGCCGTCACGGCCGTGGTCGGCTTCGCCCGCTCCGACCGGAACCCGACCGAGGCGCTGGACTCTGTGCACCGCGCCGCCCGGCGGGCCGGCCTCGACGTGCTCGCCGGTGTGCACGGCGGCCGCCTCGTCATCGTGCTGGGCGGGGTCGGTGATCCGCTCCAGGCCGCACGAACGGTGCTCGATGAGTTCGCCGACGGCCCGGTCGTCGTCGGCGGTGTGGCCAGTCAGGTCTCGGGTGCCGCCTCCGTCACCGCGCTCGCCCTCAGCGGCCTGCGCGCGGTGGCCGGCTGGCCGGCCGCGCCACGTCCGGTGACAGCCGACGACCTGCTTCCCGAGCGCACCATCGCCGGCGACGCCGACGCCCGGCAACAGCTGATCGACACCGTTTACGAGCCGCTTGCCGAAGCCGGGGACGTCCTGCTGAACACGGTGGTGACCTACCTCGACGGCGGTCGTGCGGTCGAGGCGACCGCCCGGGCGCTGTTCGTGCACACCAACACGGTGCGCTACCGGCTGCGCCGCGCCGCCGAGCTCTGCGGACAGGCACCGACCGAGGCCCGAGGCGCGTTCACGATCCAGCTTGCCCTCGTCTTGGGCAGGTTGAACCGGTTTGGCACGCCCAGCGAGGTTGCGCCGATTGGCGAAACCCCTGCACCGCAAGCGCTTACATCGTGGTGATGCACCGCAGCGTTTGTACGGACCTTACAAACAACAGGTAAGAACACTGTCCGCGCCGTGCTCGCCCGAAGGGTCCTCCGCAGGGCAACGTGTACGTAGTGATCGCGATACTCGCCCCCGGTCAAGGGTCCCAGACTCCGGGCATGCTCGCGCCCTGGCTCGAGCTGGACGGGGTCGCTGAGCAGCTGGCGTCGTACTCCGAGCTTGCCGGCCTCGATCTGGGCCGCCTCGGAACCACCGCCGATGCCGACGAGATCCAGGATTCCGCCGTCACCCAGCCGTTGATCGTGGCGGCCGGCTTGATCGCCGCCAGCCGGCTGACCTTCACCGGAGTGGTACTCGCAGGGCACAGCGTGGGCGAGGTGACCGCCGCCGCCCTGGCCGGAGCCCTGACTCCGACCGAGGCCGTGGTCTTCGCCGCTCGCCGGGGCGCCGAGATGGCAGTCGCGTGCGCCGAGACCCCGACGTCGATGGTCGCCGTGCTCGGTGGAAACGAGCAGGACGTGATCGCGGCCGTCATCCAGGCCGGCCTCACCCCTGCCAACCGCAACGGCGCGGGTCAGATCGTGGCTGCCGGGCACGTCGACGACATCGCCAAGCTGGTGGAGCACCCGCCTGCCGGAGCGCGAGTCCGCCCGCTGAAGGTCGCCGGCGCGTTCCACACCCAGTACATGCGCTCCGCCGAACAGCGGCTGCGTGCGATCGCGGCCGAGCTGACGCCTACGGACCCACCCGAGATCCTGCTGTCCAACGCCGATGGCGCCGGAGTCACCGACGGGCGCACCGTGCTGGCCCGGTTGGTGGCACAGGTGACCCGGCCCGTCCGGTGGGACCTCTGCCTCAACACGATGCGGGCGCTCGGCATCGGTGCGGCCATCGAGCTGCCACCGGCGAAGGCGCTGACCGGAATCGCCAAGCGCGAACTGCCGGGCGTCGAGTTGCTGGCGATGCGCGGCCCGGACGACCTCGCGAAGGCGCAGCAACTGATCGACAGCCAGGTGGACAGCGCGCCCAGGACCGACGGAACGGTCGTCCTGACGCCGGGCAACGGGATCTTCACCCGTGCGCATGGGCTGGCGGAAGGCGTCCCGGTGGCCGGTGGCACCCGGATCGGAACCGTCCGCACGGACCGGGACGAGCTCGCCATCGTCGCCCCGGCAGCCGGCGTGCTCATAGAGTGGCTCAGATCAAATGGAGACATCGTCGGCGCCGGCTTGCCGGTGGCACGGGTGTCGGCGATGTCAGCGAGGACCGAAGGATGACCGTGCAACTTGCCAGCCAGCCGCACCTGCCCGGCAGCAAGGTGGTGGGCGTGGGCCACTACCAGCCACCGACCGTGGTGACCAACGACGACATGGTGGCCCGGGGCGTGGACACCAACGACGAGTGGATCCAGAGCCGGGTGGGCATCGCCGAGCGCCGGTTCGCCACCGACGACTCGATGATCGACATGGCCGAGAAGGCCGCCGTGATGGCGCTGGAAACCTCGGGCATGACGGCCGCGGACGTCGACCTGGTCATCCTGGCGACCTGCACCGGTGAGCAGCAGGTCCCGGGCGGGGCAGCCACTCTGGCCGCCCGCCTCGGCATCAAATCGCCCGGCGCGTACGACCTCAACGCCGCCTGCGCCGGCTTCGTCTACGCCATCGCCGCCGCGTCCAGCGCGGTGACCAGCGCGCAGGCCCGCACCGTCCTGGTGGTGGGCTCGGAGAAGCTCACCGACTACGTCGACCTCTTCGACCGGAGCACCGGCATCATCTTCGCCGACGGCGCCGGCGCGGCCGTGGTCACCAGCAGCTCCGAGCCCGGCATCGGCCCGGTGGTGTGGGGCTCCGACGGCGACAACGCCGCGGCCATCAGCACCGACCGCGAGACCGCGACCCTGCGCCAGGAGGGCCAGACGGTGTTCCGCTGGGCCACCTCGAACATGGGCACCGCGGCGATCGAGGCCTGCAAGGCCGCTGGCCTCACGCCCAGCGAGCTTGCCGCCTTCGTCCCGCACCAGGCGAACCTGCGGATAATCGAGTTGGTCGCCAAGAAGCTGGGCGCCACCAACGCCGTGATCGCCCGCGACATCGTGACCTCCGGCAACACCTCGTCGGCATCGGTTCCGATCGCGCTGTCGAAGATGCTGCAGAACGGTGAGATCCCCAGCGGCGCTCCCGTCCTGCTGCTCGGCTTCGGTGCCGGTCTGACGTACGCCGGCACGGTCATTCTCGCGCCGTAAGCAGTACGGCGCGCGAATGATTCACCGCGCGCACGCGCACCGCGTTCGCCCCGACCGGGGCCGGACGACAACCACCGGACAGCGTTTCGTCCGATGTAGAAAGGTAAACAAGTGGCATCAAACGAAGAGATCCTGGCCGGTATGGCGGAGATCCTGAACGAGGTCGCCGATGTCAACGAGTCCGACGTGACGGTCGAGAAGTCGTTCACCGACGACCTGGATGTCGACTCGCTCTCGATGGTCGAGGTCGCCATGGCCGCTGAAGAGAAGTTCGGCGTGAAGATCCCGGACGAGGAACTGCCCAAGCTCAAGACCGTCGGCGACGCGGTGACCTACATCGCGGCGAACCCGAGCTGATCCAGCAAGCCAGCTGGTCGAGCAATCCCGGGAAGACCACGATCAGCCCCGAGCGCGAAGGAAGCGAACGATGACCGAGACCCTGACGAACACCAGCGACCCGGTGGTGGTTACCGGGCTCGGTGCGACGACTCCGCTCGGGGGTGACGTGGCCTCGTACTGGTCCGCGCTGCTCGACGGCACCTCCGGCGTGGTTGCCCTGCAACAGGACTGGGCCGCTGACATCGCGGTGCGCATCGCCGCGCCGATGGCCGTCGACCCCGCCGAGATCCTGCCCCGGGTCAAGGCGCGCCGGCTCGACCGGGCGGAGCAGGCGGCGCTCGTCGCCGCGGCTGAGGCGTGGAAGGACGCCGGCTTCACCGGCACCAGTGAAGAGAACGGCCTGGACCCGGCGCGGGTTGCGGTCGTGATCGGCACCGGTATCGGCGGCGTGACGAGCCTGATCTTCCAGCACGACGTGATGCTCGCCAAGGGTGCCGGCAAGGTCTCGCCGCTGATGATCCCGATGAACATGCCCAACGGACCGGCCGCGTACGTGGGCCTGCAGGTCGGGGCGCGCTCGGGCGTCCACACCCCGGTGAGCGCCTGTGCGTCCGGCGCGGAGGCGATATCGTACGGCCTGGATCTGATTCAGCTCGGCCGGGCAGACGTCGTCGTCGTCGGTGGCACCGAGGCCTGCGTCCACCCGCTGACCATCTCCGGGTTCGCCCAGATGCGAGCCATGTCGACCCGCAACGACGAGCCCGAGCGGGCCTCCCGCCCGTACGACAAGGGCCGGGACGGCTTCGTGCTCGGCGAGGGCGCCGGAATCCTGGTGCTGGAGCGGCTCTCCTCCGCGCGGGCGCGTGGCCGCGAGCCGTACGCCGTACTCGGCGGCGCCGGCATCACCGCCGATTCCTATGACATCGTCCAGCCCGACCCGGCGGGCAACGGCCAGGCCCGGGCGGCGAGGATCGCCATCGAGCGCTCCGGCGTCGCGCTGGCCGACGTGGTGCACGTCAATGCCCACGCCACCTCCACCCCAGCGGGTGACATGGCCGAGGCCACCTGGCTGGCCGACATGCTGGGGGAGCAGACGGTCGTCGCGGCGACCAAGTCGATGACCGGTCACCTGCTCGGAGCCTCCGGCGCCATCGAAGCGATCGCCACCGTGCTGAGCGTGGCCAACGACGTGGTGCCGCCGACCATCAACCTCGACGACCCCGAGGACGGCCTGGCCGTGGACGTGCCGACGAAGGCCCGTGAGATGACCGTCACCGCGGCGCTCAACGACTCGTTCGGCTTCGGCGGGCACAACGCCGCCCTACTTTTTCACAAGCTGTAGCCGGCTCGACAGGCGCGCTACACCACTTTGTGGAGCAGGATCACCGGGGAGCCATCGCCGGCCGTCCGGTAGGGCTCCAGCTCGGCGTCCCACGACGAGCCGAGGATCTCGTGCAGGCCATGGGCGAACTCGTCTGCCGACTTCGCCCTGGTGAGCAGCCCGCGCAGTCGCTCCTCGCCCACCACGACGTCACCGTTGGCCGACACCGCGCTGCGGTGGAAGCCCCGTCCCGGGACGTAGGCGAGCCGCTCACCATCGGTGGAACTGGTGCCCTCTTCGGTGATCTCGAACCGCAGCATCGGCCAAGCGCGCAGCGAGGCGGAGAGTTTCGCTGCCATCCCGATCGGGCCCACCCAGGTCGCCTCGGCACGCAGCTGACCGGGCGAGGCAGGCTGTGCCGTCCACTCCAGCTTGCAGGGTCGGCCGAGTACGCCCGCGAGCGCCCACTCGACGTGGGGCCCGATCGCGGGCGGGCAGCAGTGGACGAACACCACACCTCTGGTGGGTGACGCCACATGAGCAGCAGACATCGCGCACCTCCGCAACTTCGACGGCAACGTCTTCCCCAAGCGCAGCCGCGCGATTTTGAAGCGTGGTACGTACGTGAAGTGCTGATGATACCTACGTGCGGAGTGCGACGCATGCCGGATGGAAAAAGCTAGCCGCCGCTCTTACGACGGAACTGGCGCTTGCCACCGGCGCGGGAATGCACGTCGTGCACCTTGCCGGAGTTGGGGCCGCCGCCGCCGACGCCGTCCGCGTGCTGGCCGCGCTTGCGTTCCAGTGCCTCGCGGAACTTCGACTTGACGTCGTCCTCAGGCGCGTCTGGGCTTTCGTCTGCTGCTGGATCCTGTTGTTCGGCGGCCATGGCACCTACCCTTTCACGCGGGGGAACCGACAATCAAACACGTTAGGGCTCAGCCGGTGGGATGGCCCGAAGGGCACAACCGGTCGATAACCATCCCAATGTGGGTCATCAGAGCCGCCGGGTGGTTCCTGCGTGCAGCTTGTGTGAAACTTTGCCCATGGGCTCGCCGACAGAGGTCACGAACCTGCGGAGGTCGTGGCTCGAACGGCTCCTCAGTGTGGTGCGTGAGCTGGGCACCAGCGGCGACGTCGACGAGACGCTGAGACGCATCGCCGAGGCGACCGTGGAGTTCCTGCAATTCGGCGCGGCCGCCATCAACGTGCTCGGCGAAGACGGCGTCGTACGGATCCAGGCAGTCGCCGGGCCGCCGGAGGTCCGGCAGCTGCTCGGCCGGTCCAGCCCCTTGCAGTACTGGCTCGACATTCTGGAGGCGGCCGAGCCGTGGAACTCGCTGCGGTTCTTCAGCCACGACCGGGACCAGACCATGATGGACCGGGTGGCGAGCTGGGTGCCGGACGGCTCGGATGGCGCGACGCCCGACGTGGACCACGAACGCTGGCATCCCGAGGACGCCCTGCTGGCGCCGCTGATCGGCCCGGAGGGTGCTCTGCTCGGGGTGCTCAGCGTGGACCAGCCGGCCGGCGGGCGACGGCCCAACCTTGAGCAGCGCACCGTCCTGGAGCTGTTCGCCAACCAGGCTGCCGTCGCCATCGCCGACTCGCGGGCGCGTCGGCAGTCCGAGACCCGGCGGCAGGACGCGGAGAACCGCTGGCAGGTCGCCTTCGAACGCAGCCCCATCGGCGCCGCGATCATCAACCTCGACGGCACGCTGGCCCAGACCAACGACGCGCTCACCGCGATGCTCGGTTACTCGCGCGACCAGCTGCTGGGGACGCGCTTCGCCGACTTCAGCCATCCCGACGACGTCAACGGCGACGCGCCGCACTTCCAGGCGCTGCTGGACGGCAGCGAGGACGGCTACGAGACCGAGAAGCGCTATCTCGATGCCGCCGGCGAGGTGGTGTTCGCGCAACTGCACGTCGGCGTGATCCGCAACGCCGAGGGCGTCGTCCAGAGCATCGTCGGCCAGCTCAACGACATCAGCCAGCGCAAGAAGGCCGAGGACCAGCTCGCCTACCGGGCCACCCACGACCCGCTGACCGAGTTGCCCAACCGGATCGAGTTCGAGGACCGGCTTTCGGACTGCCTGGCGTCGGGCCGGCCGGCGGGCGTTCTCTACTGCGACCTGGACCGGTTCAAGACCGTGAACGACAGCCTGGGCCACGAGGCCGGCGACGAGCTGCTGATCCTGGTCGCGAGACGGATGCGCGAGGCGCTGCCGGCCGGCTGCACGCTCGGTCGCGTCGGCGGTGACGAGTTCGTGGCGCTGGTCCCCGGCGAGGACGATGCCGAGGCGCTGCGCGAGTTGGGCAGGCGACTGCTTGCCGCCTTGGACGAGCCGGTGGTGATCCGCGGGCACCTGCACACCATCGGCGCCAGCATCGGAGTGACCGTCGGGACGAGCGCCCACGTCCATCCGGACGAGGTGCTGCGCGAGGCCGACATGGCGCTGCTGCGCGCCAAGCGGCGTGGCCGGGCGCGCGTCGAGGTGTATGACCCGACACAGGACAAGCCGGCCACCCTGCAGGACCTGGAGCTCGAGCGGTCACTGCGCCTCGCGCTCGGCGAGAACCGCGGTCTGGTGCCGTACTTCCAGCCGATCGTCGACCTGTCCGACAACATCCCGGTGGGCTACGAGGCGCTGATCCGCTGGCGGCATCCCGAACACGGCCTGATGGACCCCGGCGAGTTCCTCCCGCTGGCCGAGCGGACCGGCCTGATCGTCCCGTTCGGCTGGTGGATGCTCAACGCCAGTTGCCGGGCGGCGGCCGATACCCGGCTGACCGGCGGCTGGGCGCGGTGGGTCGCGGTGAACGCCTCCGGCAGCCAGCTGGGTCGCGGGCAGCTCGTGGCCGAGATCAAGCACGACCTCGACGCCTACGGCCTGGCCGCCAGCCGGTTGCACCTCGAGATCACCGAGAGCGCACTGGTGGATGCCTCCCCCGCCGCGATCAAGGAGGTGTGCGAGGTCGCCGACCTGGGCGTCCAGATCGCCTTGGACGACTTCGGCACCGGCTACTCGTCGCTGTCGCTGCTGCGGGATCTGCCGGTGTCCACGGTGAAGATTGACCGCAGCTTCGTAGCCCCGATCACGGTCGACCGGAGCGCGCGCGCCATCGTCCGCAGCGTCATCACGCTGTGCCAGGAACTCGAGATCACCACGGTCGCCGAGGGCATCGAGACCCAGGAGCAGCTCACCTCGCTGCGCGCGCTGGGCTGCACGCACGGCCAGGGCTACCTGCTCGGCCGGCCGGCACCGCTCTAGCGCCGCCGCGATCAGCCGGCCGGCGGACCACGCACCCGTGCTGGGGTCCAGCTCGGCCCCTCGACGGTGTGCCTAGTATCGAAGCCCACGATCGGGGCCGCACTCCGCGGCTACCCGGCCGCATGTCCACGGCGGACGAAACTCTGCCAAGCTGTATCGGAACCATCAGGCCGGAAGCCATCTGGGAGGTGCTGGCATGGGTGAAGAAGTCGAGAGCACCGAGTTCACACGTCAGGACCGGCAGCAATACCGCGAGAAGGTACGCAAGTGCCTCGACGTGTTCGCGCGGATGCTCGCCGAGGCCAAATTCGACTTCGAGCGGCCGATGACCGGCCTCGAGATCGAGTTCAACCTGATCGACGCCGACCACGACCCGGCCATGCGCAACGCCGACGTGCTGCAGGCGATCGCCAACGAGGACTTCCAGACCGAGCTCGGCCAGTTCAACATCGAGATCAACGTCCCGCCGCGAGGCCTGGCGGGGCGCTCGGCCGAAGATCTCGAAACCGACCTGCGGGCCAGCCTGAACGACGCCGAGCGGCGCTCCAGCGGCGAGGGCGCCCACATCGTCATGATCGGCATCCTTCCCACGCTCACCGCCGAGGACTTGACCGGTAAGTCGCTCAGCGCCAATGCCCGGTACGAGCTGATCAACGAGCAGATCTTCGCTGCCCGCGGCGAGGACCTGCAGATCGCCATCGACGGACCGGAGCGGCTCTCGACGTTCGCCGATTCCATCGCCCCCGAGGCGGCGTGCACGAGCGTCCAGTTCCACCTGCAGGTCAGCCCCCAGGCGTATGCCAGCAACTGGAACGCCGCTCAGAGCATCGCCGGCGTGCAGCTCGCCCTCGGCGCCAACTCGCCGTTCCTGTTCGGCAAGGAGCTGTGGCGGGAGACCCGCATCGCCCTGTTCGAGCAGGCCACCGACACCCGCCCCGCCGAGCTGAAGTCACAGGGCGTTCGTCCCCGGGTGTGGTTCGGCGAGCGCTGGATCAACTCCATCTTCGATCAGTTCGAAGAGAACGTGACGTACTTTCCGGCCCTGCTGCCGATCTGCGACGACGAGGACCCGGCCGCCGTGCTGGGCCGCGGCGACACTCCGAAGCTGTCCGAGCTGCGGATGCACAACGGCACCATCTACCGCTGGAACCGCCCGGTGTACGACGTCTTCCGCGGCAAGCCGCACCTGCGGGTCGAGAACCGGGTGTTGCCCGCGGGGCCGACCGTCGTCGACATCCTCGCCAACGGCGCCTTCTACTACGGCATGCTGCGCTACCTCGCCGAGGAGGACCGCCCGCTGTGGACCCGGCTGTCGTTCGCCGCGGCCGAGGACAACTTCTACGCCGGGGCCAGGCAGGGCATCAACTCCCACCTCTACTGGCCCGGACTGGGCGAGGTGCCGGCCACCGAGCTGGTGTTACGCAAGCTGCTGCCGATGGCGTACGAGGGACTGGATCGCTGGAATGTCGATCCGGCGGTCCGGGACCGGCTGCTGGGCATCATCGAGCAGCGCTGCATCAAGCACCTGAACGGCGCCGAGTGGCAGGTGCGTACCTTCCATCAGATCGACAGCGAGAAGCGCCCGCTCGATCGACGTGAGGCACTGCGCGAGATGCTCGGCCGCTACGTCGAGCACATGCACTCGAACGAGCCCGTACACACCTGGCCAATCTGAGGCGACCCTTTGCAAACCGCTGACAGCTGGTGGTCACCGTCGTGGTCACGATGGTGACCAAACGCAAGCCGGTGTCCGAACTCGCCGGCCTGGGGTGGGCCCAACTACCTGACCCGGCTGCCGCCCACGGTGCATCTTGCCGAGGACACCGCCCAGATCTTGGACGAAGTCATCGCCGACGCGCTGGCGGGATTCGAGGACCTCAAGGTCGACAAGCACGTCATCGAGGGCCCACCCGGGCCGGCGCTACTCACCCAGGCCGAGAACGCCTCGCTGCTCGTCGTCGGTGCTCAGGGCCGGGCGGCGTTCCCCGGCATGTTGCTCGGCTCGGTGGCGGAGTACTGCGTCCGCAACGGTCCTTGCCCGGTGGTCGTCGTCCGGCCGTAAGCGCGGCCTGCAGGCTGGGAGCTCGCGCGGCAGCCGGCTACCGCCCGCGGGTGCTCGGCTCAGTCCTTCCGGCCGTCGGCGACCACGACGGCGCCGCCCGCCGTCAGGGCGGCCTCGTTCTCGTCGTAGTGGTGGGCGCACCAGAGCAGGATGCCCCCGCCGGGCATCAGGGTGCCCACGGCGGCGCGCGCAGAGCAGCGGTCGCAGCGGTCGGTGGCGTTGAGAGAGTACCCGTGTTCTTCTTGCGCAAAAGTCGCCATGAGGGCGCTCCCTTCAGGATCGATCGTCGGTGTTCAGGCCCCGGCCGGGTCGTCGGCGAGGCGAACAACCATCTTGCCAGTGTTTGCGCCGCGCAACATCCCGATGAACGCGGGAACCGCATTGTCGAGCCCGATTGTGATGGTTTCGCGGGCCACCAGCTTGCCCGAACGCAGCCAGCCGCCGACCGCGCCGGCGAACTCGTCCCGCAGCTGGCCGTGGTCCCCCACCAGGAAACCGCGCAGCGTGAGCCGCTTGCCGATCGCCAGCGCGAGGTTGCGCGGGCCGGGAGCCGGCTCGGTGTCGTTGTAGGACGAGATCGCCCCGCAGAGCGCCGCGCGGCCACGTAACCGGAACGCGCCGATGGCTGCCTCGAGATGCTCGCCGCCGACATTGTCGAAGTAGACGTCGATGCCGTCGGGAGCGGCCTCGCGCAGCAACGTACGAACCGGACCGTCGTGATAGTCGAACGCCGCGTCGAAGCCGAGCTCCTCGGTCAGGTAGCGGACCTTCTCGGCGGAGCCGGCGCTGCCCACGACCCGGCCCGCGCCGCGCAGCCGGGCGAACTGCCCGACCAGGCTCCCGACGGCTCCGGCCGCTCCCGAGACGAACACGGCATCACCGGGCTGGAACGCCCCGACCTCGAACAGACCGGCGTATGCGGTCAGGCCGGGCATGCCGAGTACGCCGAGATAGCTGGAGGACGACAGGCCCTCCAGCGGCTCCAGCCGCCTGGCCTGAGCGGCCGGAAGCAGCGCGTGCTCACGCCAGCCGAGCCCGTGCAGGACCAGCGAGCCCACCGGCAGTTCCGGCGCCGCCGAGGCGATCACCTCTCCCACCGCCCCCCCGTCGACCGGCTCGCCGAGCTGCCACGGCGGCACGTAGGAGGGCACGTCGTTCATCCGCCCACGCATGTACGGGTCCACCGACATCACCAGATTGCGCACCAGCACCTGTCCCGGCTCCGGGTCGGGAAGCTCGGTGGGCACCAGCCGGAAGTCCGACTCCACCGGCTCTCCGTCCGGCCGGGCGGCGAGCAGGATCTCGCGGCTCTGTACGGGCATGGGCAATCACTCCTCGAACGTGGTTGCCACCCAGCATGCCGCACGGCACGCTGCCATCCGCGCGCTCAGTACCCGCCTACGCGCTCATCGCCTCGGCCGGCACGTACTCCTGGTCCCCGGCCGAGTACGGCATCAGCGCGTCCACTTCCGCGGCGGCGAAGTGATACCCCATGTCGCGCAGCCGCTCAGCCTGTCGACGGGCCATGTCGGCCACCGCGTTCTCGAAGTCGTGTGTTTCCATCGGGTCCCCTGCCATGTGGAGCAACGTGCGTTTCCCGACGCCTTTTCGTTGCGGGTACCTCCAGCAGACCAGGCCACTGTGACGACGAGGTTCCGCCCCGGTGGACGGAAGTGGTCTAGTATACCAACCGTGTTAAGTAATGGCGGCCTGGAAGCGGCCGCTACTTCACGCCGACGAGGTCGACCACGAAGACGATCGGCGCGTTCGGCGGAATGCTGCCGTCCTGGGTGCCGGTGCTCCGTAGCCCAGGGCCGCCGGCAGGATCATCACGCGCCGGCCGCCGACCTTCATCGGCGCGATGCCGGTGGTACCCCCGATGCCGCGGGTGAAACCGGGCACGACCTGCCGCAGCGGGAACCCGACCGCGCCACCGTGGTCCCACGAGGCGTCGAACTGCTTGCCGTCGGCATACCGGACGCCGACGTACTGCACCGTCACCGTCGAGGTCGGCCTCGCGGGCGCTCCGGTGCCCACCACGAGATCCTTCACCTGCAGCGACGCGGGAGCCGTGCTCGACTTGGACGTCACGGCCGGCTTGGCGGTCAGCTCGGAGCCGCCGGTGACCGTCACGCCGTTGAAGGTGATCGGGGCGGTCGAGGACGGGGCGACCGGCGATGCGGAAAACGTCTCGGACGCCTTCTTGCCGTCGCTGGAACAGCCGCTCAGCCCTGCCGCGAGGGCCACCACCGCAACCGCAATCCCCGCAACCCTGGTGGCTGCGCTCGGGCGGATCGAGGCTGTACTGGTCACAGTCGAACTCCTGATGGTGGTGGGCGGGGCCGGCGTCCATCGTAGTCGAGCGAACTGGCGCAGAATTCAGCTCGACAGTGTCCGTCGGCTGGTGTCTGATACGACATCGTCCAGACTCTGCCGCCGCCCGAATGCCACCCGCTGGCGGTCCGCGCCGGTGCCGTGTTCGCGCAGCCGGGTGAATCCACCCCGGACCAGGCCCTCGTCGCCGCTGCGTTCCAGGGCGGCGGCGAGCAGCTGGAGCAGGTCCTCCAGCAGCGTCCAGGCGGGTACCGGCGCGCCCGACCGTGGGTCGATCAGCTCCCCGCTCAGCCCCGAACGGGCCGCCCGCCAGGACGCGGCGCGCAGCAGTGCCGTCCGGATCGCCGGGGTCGGCTTACCCGACACCCAGTCGGCACCGGCGGTGTCGACCAGCGCCCGGGCCAGTGCCGCGATCAGGACCGCGTCCTCGACGTCGGTACACACGTCGGCCACCCGGATCTCGATGGTCGGGTAGCGCGCCGACAGCCGGGCGTCGAAATAGATCATGCCGTCGTCCATCGCCGCGCCGGAGGCGATCAACTCGCGAACGGCCTGGTCATAGCCGGCCTCGTCGCCGAACGGGTCGGTCGGGCCGGCGGTCGGCCAGCGACCCCACAGCACGCTTCGGAAGCTGGCGTAATCGGTGTCCTGGCCCTGCCAGAACGGTGAATTGGCCGAGATCGCGGTGAGTACCGGAAGCCAGCCGCGAATCCGGTCCAGGACGGCGACTCCCTCGTTCCGGGACGCCACGGCGACGTGCACGTGCTGCCCGCAGGTCAGTTGCTGGCGCGCCAGCAGTCCGAATCGCTCCGTCATCCGGGCATACCGATCGTCCGGTGTGGTCTGCGGCTCGACCTTCCACGGGCTGGTCGCGACGGCGGCGATGGTGGCGCCGCGCGCCTGCGCCGCGCGGGCAGCGGCCGAGCGCAGTTCTCTGAGCTCGGCGAGGATTGCCGGAATCGAGGTGCTCGGCCGCGAGCCGATCTCGACCTGCTCCTGTTTGAGCTCGTGCTCCAGTGGCCGGTCGCTTCCCGCCGCCGCCTCGACGACCTCAGGCCCGACAGCGGCCGGCCGGCTGTTTCCGCCGTCGATGAGCAGCAGTTCCTCTTCGACTCCCACGGTTCGTAGTGTCACCGCGTCAGTGTGGCGTCCGCGCGTCAAGCGCAGGAAAACAGGGCCGCTATGCCGCGTTCTGCGCCCGATGTGCTCCTGGATCTTGACCCTGATCTAGGCCAGAGTGATAAGCATGACAAGTTCGCAGCCGCGGATCAGCGGCGTCGAGGTCCGGTCCATCGACTACGTCCCGCTGGACGAGCGGCACGGCAAGTTGTGGCATCTCGGGCCGCTGTGGTTCATGTCCAACGCCCAGATCGCGACTCTGGCGGTGGGGCTGATCAGCATTACCGGGGGTGGCAACCTGCTCTGGTCGCTGATCTCCATCGTGCTGGGCACGCTGCTGGGAACGCTGTTCATGGCGTTCCACTCGGCCCAGGGACCGCAGCTCGGCCTCCCCCAGATGATCCAGTCGCGGCCGCAGTTCGGCTATCTCGGCGCGCTGCTGGTGTGGCTGTTCGCCTACGTCCAGTACGCCGGCTTCAACGTGTTCAACACCATCCTGGCCGGCCAGTCGCTGAGCAAGACGGTGCACGGCGCGACCAAGCTGTGGGTCGTCGTGGTGACGGGAATCGCGTTCGTCATCGCCCTCGTCGGCTATGACCTCATCCACCGTGCCGAGCGGTTCTTGACCTACACCTTCCTGGTGATCTTCGGCCTCTTCACCCTCGTGGTGCTGTTCGCGCTGCACTACCCGGCGGGCTCCTTCGACCTCGGCAGCTTCAGGTGGACACCGTTCCTGGCCCAGTTCGGCGTCGTGGCCGGCTACCAGATCAGCTGGGCGATCTACGTCTCGGACTACTCGCGCTACCTGCCGCCGGACGTC
>JAABUO010004332.1_pt1 | contig 16720 bp, 18 predicted proteins | sample 5559291 | NCBI WGS metagenome assembly JAABUO01 (sample SAMN10711878, study PRJNA513372) | rock metagenome | isolation source: Antarctica rocks | place: Antarctica: Victoria Land, Finger Mt sud | reverse complement strand
ATGACCCACCTGGCAGCTCAGCATTATTGAAGGCTGGTACCGTTTGAGCCTTCTGCACAGCTCCTCCCGCAGAGCGTACAAGGCATGCCGTCGGACCTGGCATGTCAGGCAGCCCTTCACCCTACAACATAATCCACAACTAGAACCTGACACACTGAGTGTAGAGCTGGGCCGGGCATGCTATGCAAAGACTATGGCGCTTGTTATGCTGAGGCTCAGGTCACCATATGCCTGCTGACACAACACAAGGCAGCATGCAACGGTGATGTTAGGTGGTCTGAACGTGTGCAGCAGTGAAGCCATGCGACCTGCATGAGGGCTGCAAGTACAGAGGCAGCCTCTGCCAGCAGGCCCAGCTGGGTAAGGGCCTGGGCTCGCTGCAGACGCACAGCCACAGTGGCTGGCAGGAGTCCCTGGATGTGCTGCGCCAGCCACTCCAGCAAGGCAATGACCGGCAAGGCCGCCAGTGCATGCCCATTCTCCAGCAACACAGCAATGATGCAAAGCAACCCATCCAGCATGTCTGACACATTGCACCTGCCACACATAGCAGCACTGCTGAATAAGATACAAGATGAAACAGTCATGTTCGTGGCTGCTGCTGCTCAACAGCCAAATAGTGTAGTCAAAAGCGCTGCTGCTTCTTCTGATTCCCAATGCACTGCTGATGTAACGATACAGGCATGGTAGCAGTGCCCAATGGTCTTCTTGGTTTTGATCAGCAGAAGTGACCACACTGCAGTTTGAGAGCTGTACAGGGTGGAAGTGAGCCACCTGTAAGGGTCATGGAACAGGTTGCTTCCCTCCCACAGTTCAAGAGGGGTATAGGTGGCAAAGTCGAGGGGCCGCTGGGGGTGAGTAAGGCTGCAGGAGAAGCATGCCCCTACCAGCCGCGCTGCCATGCAGGCACCCTGCACTTGCAACCAGCTGACTACATATGCCTTTTGCTAATGATCATGAGTCCCTATCTTAGTAGTGATAACAGACTGCGCCAATGAAATTGGTGCTTCAATGACAAGACTTGGCTGCGGAGCCTGAAGATTTAAGACATGACAATCAGCACTTTGTGAGCAGGAGACATGGTGCTAGGAATGTGCACCTCAAGCTGAGTGTGCAGATCAGCAGGAGCTCCATGTTGAACAAGCTTGCCGAGGATGACCGCGCCACTGATGAGCAGCCCTGGCACACTGTACTGTCGCAGCAGCTCCGTCTCTGTCTTCTGCCCAATATGTTGCCGCCAGCATTTGATGACCTGCAATAACACCCCTAATGCGGTACAAACATTTGAGTCCGGTGCATGCATCATGGTTCTATGATTCCAGGTTGCCGCATAGTAGGTGATTCTGCATGTAGCTCAAGGTTGACGAAGACAGCAATCAGCTTGTATGCTGTGCATGTGCAGCAAGTATGACATGCAATCTGTGTCGTTGGTGGCTGAAACAACAAGGACAGGCAGCCAGACAGTGTGAGCCTAGCAAGTTGACCTGGTAAGGGCCCATGATGCAGTCCAGTGCATCATGCCAGGCCTGCACAGCTTCAGGCCAGCTACCAAAGTGGGCGTGCACATCCCCCAGCTCATTGATTGCCTCCACCTGCGTGACGTTGCAGGTGCAGGTGCAATTCCAATCGCACTTGCAGTTGGACAGGAAAGAGCTTGACAGACTAGGGTGGGAGCTTCACCGTGTGGCGTGTCAACAATGCAAAGCTGGACAAACGCAGTTGGCATAAGTAGGTACAAGTAGAACATGTCTGGTATGTCATGCTGTGTGCAAGCGTACAATTCTGCAGGACGCAAAAACACTCTAGCAGTCAAAGGAGTTCATCATGCCTGCAGAGCCTTCTCCCTAGCAGCACCCAGCTGGTCTATGACCTTCATATACTCTGCTGGCAGCCGCACCTCTGCTGGCTGGGAGGACCTGCACTCACGCTCACACTTCACTGCATCCATATGCCAGATAGTTTGAAGCCTCGCACAAAATAAACAGTGTGACAGGTGCATCACTAAACGTCAAAATACTTTAATCATGGATCTACTCGGTCTGCAGCAGAGGCTGCCACTCAGCTATCATGGGCATCAAGGACAATCAGCGTAGCATATTGTGATCTGATCAATGTTGGCTTTGACGCAGATATAAGTTGAATGCATGAAATGTATGCCAGGCACATAATGCGCATACCTGCTAGCATTTGTAGCAGCGGTGGCATAGCTGATGACAGAGCCAACCTCACTCTGGCGGCGCTCCCCCATCACACTGCCCCTCTGGCTCCCTGACATCTGTGACGCCCTCCTGCTGTCAGAAGCACAGCTGTGCAGCTACACATTGTACATCTAAAAGCAGCATCAAAGCCATTGCAAAGGAAAAAAGAGGCCATGACCTCACATCAAAATTGCCTGCCAGGCCAACACAGAGCCCTTTCACCTGCACTAAGGAGACATGCTGGTAGATGGCAATGTCATTTGGCACGCGCAACAGTGTTTGAGATGGATCACAATATCATGCAGAGGGATCACAGTTTCTAGCAGAGGGCAGGAGTGTGACCTTTGGGATAGGCTGGTACTGAGAGCTCGTGATTTGTGCTTGGCCATGCGTTTGCCCGGGCGCTCAGCCAGCAGACTGGGGTGGCCCACCTTGTCTGCCACTACCAGCCGAACACCCTCCAAGGCTTCCACGGCCTTCATTCATGCACGCAGAAACTTGTTTATGCTTCTGTTTGCATCTTGATGGTGTATAAAGAAGCATGAAGCATGGCATCGCGCCAGGTGCCTATACTTTACGATATGCTGCCTGCTGTGTGCAGACATGGCATAGATACACACTAGCATTACCAGAATAGGCCAAGTTTATCAATGTTGAAGCACAATAAGCAGTGATGCACACCTTGCGCTTGTCCCTGACAGCATTCTGCAGGGCTTGTTGAAAGGGGAGGCGGTCCACACCGGCAAAGGGGGCTGCTTGCATCAAGAAAGGAGCTATGCGCTCTGTGAAGTGACCCTCACTCACCTCCTGAAACTGTCTCCCCACCTGCACAGCATGCATTCTGGCCTGCCCTGCTTGCATGGATTTAGTCAAATAGACTGCTGCATGCTGTACTTAATGATTCCAACGTAACGACTGGTGGAAATGGTTTGCCAAAACGCAATTGATCAATGGAACACACATGGATGCTACAATGCGGGGCTACTCTTACTGCCAGGTGAACACTGGGCATTGGGGCATGATCGGCGCACCTGTACAACGGTGTGGTATCTCTTCATTCTGTGAAGCACAGCTAGTGCCATGCAGGTGAGATTGCAGCACATGGCCATGTCCAGGCTGCTCTGCCCTGTGTACCAGGGAAGGCTGAGGGCGTCTGACCCCAGGCTCACCCCACTGCTGCTGGCCTTGTCATCCACATCTTGCTTCTCGCTGATTGTGCCACCCTTGGGTGCAGGAATCACACCTGCACCAAGCATCTACTAACATCTGCTTCACGATGCAGCACTGTGGAATCATTGCTTGCCAGTGCAGAAAACGCGTGGCTAGCAGGAGCAGTGCTGCCTGTTGTGTTGAATGCAGCCGCTCAGCTCATGGGGCTGCAGCCTGGTCTCACGCGTGGCTGTGAAGCCTTTGTGTCAGCACTATATCTGCGAAGGTGAAGACAGGTGCAGGTATGATGATGAGGGGGGCAGGTACCTGCGTGTACTTGCAGGCCCTGGCGCATGTGGGCCAGCAGGTGCAGCACGCCCTGGATGGTCACGTTGCTGAAGCGAGCAGCGTTGGGACTGCCCCCAACATACTTCCACCTGCTCATATGCAGCAGCTGTTGCTTTCTTTTTACACACAGCCATGCCATGCTTTGAGCAGCACCAAAGCATAAGGGCTGTGAACCGTCAGGCCAGCATAACAGTATGCAATACTGGACAGCAACATCACGCCAGGCACGTGCACAGAAATCTCATTCTGGATATTGTACACATTCAGGCTGCCATCTCCTCTCCAAGGCCAATCAAGTCACATCTCCTGTGCAAACAGAGTGCTTCTGTGCTCTGAGCAAAACACCTGACAGGGCCTGTGGGTGCTGCGTCATCGGAGTCTGGGACATCTGCCGGCAGTGGGCTAGAGCCTGTTGGTGTTGACACTTGTGGTGCCTGGACGGCAACTTTAGCAGCAGCTGCCTTGCCTGCACCTGGCTTTGGGGTGGGCTGAACAGGGTCTGCAGAGGGAGGGGTATCCACCTGCCAGCGGGCCTTTGCAGTTGGCTGAGTCAATGATGACACCTGCACGCCCATGACCCAATGATGATGACCCACTTACATTGAGTGCAATCTATGCACACTGCAGCCATGCGGCAAGTCTGGCAGCTGCACACTGCAGGTGCCCGCGCATGAAACAAGGAGGTCTTGTGGCACAAGATAGCAAACAGACAAGAAGTCTGCTCAGCAGATGCAAAAGGTGATCTGCAGAAGTACTGGTAGTGGCTAAAGTAGGTAGGGCACCTTATTGAAGATGGGGCGGGCACAGTTCCACCATATGTTGCAGACATTGGTGAGCTGCAGCCAGGATGCGCCCCTTTGACAGCATTGCATTGCCCTGGCGAAGCTACCCAACACCTGCCACACCAGATACAGTATCACACCAGATACAGCATCACACTCTAGACTGCAGCTGTGCAGCAGAGCCGCTGCCAACTTCAATGAAGCACATGCAAACTTATGGCATGCTGTACGTGTGTATGATCTCAGACTCGTACAGCATGCGTCTGATATGTGAGTATTTAGAAGACTTCAGGCAATGGCATGCTTGACAGCATGACAACACCAATGTCATGATGCAGATCATGCAGAGCATGATTTTGCTCAGGCTAGAACACCTCATGGAGCTTAGCCTGAATTTCTGCGCTTGGCATGGTAGGGTCAGCCTCAGTGCAGCCTTTGTCAAGCAGTACAGCCTGACAGCTTTCAAAAGCAACCAACGCCTGCAGCACCAAGTAACAATCAGCTGCTGAAGCAGCTGCTGATCTGACATGACTTTTTGAAGGATGGACACTTGGCAGTGTGCAGGAACAGCAAACACCAGGATTGTGATGTAAAGCATTGGAGCTAGCTGAGCATGCACATGGCTGTTGATGTTAGCGTGATCAAGCAAATCAGCAATACAACAAGCTGGCACAGCAGGCAAGGGTGCAAACCATGATGCAGTGAAGGCGGGCCAGCCAGGGCCAGGCAGCATTCAGCGCTGCCCTCTGCTTCAAGATCTGTTTGCGCCTGGGCATCAGTTGCCTTGTCCTCTGTTGCAGCAGCCTGCAGTGCCACAGGGAACCCATCAGATGTACATTTTATTGCACACAAAGCTTGAGTAGAGGTTGTTATCGGCAGATTGTATGCTGACAAAAGATTGTGATATTTGATGCATCGCTGCCAGTTGTTACAGGTGTCTGCATGCTTCTAAAGGCAGCTAGTTTTGTACCTGACAGCTGCTTCTGAGCGCTGGGCTTGTGAAGCAGCAGCTGCATCTGCACCAGCCGGTGCAGCTATGAGAGCAGCTGCCTCATCCAACTTCCACCTGAATTTGTGTAAACTGAGAACACAGAACATGGACAGATAATGTCACAGTTTGTGCTGCTTACTCTGTGCAAGGTGTCTAAGTCCTCAGTAGCTATTTGTCAATTGTGGATGCCAATGATGTTGCCATGATACACTAAGCTGTTCCTGAAGTATGGGACACATGCAACAAAGTCACACGGCTGCAGATAGGCTGCAGCAGACAGTGCAGGAAAGCAAGACGTCATTGAGGTAGAAAGGACAACACAAAGCCTGTCAAGAACCTGGTCAGCTCTGTACGTGGCATCTTGCAGGTTGCTCTGATGTTCTGCAGCACTGCCTGGCTCCAGACAGGAATGCTGCTGGCCAGACCTTGCTGCAAGGCAGCCTCCATGACCCTGACACACATCTCCACATAGCGCGGGTGCTGTGCGAAGCTCTCAGGCGCAGCCTCACTCCCCTGACCCACTGCTGCACACAAAATGACTTGCTGGCAATGTGCTCAGGCGCTCATCATGGTGAGCTGGAGCACACGACTTCATGTTGCACTTCAGTGGCAACATCTGGTATGCCCATGTCAAATTCTGTGTCAGATGATGTAGCTCACCAGCCTGCTGTTGATCTCACACCTGACTCTCTCATGACTAACCTTTGCACTTCTGATCATTAGCTGAGTCCATGCCAGTACAATATCTACACACATGCCAGCATGTTGATGTATACTACACAATTAGCACCTGTTGGTGGGCAGCAAGCTTCTGATCCATCTAAGTGGTGACATTCAAATGATACAACTCACCCGCTTTGCCCTTGGCAGCGGCAGGAGCCTTTGCAGGGGCAGCCTTGGCAGGCTTGCCACCGGCTGCAGCATCAGCATGGATCAGGGTCCACAGCTCCTGAGGGGGCTTGCTGCTCAGCTGTGTCAGAACTTGAGTCACTATGTCTGGAGAGGCAGCTCTCACAGACAGAAGCTGTGAGACAGCCGCCTTCAAGGCAGGCTCCGAGAGCAGGTAGTCCTCCAGGGCTTGCTGTTCCACTGTCACCTGTACATCTTTGTCAGCTGACCAGAGAGCACCAAAGCAGCAATGTGCAGGCCTGTATGCATCTTGCTTTGAAAGGTGTGCTTCCCGCCGTATTTTTCAGCATTGCCAGCTTGCACTTAGGATGATGCATTGCAATGATGCAAGGCATGTCAGAACTTAGCCGCTGGTTCAAACAATGGTATGAGATGTTTGGCTTGGCCCAGCCAGTTGTCAGGGGTGGCAGTAGGCCAGCCATTCAAGCAAAAGCGTCTGAAAGTAGCCTGTCGCTCTGAGATTGTCCAAGGTCACATGAGCAGAGAGTCATGCTGAACGACCCTGCCAGCACAATATATCAGCTTATTACGTTGTGTTATGGTACAATACAAGGGTAACTTGCCGTGATGGTGGCGCCAGGCTGAGGCACAGCAGCTTGAAGCAGGGCCATATCCAGCTTTGCCAGCCAGTCAGCAGCCTCAGCCTCCTTGTGCACCTTGCAGCCATTGAGCAGGTGGTAGGCCACAGCAGCAGCAACCTGGCCGGCCACCTGGCGGCACTCTGTGGAGCCCTGCACAGCAAGCATGTGAAGCAGCCAATTTGCAGAGCTGTGCAATACACTGCGACTGACAAGAAAGCATAAGCCAAGAGGAAAGACAGGACCTGCATTCGCTGCAGACCAAAACAAAGCTTCATGCCAGGTGTCAAAATCATGCAGGCTAGGCCAGAAACAAGCAGATGGTGCTGGTGCAACAGGCCCAGTCTGGCCTGCCCTCACCTGCACAGTAGAAGCATATTGTGCTTTCACTTCTGCCAGGGTGACATGACAAGCAGCCAGCGCTTTCCGGAGGAAGCCATGCTCTGCCTTGGCAGCCAGCAGAGGTGCAGCGCAGTTGTGAAAGCGGATTGCGGCCTCGCTCAACAGCATGCTGTCCCCTATGTAGGCTGCCACCTGTGCAGCACCAACCACCACCTGATGACTCTGCATCAAGCTACAACATGTCGACACGCAAAGTCACAGCAAAGTTGCGTCCATCATGTACGCTTTGGACAGCACAGAGGGGCTTCATGTGTGGCATCTGCTGCTGTATTTTGAGCATTCATTTTTGCAATCTCTTCAATTTGCAAAGCCCGCTGAATGTTCATGGTGACAGCACCTTGCTTGTGTGAGATCTGAACAGTCTTGCAACTGCTGTTGTAGTACAGCTGCAGGACAACAAGAGTCAGGGTTGTACCTGCATAACAAGGAGGAGTCTCTTGCACAGCTGGAGACGCAGGATCTGGTGAGGGACGCAAGACTGTTGCATGGCTGGGTCTGGCAGCTGCTTGTCCAGCTGCTCAGCCTCATGCTGGCAGGTCACCAGGATTGTTTGACATATCAAGTGCAGCAGAGCTGGGCTGGCAGCCACCATATGATCCCTGCAGTCAGTTGCTGGCATCCTCAAAGGCAAGCTCCTGGCAAACTACCAGTGCAAAATGGCTGCATGCATCAGGCTGGCACATGTTGCATGCTTGACAGCCATGTTGCATAGTTTGGACTCACGGCATACACCCAGGATTCGTAGCAGATTGTGCGTGCGTGAGTCTGATGATGACCTGTTGAGGTTCTGCCTATCAAGTGGGTTTGCCTCCCACACTGGACACTCAGGCTGTGCAACAAGGAAGTGAGGCAGGACCACATTGGCTGCCAGGTGACTGATCTTGGCCACACCCAGTTGTGCAGCTGTCAGGACCAGATGGCACCAGCAGTGGTACAGAGGCAGGGGCAGCAGAGCAGCCACTGGCCCTGCTGACTGCCCTAGCTCGCTAACCAGCCGGTGGTCACCGTCATATGCTGCCACTGCAAAGCTGTAGGTCTCATTGGGCTGAAGACCTGCGTGTTATGATGTGTTACATCGCTTGTGCATTGCCTTCTGGAGCAAGACAGAATGTTGTTGTTGCTGCAAATACCTGTTGCAGGCAGTGCGTCCAGGTAGCAATAGCGTAACAGGATGCTATCGCATGGCAGGTGACATGCTATGTGGCAGAGATGCTAGCTTTGTGATAGTAGGCAAGTAAGGGACATACAAGGATCTACTGTAAGGAGCATGTTGCTACTTGTAAGCATGACCTGCAGTAGACTCGTGCCTGCAAGCAGGCCATGCATTTTGACCCATGAAGACACATGCCTGCCCTACTAATCATTTGCAGCGCAAGGATCAGCATGCATCAAGCATGTTTTACTGGTCTAACCTGAGACAGTGACGCGTGTGCCCAAGGGCTGCTGCACTCCAGTTCCTTCCAGCTCCATGCTGGTGCTGTTCATGCCCAGGGCCACGCCAGCCCCAAAGCTCTTAGCAAACACAGCAAAAAAGGCAGCCTTCTTGTTTGTCTTCAGGCGGAAGGGCCTATGAGTAAGGGTGACGCTGGTAGGGGTGCGGGTCAGCAGGCAGGGGGCCAAGGGGACCTGGCTCAGCTGAGCAGATGTCGGCTGAGCTGCCTCAATAAGAACATCCTCTGTTGCCTGGGCTTGATGAAGTAGCTGGACAGCATCCTGTAAGCATACAGATTTTTGATTGGGTTTGACATTGCTTCATTACATTGGCATGAGGCTCAGCGAACACTGCATAACAACTGTAGTCCACACTGCAGATGGACAATGCAGCAAGTGTTACAACTACATGACATTTGTACTGATGAAGGCATGCATTTTACAATGTGCACATGAGTGTTTGCTCTGGGTCAATTCACGCCAACATCTTGCTTGCAGGTGCACAGAGCGAGCAGACCTGCAGCAGAGCTAGGCGCTGGTGAAGCTGTGGCTGGTAGGGGGCCTGGTGCATGCGCAGCAGAGCGTGCTGGTAGGGATTCCTGTTGACCAGCTCCTCCAGCTCAAGCTCCTTTTGCTGGGGATGGGGAGCTACTGTGCCAGCCTGTACCACAAGGTGCTCAATCACCTGGATGCCTCAAGAGCATAGTCTATGTGGTAGGCAGCCACCCCTGAGGTTATAGTTGGGTATACTCCAGCACAACAAGTACCTCTTTGTGGAGGGCAGCGTACCAGGTTAGTAGAAGGTGACCATGATGGCAAGAAGAGCGTTACCCACCTTCTGCAGTTTGGTTTGGTCTAGGCGCTGCTGGGCCGCAGTCTGTTTGCCCCAAATGGCAGACTGGCTCCTGCGCTTGTCCAGGCTGAGGGTGAGGGCCTGGTGGCGGCGCTGCCCTGCTGCCTGTTGCTGGGCCTGCCCTGCTGCCAGCTCCAACCGCATCAGTAGGGCCACAGCATCAGCATGCAGCCCTGCCAGGGCAGCCTCATGCGGCCCCATACCTGCAGCCCGCATGATCGTGTCTCAGCAAGCTGCTGTATGATCAGTAGAGAATGCAGTTGTCAACATGATTCATTGACTGATCATGGCAATGGCATCCAGCATTGCACAGCTCTGAACTTGACCTGCGAAACCATGTTGTGCAGCTGATTAATCATCACCAATGTTGGCTGGCACTCAGCTAGCTACTGGTGGGTCATCCTAGACTACCTGACATGATATCTTGGGCGGTGTTGCTGGGCTGAGAGCGTGAGGCAGAAATCCACAGCAGGTGTTCATCAGTGTTGCCTTTCCTGGCTTGCAGGAACCTCGTGCGGAACTTCTCAGCTACAGTAATGACCTGTATATCCACCACAGACCTTAGCTGCTGTGTCGCTGACATCTGCACACACTGCTGTCTGTGTGCGCTCAGAGCACAGTTTCACAGCCTAAAAGCATCATAGCTTGACAGCAAATGCCAGATACATTTGTGGACCCTCAAGCCAAACTCTGAATTGAAATGGGTCAGATGCAACATTAGGCAGCTGTAAAGTGAGACAGCAGCTGTAAGCATGATCTGCAGCAAAGCAACTCCCTTGCAGCAAGTGCCAACCTCCTTTGAAACGCTTGTAGCAGAGACAATGTCATCGGCAGCCTCAAGGTGAAGCGCCAAGCGCAGCCCCACAGACACTCGCAACAGAGGGTCATTCAGGTCCACTGCTTGTAGCGCCCCATGCAGGCACGTTAGCACCTGCGTGTAAGCTACTGTTGGAAGCGTGTTGTGTTGCAACTGACACAGCAACAAATGGGCTTGGCACTCCAAGCCGAGATGCAAACATCATTCACAGACTAATGCTTCTTGGAACATGAGCTGCATTTCTATCTTTGGACACCTTGTCATGCAAATTTGACACTGTGCACGACGATCAGACCTTGCTGTCGTTGCTTCTCAAAACCATATAGCTGAAGTTGCGCACTGTGATCACAACAAATGTCAGGTCATGATTCAGGCCGCCTCAAGCAGCATTCGATTCTATAAGACCTTTTGTATCAGACTTAATCACCTTGGCTGCTTGCTCTGCTCCAGTATCCTGAGCTCCTATGGCACCCTCCAGCAGAGACCTGAACCCCTCCCACAAAGTCACCACTGCATCTGTAGCCACATCTGGCAGCACTTTGAAGACCGCTGCAGCATTCTGGCCAACACTCTCAGCTAAGACAAGCAATGCCTGAGCAGCATCTGTGCTCTGCTGGTGAACTTGAAGAGCATTCAGTAGGTCCAGCAAGGCTGCTAGTGAGGGCGCAGCAGGGTCAACACTCAAATCTCCAGCAAGGGCAACACGCTTCTGTCCAGCTTCCACCAACTGCTGAAACAGCCCAGAGGCCCTCAGGTGGTAGCTGGCACACAGCAAATCCTGCGTGTGGTCATCCTGCTTGGTGGGGGTTGCAGGGCACCAACCTTGAAGCTTGTTTGGATGCAGATGCAATTGTGCAAATACAGGTTGACAGCAGCTGGAAAAAAGTCTCACTGCAACGTGCTGATTGCATAGGGCCATGCTGACATGCACGTGACTGGTTTCAAGTTGCCCTAGTGCACATGTCCAATCAGAGAAAATTGCTCGCAAAAGTGGCCAACAAAGATGACATTGGCAGCTCGCATTTCACTATTGATTGATACCTGGTGAGTCCCTAGAGGTACTACTGCCTTGGCAAGGTTCAATTCTGGCCCAGACCGCACAGGTGTTGCTTGCGCACTATTGTTGGCATTGAAGTGTGCCAAGTGAGGCTTGACAAGGGTTTCTGCTAGGGCTACCAGCTCGGCCAGACCAGCAGGGCAGGGCTGATGCTGGACAACTCTCCTTGGTGATACAGGCATCAGGCTGATTGCTAGAGCTGCTAACCTATCACCATCGGTCAGCAACATGCTTTGCAGAGCATCCCTGACTGCTTGCTCTGTAGGCAATGAGGCTGCAGTGATTGCGAACTGAGCAGTGTTCAGCCTTGTTCTGGCCTGTTGGTATGCAGCTTGTGCTTCTGGCGAAGGAGGCAAAGGGTCCAGTTGCTCAAGCTTCTCAATGGCAGCAATGCCAGCTTGACCTTGCTGAATAGTAGTCAGAGCCTCTGCCAACATGCCTGCTGCCTGCTGACATGTGGCTAGTGCTAGGTATAATTCAATGCGGAGAGGAAGATATTCAGGCAAGCTGAAGGTCAAGTTGGTCTCCAAAGCCAGCGCTGCAAAGGCAAGGAACTGCAACATGTCCTTGCCTGGTATGCTTCTGCACCTTGAACAAACTTCCTTGATAGTCGTTGCACCCTGATACACTAGCCAATGATTGCGTTCATTTGGCAGCATGCTTTGCATGGCTGCTTGCAGCTGACTCAAAGCGCTGATCAAGCTTGACACCGAACCAGGTAGAGTTAACGCAATATCATCTGCTAAGATCAGTGCTGCCACATTCTTTGCAGCCAAGGTTTGCGCTTCCGCTTTCAGTACAACAAGAGCTGCAGACTCTCCCGTGGCAGCAATCGCAGCCACGATTGCATCCAGACTGGTCTGGCAGCAGACAGTCAACGCAAGGCCGAAGTCGTGCTGTTCGTGCAAAGCTTTACTTAGCATTAGAAGCTCTGGAACGAAAGCTTCGACGGGGTTGCTGCGCACAAAGTCCTGAGCAATGGCTTTGAGCTGTTGGATTTGCTTGCGCCGTGCTTGCTGCTGTGACCAGACTGACTCTTGTTGCGAAACAGAGCGAAGCGCTGCCAGCGCACCGTGACAGCAAGCACGAAAGTATTCCACCATGATAAGGTTCTAGGATAAATCTCTAGCCCGGTGCTGTGAGCCCTCATTGGTTGGGTGGGGGCCTCATCATTAGAGGACTCGGTGAGGCGATAAGCCACTAGAGGACTGGCCTCATTGGTGGGGAGACAAAAATTTGAATGTGCGTTCTGGTTTCGGAGCATTGGCATTTTTTGCTGGTTCTGCAGGACGCACAGTGTGTTTGAGGGACATATAGAGCTCCAAGAGGAGTCCATTGACGCGCAGAGCTTAGCGATGCAGTCATGAGGTTGGAAAATGTGGGCCATGACGTTGTGCGCTACGATCCGGCATACATGAGCCCTCACCACCAACAGGGGTCCAACAAATGCCACACTGACTAAGAGACGTGGGCTGTTGTCTGCTTGTAGGATGCGTCCAACACTGTGGGAACGAAGGTCACCCTGAAGCACGATCAGCACGACCTTGAAACCCCGAAGGTGCCTGACTTTATTTTAGCACACCCTTAAAACCCTGAAATACCTTGAGACTTGTTCAGCCTTGCCTGACATTAGCTGAAGCAGTCTGAAAAAGCTTACAGACTTTTTCAGCACATTCTTAAGACCCTGAAAAAAATAAAGACATTACTAGCCTTGTCTGACATCACCTGAAGAAGTCTGATTTCTTTCAGAAGTCTGATTTCTTTCAGACTTGTTCAGCATTACAACTTGTACCTTAAACCTCTGAAAGAGACTATTCTGATGTTGTCTCAAATCCCTTAAACAACTCTTAAGTCATGCCTAGCTACAGCCTGGTATTTCTTGCGCATTAGCTTCAGAAAATGCCACCATGGTGCCAACACAACAGTCATGATCAAGAGAGGCAATGCTACATACTAGGCAGTACTGCTACTCATTTATAGACTAGCTAGGCATTGCAATTGATTGATCATGAACGTGCAGCGCTGCAGCCTCAATTTTGTACTAGTACTTTACATGTCATCCATTCCTTGTTTACCGCCACCACTATGGGAATGAAGCGCAGCAGAACGCCTGTCTGAACGCTTTCAGCCTTGTCTTGTACTAGCTGAAACTGACGCAATAACTGCTGGAGCGAACGGGGTCTCTGTGTCCGGCCAACAAAGCGCAGCTAGGCATAGAAGGACACCCTGCAGTGAGAGCGTGCACGATGTGTGTGCTGCACTTTGACTGAACTAGGGTACAGGCATCAACACAATTGAGCTCTGATGAGACTGTGCTGACATGAGTGCATCATATGACTGCTTCCAAAGAACAATTGCCAGCTGGCATCATCAAACGAGCGACTGCCATGTGTGCATGCCAGCTTGCTTTGTGAGGCAGACCTACATTGTGTTCACACTACTTAGTAGCCAGTGTTATATACCTGAAGCAGAGGTGTATTCTGTAACTGGTAGGTGCGCATCATTCGCCCCAGCACCAGAACAGAACAGGAAGCTACAAGCCCAGAAGCGATTATCTTGCTCAGGGTCTTTCCATTCCTAGTGCTCTGCTGTGTGGACCTCTGACAGTCATGACTGACAGACAGATGGCATGATGTTGCCATGGCTCACACCACTTGCAGGTAATCTTCACTGCAAGTAATAAACAGATATTGTTGCTGCCGCAGCTGCCCATCAACATGCATTGCAGCACTTGCTGATTTTGACAGAGCAGCGTGTGATGTATGCATTCTTACGTTGAAAGAGGTGCAACTGTCATCAGACTTTTGCAACAACTACTCCAAAAGGGTCAGCAAGCAACTCAAAAATGCTTGTGCTCATGGCCTACAAATGTCTCTCTATGTCATGCACACTGAGTGAAGTTTTGTAATGTGTGCTCAGGCTGCGTACTTGGTGAACAGCACCAATATGCTTCAGATCGCCCCAGTTCCACTCCATCCCCACAGCCAGCAATGGATGGCAAGAAGCTGGGTAGTGGGACAAGAGGGTGTTCACTATCGGATGTACGTGTCTGTCCCGGAACCAGGAGCTGAACCAGGAGGTACGGCTATGGGCGGCCTTCAGACGTGGTCACATTTTCGGCTGCGTGCAGCACCGACTTTACAAAAGCGAAAAGCCCTCATGTGGTGCAAGCTGCTGTGAGACTCCTATATCTCACAAGCGAGCAGGACAACGGCCTTGGCCCAGACAGGTTTGCGCAGATGTGAAGGCAGCGAGTTAGGTTACACTTTGATCGTTAGGTTTTCTATAGCATACGTTCCCGCGCCATTTTTGCTAACGCCAACACGACAAGTTGTATAGGTCGCGTGTCAAATCGCACCTTTACGCCCGTCTATGTCATGACGCACGCTTCTTGTGTGTGTGCAAATTGCGTGCAGCAAACTTTCAAAGGACACGTACACAGGCAGCCATTGTCTTCTGTTCAGAGGGCAATTTCAAAATACCTTTGTACAGATGGCCGGCGTGGGAGCGTGGAGAGGAAATGCAGACGACTCGTGAGGCAAATCTGTCGAATGACAGCCGGCAGACAGTTGCTCTTGGCGTACCTGGCATTGTACAGAGTAGTATTTGCTCCTCCAGCCATGCCAACTCAAGTTAAGGTGCTTGCCAGTTGACAGGCCATAGATGAGGCACGAGTGTGCCTGATGGAAGCACAGGGGGGTAATGCTTTTCTTCAGCTTCTACTGTCCACTTGCTGTGTTTTTGACAAGTAAGTTTGCACAAGTCATCACAAATTGCTCTGCTGTTCTTTTGCAGCTTTGGCCATGGCCGATAGTAGTGTGTTGTCCTGTAGAGTATGCCACTGCTGGTGTCCATGTACTAGATTAATGTTCCACATGCGCTACTGACTTTAGAGCAATTTTCAAGTACATACACATATGTACTCTTTCCCTGACTTGTTTCTGTCTCCATCCTTCCTGCAGAAGTGTTTTCTATCTTGAAAATGCACCGGTTGCTGCAGCCCAGTGTAGGTCACGCGCCACATGTTTGGCTGATTTGCAGTGCTTTCCTCTGAAGCTGATATCTGAATACTCATGTTCAGATGGATATTCCATGTTCTGGCCACCAGCATTTGCTGTGTCAGCTTCTATCAGTGTCCTGATGGGCAAGAGACATAACAGAGAGATCCAACCAGATACGAGCATTACGTCCTGTTGTCACTGCAGATCACTGATTTGTTTTTACGACAGGGCAGCCAGTGCTCATTTGAGACTTTGTGACACATGTTAGCAGGTAACAAGATTCTAGCTGTGCTGGCAGCAAGTTTGCATGCGACTGTGGGGCAATTTATGTCACCCCTGACACATGTGTGTGTTGTGAGCTCACTGCCGCTGTAGCCACTTCACAACATGTTTCAGTGCAGCAACTTACCAGATCAGCAGAAAAGATGTTGCCTTTAAGCTGCATATCAAAGCTGCCATGTTGATGGGGTGGTGCATTGTAAGCTGCTTTGTCTGCTGCCGCTCAAGGAGCAGCCGGCAATCCACATGGCTGGCATGAAGTTTTCTAATTTTGATTGGGACTCGAGTGAGCAAGCCGCTGCCAACTTTGCACTGCAAAGAACTGTTAGGTATGCTGCAACCATGTCTTGAGCTTGTCGATGACACATCAGTTTGGCAGCCTGTTGAAAGGGGAGAGCGCTGTCTACCTTTTTGGACTTGTCTGGTGCACAGCCTGCAGACCTGGGAGCTTTTATCAGTCACATTTCAGCAACTGTGAACCCCTGGTGCCAAATTTTTCAGCTGCAGCTCAGACCACTTGAAGTACTGGGCTTGTCTTGCTGTTCAGCCACTGCTTGAGCTACAGCATGGCACTGCTGTTGCATTCACAGTCTCTTGGCTCATCAAGCAGTCCATGCAGTCCATGTGTCTCTGTGATCAGAAATGAAACTTTACTATCATTGGCGATGCACTCACTACACTCACATAGGTGCGAGGAACAACATCTTATGAGTGCAGGCAAGAAGAGCAGGTTGGCAGAGATAATGGCCACCATGTGAAACCCTGCCAGCATGGTGAATCTTGAGCTAGTCCGTTCAAGCATCTATGCTTCAAACAGTCTAGTCAGGCCAGATAGACATGGTAAGCTTAAAGGTGCCTCCTTGCATACAGATCTGTCTCAACCTCTACCCACCTGCCCTCTCAAGTTCCCTCTCAACAACCCCCT